>Ga0196901_1001960_pt1 | contig 10087 bp, 12 predicted proteins | sample CB_VirMetaG_FD_169099 | JGI IMG/M metagenome (GOLD analysis project Ga0196901, IMG submission 169099) | Freshwater to marine saline gradient viral communities from Chesapeake Bay - CB_1504_1 Viral MetaG (v3) (version 3) | ecosystem: Environmental > Aquatic > Marine > Coastal | place: USA... | reverse complement strand
GACGCATTCATACTTGGAAGAAACACTGTTAATAGGAAATAATTATGGCTATATTAAGTAAAGGAAAAACATTTACTGCAACTGAAACCGTAACTAGCGGTAAGCTACATGATTTAGTTGATCTTGCAACATTTGCTGCTGGGGCAAAAGATGGTGTTACTATTGACATAGATACCAATGGTGCGTTGTACGTTAAAGAAATAGACACCTCGCAACTTGCTAATGATTGCGTTACTCCAGATAAAATTGATTCATTAAATTCTGGTGTTTTTGCTTTTAAGAATGCTTCCGCCCAAGTTCATTATAGTAATCAAATTGCTGCAACCCATAATGTTGCTGGTGCTTTAACGATTGACGGGTCGAATGGTAATTTTCAATTTATTACCGTATCGGCAAACATTACTTCTGTTGCTGCAATTACAAATGCTTCATTGTTAGCCGGGGCGCACTTTACATTTTTGCTAAAGTATTCGGGTACAATAAGTGGCCCAGGGACTGGAGATTGGAACTCTGCATGGTTGTTTCCGTCAACATACGATGGTTCATTAACTATAAATGATGGAACATTTGACCTGATTAGCGGTGTTATTTTTAACGATAGTGGAACATACAAATATGCCGTATCTTCCATTCTGAATCTTACTAATCCATAATATGTTTGCTCATATCATATCCGGCGCAGAATCTGCTGCTAGTATATACTACTACACCATATCGGCAAACGATAGTGGTGTAGATTTATGGGCTGATATTATTGCTGCAAATGGAGGAACACCTAGCCAGTCTACTATTCAGGTTACGATTAACGCCGGTGTTGAAATTGGAGCAGTAGATAATTCTTCTCCCACAAATTATGCACTAGATGTCAGTGATGATTTTGCCACAAATGGTAAAACCTTAGTTATTATTAACAATGGGTACATTGGCGGATTTGGTGGTGATGGTGGTGAGTATGATGTTTCGCTAGCTAGTGCTACTGCTGGTCAAAACGGTGGAGTTGGTATTAACTTCGATAGTCCTGCTACGTTAATCAACAATGGTACTATTGCTGCTGGTGGCGGTGGTGGCGGTGGCAATACTGGAAGTTCATCTGAACCCGGTGGTCCCAATTTTTATGCAGATGGCGGCGGTGGTGCTGGTCTTCCTGCGGGATCTGCTGGTGGTGGTTATTTGGTAGATCCTAATAATTTTGGTGCATCCGACGGAACTAAGACAAATGGCGGTTTGGCATCTCTTGCTATTTTGGACGACGAAGACCCAGGTGGTAATGGTGGAAACCGTGGTCAAGCTGGCGTAAGCCCACCAACTGGCAAAGCAGGTGGTGCTGCGGGTTATTCTTACCAACTTGGCAGCGGTATTACTGTAAATTACAGCGGAAGCGGATCGTTGATTGGTAGCGTTCTTTCTTGATGAAAACCCATATGATACAATAGGACGATGAATATCATACCACAGTTTAAGAAGATTGATACTGCCGAGGAACGGCAAGCTGTTGTTGATGCTGCCGTGGCCAACAATGACAATATGGTATTTCCTTCCCATGTAGCCTACAAGAACGGCGAAATCATTGGTGGATATTCATTGAATGTTGTACCTGCGGTAATGTGCTGGACCCACTCTGAAAAGGCTACTGCCCGTGACAGCTTACAGATTAAGCGTTGCATTGATGCGGTGATGAATGACCGTGGCAACAAGATTTATATGACTGCCTGCAATAGCAACAGTCCGTATTATCAACACATGGAGAAATTTGGATATACCCCAATCTGGCCGACAAACATATTCTGGACACAAGCATGAAGAAACTATTACTATCTTTCGGTGCGGTAATTGACCGCTGGATTTTTTCCTATCTGGTACGGAATCGTTTGATTCTGTTTTGCTATGATGCCCCGAAACCGCCAGATTATCCAGAGCCGATTGATTACGGTGAATCTGCTATGGGATTCCTTAATATGTTCCTTGACCCGAAGTTTCAAAGGACATATCTGGCAGCGGAGCGTCAACAGAGGGAACAGCAACGCACGTTGGGGCTAGAGGATCTTCAGGCTACCGTATTCGGGCAGGAAGGTTTGCCGGGCACTATTAACATATTGGAGCGCATTACGCCACGGGTAAGCGATATCCAGCGCACTGCATTGACTGAACAACGTGCTGCTGACATTGCGGATGTAGAGGGATTGGGTGGCCGCGCCATTGAGGCGATGCGTAGTGCTGACCCTGAAATGCAGCGTTTGTTGCAACAGCAGGGTGCAATGACGCAGGAGTTGTATGGTCGTGCTGGGCAGATTACACCACAACAACGCAGGCAAGCCGAGCAACAAGCTAGGGCAGCTTACAGTGCCCGTGGGCGTGGTATGGGTGAGGCAAGTGTTGCTGCCGAGATTCTGGGGCGTGAGGACATCCTACGGCGGCAGCGTGATGAAGCACGGATGGCGGGGCAACAATACTTTGGTATGCTCCAAGCTACGGGTGCTGATCCATTCCAAGCTATTTTGGGTCGTCCTGGTACTGCTTATGGCGGTGCTACCCAACAGCAAATGTTTGGGCAACAGACTGCCTTGCAGAATCTACAAGCTATGGGTATTGATCCAATGGCAGGGATTAACATGGCAGCACAGGAACGTGCTAATCAGGCAAGCTACCAGAGTTCTGTTTACGGAGCACAGACTGCTGCTGATGCCGCTGGATTTAGTGCTACTATGGGTCTGCTTGGTTCTGCTGTTATGGCCGGGGGAATGATGGGTGCTGCTAAAATTGGACAACCTGCTGCCGCTGCTGCTGGATGTTGGATTGCCCGTGAGTGCTTTGGCGAACAGGATGAGCGTTGGTTGTTGTTCCGTCAGTGGTTGATGACCAAAGCTCCAGAATGGTTCTACAACTGGTACATGGAGAATGGTGAGGATGTAGCCGCGTGGCTACGAGACAAACCTGTTCTCAAGGGTGTTATCCGCTGGTGGATGAAGGGACGTATTAAAACCGTAATAGAAGGATTTAGCTATGGCAATCGGAAGTACGCTTAGGCCCGAACTGGGCAGAATGGATTTTAGTGGTATCGAGCGCGGCGGTAGAGCTGCGGCAGAAGCCATCATGCGTGGTAGTGAGCAGTTGGGTGCGGGGATACGTTCTGCCGGTGCATCTATTGGTGATGCCATACAGAAATACCAAGAAAACAAAGCTATGGATGCCGCGTTAACCGGAAGTATTGAAACTTCCATATCGTTTAATCCTACGACGCTTGCCTATTTAGAAAGCCAAGCTGAAAACAAAACTGACATTGGAAAAGCATATGTAAATTTTAAGGAAGGCAATGCTACCCGTGCAGATAAAATGATGTTGTCTGGTTCATTAGCTGCGCTTGATAAAATTCGGGTTGATTCACAGAATACAATGAACACCCGTGCAGCAATGGTAGCAATGGACAATGCGTTTCCAGCAACTGAATCGGGTGAACCTCAATTTAACATGAGTGCTTATTTGCAAGCCTACACAGATGCTGGTGGTACTGATCCTAAGTTTGCATTGCAGGTTGTGGAACAATCAAGGTTGGCCGGTGATATTACCATACCACCCAGCGAACAAGCAAAAGCAGAACAAGCATTACAAACCCGTGAGAGGGAACTGCGATTGCGGAATCTGGAAAATAGTATTAGATTGTTTGAGTCACAGAATACACCAGAAGCATTAGCCAAAGCAGAACGCTTACGGGAACAAAAACAAGAACTAGAAACACGGAAAACTGAATCCGAAATTGCAGAAAATGCTGCTCAAGCAGATGCCGCAAGAGCATTAGCAGAGGAAAGACGATCTCAGGCGAAGGCAGCGGAAACGGAGGCAGCGGAAACGGAGGCAGCGGAAACCGAAATGACGTATGGTGATGTTGCTATTGACCGGCAAATACGGCAAGCGGAACGTGGCCAAGAAATGAGTTTTTCCCAATATCGAGATGCTTTGGAACAGGCTGAAAAAGTTACGGAAACAGAAATAGTCCCAAGGACTTCAATGTTTGGTTTGATTGATCGTGGAGAGTTTAAGAGGATTCCTTCTTATGATCGGATTCTTAATATGGTAGAACCAGGAATCTTTGGAATGTCTGGTACTCGTACATTATCATTACCCAGTGGTGGAACCATTCAAATAAAACAACAGTAATATGATTGAATATCAGTTTGAATCTAGGGATGGTAATACTTATACGTTTGAATCTGATAAAGAATTATCAAGCGAAGATATAGCATACATAAATGCCGAAATAAACCCTGTTCAAATTTCCGATTATTTTGCCGGAGCAGTAGCATCTGTTTCTAGGTTTGGTTACAATACACTTGAGTTTGCCCATGAAGTTGGAAACTTTATTGGTGATGTTTTGAGTAAATCAATCTATGGTACAACATCTAGGGATATACCAAACCCTTGGCCTGAGTTTAGGCAAAAAAGCGATGAGTATTACGTTGGTGACGTACCGCAATACGTTAAAGATGGTTTAGCATACAAGGTTGTTCAATCCGGTTCGCAATTAGCACCAATGATTGCCTTGGCTCCATTGTCAGCGGTAACGTTAACATCGCAAGGGTTTGCCGCTGGTAGAGATGATTTTATTCAATCACTAGGCAAACCGGTTGAAGAAATGTCCAATGATGAATTAGAAGCAGCCCGCGCAGTTGGAGCAATGAATGCCATACCAACATTATTATTAGAACGTGTTGGTCTTGGTAGGATAGTTAAAGGTTTAAAAGGCAATACCTCTAGCAGTGCTTTTGCTGAGGTAGGAAAAATGTTTACTACCGAAGGCGGTACAGAAGCATTAGAAACTATTTCATCCAATCTTATTGCAAGCCAGGTTGCTGGATATGACCCCGACCGGGCAATGACAGAAGGTGCAGGCGAAGCATTCCTTATTGGTGGTATTGTTGGTGGTGGTGCAGGATCTGTTCGTTATGCCCCAGTTTTGGCATCGGAATCTTTTCAAGCAACATACAATGTAACAGGTAAAAGTATTGATTTTATTGGCAGTCTTAAATCAACTCAAAGTTTATTGGATATTAGCAATAAAGGCTTTGTTAATATGAATGATTTTGCATCTGATCTTGGTGCTAAGATTGTACAGAAATCGGTAGATAATGGTGTAGACTTTAGACCGTTGGTAAATGGTGGAGTTACGGTAGCGAAGGGCATTAAGGATAAAATTGTTCAATCCGATACCTTACAAAATACGCTTTCATTTATTGATAAAGTTGTACGCCCATTAAAATCCAATGTATCTTCAATCAATGAACGTGTTGGATATGTGTTGTATGAGTTTGAGTACAATACAAAAAAACGTGCTGCTGAAAACATTAAAGGATTTACTCCATTCTTCAATGCTTACGATGAGTTAACGGGAAAAAATCAAACCGATTTGCATAAAAGTTTATTGCAGGGAGATTTTAATAAAGCACAACAAATTATTGAATCGACAGGTGTAGAAAACGCATGGCAATCGGTTGGTTCTACACTTAAAAGGATTTATGATGAAGCCAAGGTATTCGGAAGCGAAATAGGGTACATTGAAGAATACTTTCCCCGTTTTGTTAAGGACTATAAAGCCTTAGCAAAAGACGTTGGTGTTGAAATATCGGACAGTCAATGGCAAAAAGCATTGAAGGATGCCGAGGAAGTTAAAGGCGAACCACTAACCAAGCTAGAAGAGGGTGCATTATTTGAAGAGTTAATTACCCGAAAGAAGTTTGAATCAGTTGAGGCCGGTAAACCATCTGCTACGAAGGAACGTAAAATAGATATTGTAGGTGATGATTTATTGAAGCATTACTTAATGCCAAATGAGGCGTTAGGTTTGTATGCTAACCAGATGTCTGACCATATTGCACGCCTGGAATACACTGGAGCAGTAGATGGATTGGTGCGTGAGCAAGAAGAATCCAATATCATACCGGCATCCGAATCATACAAAGGCAAACGCATAGGTACAACATTTATTCCGAAGGATAGACTTCCCAAGCATTTAGCTGGTGCAAAGCCCAAATACAGAAATAGTAACATTGCATTTCAGAGTGATGTGGATAAAGCATTGTATATTGCTCAGGCATCATCCGGGAAGCGCAGGCAAGAGTATGCCAGCTTTGCGGCCAAAGCCTTAGGCATTACGGTAGATGAAGCCATTCAATATGGTTCAACCATTAAGGATTCCTTGCGTGGATTGTATGGAGAAACACCAGGTGGATTACTACAAGTGTCCAAACAGTTTGATACCATTAGGGATATACAAGGAGTTCCGGAGGATGCCGAGACATTGACGCTAGAAGAGATGCCCAAGGGGAGTGTCAGCAAACGTAAGGTTGGTATTATTGGCAAGGTGATTGCCGAGGAACGTGAGGCTGGCCGGTTAAATGACATGGATACCGACAAGCTATATGATTTGCTGGGTGCTAGGTTTCAGCGCAAAACACCGATGAGTGGGTTTATTCGTGGAACTAAAACCCTAACGCATTTAGCGTTCCTTGGAAGTCCTACCAGTACCATTACTCAGCTTGGTGACTATGCCTATTCATTTCACAAGAATGGTATTAACGAATCGTTCAGGAGTTTGGGCAAAGCAATAGGCGGGAAAGATACTTGGACATTGGAGGATCTCAATCTAGCAAACAATGAAATAGCTTTTGAGTTTGGTTCTGATGCCGATGCTGGTTCATTCAAGCGCATACCCAAAGCGTTACAGAATACACTTGACCGAGTGTTTACCCTGACAGGGTTCCGTAAAATGGATGAAAAGGCCAAGGAAACATTCCTTACCGGAACAGCCAATAAGTGGAAAGGTATTCTGAATGGTTCCAATGCACCGGCTAGAAGGGTCTTGGAACAAAGGTTTATTAGGTTGCAAGGACAGGAACAGGGGAGGCAAACCGCAGAGGATATTAGGGCTGGCAGGAAAACAGAGAATGTTGCCGAAATGTTGTTTTATGAACTCGGTGATATTGCCCCGATTAGTCAGAGCGATATGCCATACTTCTACAACAAGATTCCAAACTATAGAATCCTTTATACGCTTAAGTCGTACACACTAAAACAGTTTGATTTTGTTCGGCGTGAAGCATTCTCCAAGATGTTTTCCGGTGATAAAGAACAGGTCAAAGAAGGCTACAAGAACCTGATGTCCCTAGTCATATCTCTTGGTTTGGCCAATGCCCCAGCAGAGGCCTTGAAAGCATTGATTACTGGGGATGAGATTAGGTTGGATGATCTGACCACTGAAAACCTTTGGAGATTGCTTGGTCTAAATAGTTACACTGGGGTTATTATTCAACGTGATGGGGTGGGATCTGCCATTGAAAACCTTACCTACACACTCCCGATATGGAACATAATAGATGATGTCAGCAGGGACGTCTTCACGTTTTCACCTCCTTTAATCAGTGATGAGTCTAAGAGTGTACGATACATTCCTGTTGTTGGGAACTTGATATACAAGTGGGAAAAGAATTACGGTGAGGAAGAATAATGCCGGTACGCAAAATTAACGGATGCTACAAGTATGGTAGCTCAGGCAAGAAGTATTGTGGTAAGGGTGCCCGCGCCAAGGCTGTACGCCAAGGCCGTGCAATCGAACTCTCAAAGCTAAGGAGAAAATAAACATGATGTACTCGGACAAGAACGGTAAGCGCACCACAAAGCGCAACAAGAGCCAATGCGGGCTGTCTACGCGGCCCAGCCGCAAGTCTGGTTCAGGTAAGGAATCTAGGAAACCTTACTAAAAAGAAACCCCGGCGAGAACCGGGGTTTACTTTTAGGAGACTAACTAACTACTAACCAGATAATGCCTAGGGGAAAGCTTTAGTATATCATACCTGTCAAGAGTGCTTTGCGTCTAAGAACTGATTGTACACCGTCTGGGAGATGGTATGGTATTTGCCGCAGTCCTTGCACTTTATGGTGTACCTGGGGATGCCGAGGGCACTGATGCGGATCTTGTTTACGCCAACGTTTTCAGATCCACAGCTTGGGCAACTCCAGCGTTCATTGCCGATATGTACCCCAACGTGGGTCTTGGGGTTGTGGTATTCCACTAGCTTGTGGTACACCTGCTCCAGAAGCTTAACGTCCTGCTTGCAGTAGCGGAGCATCTTCTTCATGGACTTCTCGCAGTTGTGCAGTACGATGTTCTTCCATAGGTCGAAGCCGCCGGTATCATGCTTCTTGCCCAGACCTAAGAATTGTCCAATGTAGTCAAGGCGGTTGGAGTTGAACAGGAATCTGCGCCGCGCAATGGCAAGTGTATCAATGGTACGCTCGATTGGTTTAGGGTCAAACCCGTGGAATACGAACCGAGTGTTTACCCATTTCAGGTCAAACTTGTCCCCGTTGTGTGCCACGATCTCATCTGCATCCTGCAGCACTGGCATGAATGCCTCTAGAAGGGGTCTGTCATCCCCGTCAGACCATTTTAATGCGTGAACCTTATCTGCACCCTCCCACTTGTAGCAAATGCAAATTATGGCCCGTTCTTGCAGGATATTGTCGTAGGGTATGTTCAGGCGGTAGCCGGACCTCCAGAAGAATCCTATGTTGGGACTGGTCTCTATGTCCCAGAATAGGCGTTTAATTCCGTGACTCATCAGTATGTTCTAGGTATTCCCCGGGGAGCGATAAACCTTCAAAATCTGTTTCATGCTCCATGTAGAGTTCGTCGGAGAACTTCTTCCAGTGTTCCTCAAACATTTCCTCATCCCGCATCATGGCGAGGCCGAGCGTGGCATACCCGATAATGTCCTTCAAGGCATCCTCAATGCCTTCATTCTTTACCTCTAGGGTGCCACGGAGGGACCATGCCTTGAGCCGCTGCATCTTGTCCCCCATGCGGATGAACAGACCAATCAACGGTTCTACCCCAAAGTCTACGGATTGTGAAAAGTTGGCAAAGGGATTATCGTGGTCGGCATAGTCTGCATTCTTTGCCGAGAGGATACCTTTCATATCCTCAAAAAGCTCATTAATGAAGAGTTCATATTCAGCGCGGTTCATATTAGTCCTTGTTTTATTGTTTATTGGAGAGTGCTTTAAGTTCCTTAATGATGCTCAACCATTCGTCAAGCTCCATGAGTACAAGCGTTGTGCCGCGATCCTGGCGAAAGATAACCGCATCGCAGCAGTCCGGTACTTGCAGATATGCTGGCAGGGCTTTGCGGCGTTTGGCTTGTATATCATATACATCTATGGTGAGATCCACTTCTGGGTGCTTGCCGAGAGATGCTCCGTTGCTGCCCCAGGCACGCTGGGAATCCAGCCCGGCTTCCTTGGCCTTGGTGACTAACTCGCGTTCAAATGAATTGCCTTTGACTTTACTTGGATGGCTCATGGTTAGAATGGTAGGCCATCGCTGGCATGGCGCACTGTTACAGGTTTAGTCTTTTGGTCTGCCCCGCGTACCATATCCGGCAGGATAGAGTTCAGCAGGTGATTCCGTACCAAAGCAATATGCTTACAATAAGTTGCTTCTGGTAATACTTTGCCGCGTTCATCCTTTGAATAGTCAACTATTAGTTTACCGTTGCGGTGGAAGTTGGGGCCGCGGCGTGTTTCAAAGTCACGGCATGAACATTCTCCGTTACCGTTGTTGGCGGAAAGATCCACGATGTGCTCGGCATTATCCTCGGACTCGGAGAATACATAGTACCTCCATTTCTCTCCCTTGATTGGACTAACTTTCATATTTGGTCCTCCACCCATAACATAGGATAAATACCCCGGCTTCCCAGTCGCCCTTCTTCTTGCTCCATTTGGTTTCCTTGCGCAATAGCTTTACTAGCCAATCCTTGAAGTCTGCCATATCTTCCTCGGTCCATTCCTTAGTATTGTACCATACTGTTCCATGTTCCTTGGAGTATGCCAGGGCATCCTCGTAGGAATCCCAGTTTAATCCAACACGTTTAGCCATTTCTAGGACGGCGGTTTCATACAGTTTATCAATAATCATAGTTTAAAATATGGAAGGATACAGACCAGTCTATGTGTTCAAGGAAGTTAATGACTCCGTACTGGAGAGGTGTCCTTGCGTATGACAAGAATTGTATAGAATCTTCAAAGCAGTGCCATA
>Ga0196901_1001959_pt1 | contig 10088 bp, 8 predicted proteins | sample CB_VirMetaG_FD_169099 | JGI IMG/M metagenome (GOLD analysis project Ga0196901, IMG submission 169099) | Freshwater to marine saline gradient viral communities from Chesapeake Bay - CB_1504_1 Viral MetaG (v3) (version 3) | ecosystem: Environmental > Aquatic > Marine > Coastal | place: USA... | reverse complement strand
TGAAACCGGGTAGACATTGGGTGGTCTACATCGTATCCGTCTTGTCTCTCTATATGGTAGGCAGTAAATGGTATTGCATTGTACACTCCGTATTTTTCTGAGATTTCTAGTTTTAGGAAGAAGTCTCCGTACTTACATGCATTTCTAATCCACCATGATAAGTTAAACTCTACATTTAATACATCGTAAAATAGGTTATAAAGTATTTTTTGAATATTCTCATCAGGGGATTTGATATGTAACACCTCCCCCATATCATTTTTAAGAGTAGATTCCTCGGAAAGTATATCTAGGGTAGATGCTATGATAGCGTCATCGTCCATTGCGTCGTACTCCGAGTATAGTTGTGTTCTTTTAAATTGATAATTCTGTGCAAGTTGTGCACCGTACAGAGAAGTATGTCCAGAGGAATGTATACTATTGTATCTGTTGTGGAAAGAGTTATTCTCCAACTGTCCAGACATCTGTATTTGATTTACGTCTGCTACTTTAAGTTGTGTACCTCCGACATTTCTGATTATGACATCTGTCGAGAATAATCGTTGGAGTCTACTTAATATGCTTGTATCTGCCATTGTGTATAGTCATAGTATAAGTATAAATATCGAAGAAAGCTACTTATTTCTATTTATAGATCCAGGAGATGTCTTCTGTACCTCCTCTACCGTTATCAATCTGGTTGATATTACCGGTGGAATTAGGAGTATAGAACATATCTGTGCTTGTATTAGTAGCAGTTACATTCTCCCAAACACTTCTAACTATGTCTGCGTTTCCTTTTTGCATTCTAAATGCTGTTTCTCTGACGTACATAGCAATTGCCCAGGACATTACAAGGTCGTCGTTGTAGCCGCTCTGTGCCTCTGCTCTATTATTCCTCCATATGAAGACTTTTAACTCTTCTAGCATCCTTTTTGAGTGTATAATTGCAGACTTATCGTTAATAGACTCTTGCATCTTCGCTATTATAAGAGGTCTTGTTTTGGTATTAGTTGAAAACCCCGGAGTCATGTTAGAGTTTATGCCGTATGGGTCAAAATAACTCTCTGCAGTAACGTTTCCTGATCTAGGTGAGTGGTACAGGTTTGTATACCCTCTTTCCATAATGGTTTCAATTGTAGACCATCCTATATTAGCATTCTCTACTACTAAAAGTGCGTTGTTGTACTCTGTTGATATACCTACCAGTAGATGTGCGAACTCTTTTGGGGGTAGTTGTCCTTTGTACTCCCCTACTTGACTGCAATTTTCAATATCTACAATATGGAAGGCAGAGAAATCCTTTCCGTCCCCTCTAGCGACGTCGGCTATGACCATATAATTCCTATTATAGTCTACCGGCTCCCATATCCATAAGTTTCGATCTACCCCTCTCCTTTCCTCTGGATCTTTTCTATAGGTAGTTTCATAGAACTCTATTAACTCTCCGTAGATTACAGTGTCTCCAGATGTAGAAAAGTCACAGTCACACTCCTGCGCGGCTAATCTAGGATCTCCTAACTGTGCATCTTGTGCATCTCTCCAGGTTTGATCTCTTTCAGGGTGTACATACCAGGGTAGTTTAATAGGTAGGAAGTCATTATCTCCGTTCTCTGAAGCTATCCATGTTTTATGGAACCAGTTTCCTGTTCCGTAAGGGGTAGAGAGTACTATCGCTCCACCACCTGTTGCTAGTGTTTGTTGAGCAGATGCCCATGTCTCTCCAATGTTATCAATAAAGGCAGCCTCATCTATTAGAAGTAAAGATACTGCCTCAGATCTAGCAGCATCAGCGTTAGATGACTTAGCTGTTATCTTTGATCCATTAGTTAATCGTAAGCTTAGTTTATTCTTTTCTAAAGATCCTACTTTCAACCAGGAAGGTAAGTTTTCATACATAAACTGTACTTTCGATACAAGGTTTCTAGCTGTTGCTTGTGTGGTTGCAAGAGTAAGAACGTTTTTGTCTTTATGGAAAGTCATTAACCATAGAGAATACCCTGCAGCTAATGTTGAGATTCCTAGCTGTCTAGATTTTAAGATTATAGAATAATCGTTCTCTTGAAAATGTCTAAGGGTTGTTTCTTGAAAAGGGTATAGGTGGAATAGAATTCTACCTCTTTGCGGATGCTGTATGTAGCAGTATTTCCGCATGAAGTGGGTAGGGTCTGAGGCACATTTTACGTACTCCTGCCGTATTATCTGTTTTAAGTCTTGACTCATTATAAGAACTTTGATTTTAGGTTTATTTTTTTCATCTTTAATTCCCAATACATACTAGCGGAGATTATAGGTTGCCATAGAGAATTAACTCCTATTCCTAATCCGTATACATTTCCTGATTTAGTCTTAAGTAAGAGTTCTCCGTTTATTTGATTTATTGTCTGTGTATTCCCTGATAGGGATATTCCGGTATAGAATCTTGTCTTATTTACTGTTAAGGTATTAGTGATGATGGTTGTAGGTATTTTAACAGTAGTCTTTACCTTCCTGCTTGCTATCTTATTTTTAGAAATTGTATCGTGTATTGTTAGGTATCCGAAACTATCTAAACGTACAGTATCCTCGTAAACGTAGGAGGTGAAGTAGTCTTTTAGTATTGCTGCGGTATCTACAGGGAGGGTGTCGGTTTGAAATACTATTTTAGTTTTCCACTTTGGTATGTATACTGGGCTATCGATTGTTACAGTATTCCATTTGACTTCTGTTTTTACTGTAACTTCTCCGATGTCTTCTTTCTGTCCGCACTGTCTTTGCAGTATTAGAAGTACTACTAGGGTTAGGATTATAAGAGTGCTAAGATTTATCTTAAAGGTGTTTATCATTACCTTTATAAATATATACCTATCTTACTTTACAAACACTTGGGGGTCTAGGTCTACTACTCCAATAGGGCTTGAAAATACTGTGGTGTTTTGGTCGATAAAGGTATAGAGGGCGTCTCTACTATCAAACTTATAATAAGTACCTGGCTGTTTTATAGTGTTAATAAATATTACTTGATCGTACTCTAAGCTATTAAGGTAGTTGCTGGCATATATTTTCTGCATTGCTTTTCTTACCTCTGTTTGATCTCCTAGATCTTCAATATTAAGGAAATTCTCTACAGGGTTAGCGCTTGGGTAATATTCTTTCACAAAGGCCTTTAGGCTGTTATATACTTCTCGGGGCGGTATATTGTCCTGAAGTAGTTGTGGTATAAAGATATCGAATCGGTTAGTGTTTGTAATGTTTACAGTGTTGTCTACTTTCTGTAGGAGGGAGGTGTTTCTTGAGGCCTCTCGCCCTCTTTTGCCTAGCCTTCCTCCTGTTCCTTTTACTTCTAACGGCTTACCGTTGACTATATTATCACCATCTCCGGTTGATTTTAGTACGTCGTTAAAGAATAGTGCTAAGGCTGCTTCCCCTTTGCCTACTCCTCTTCCATCCTCTTGTCCTTTTATGTTAATGATATTTTCAATAGTTTGGATATCGATACCAGTGTGTCGGTTTATTACTGCTATCAAGTTGCCGGTGGCGGGTAGGTCCGAGTATGTGAGGGGGTTCTTTTTATGATTTTCAATAAATTTATCTAAATCTTGAGTAGATGCTAAGTAGGTGCTAATAATGTCGTTAATGGCGTTTACCCCGATACTAGCATCTGTTACCTGTGCTGCGGTTAATATCTGGCTTAGCTCTTCTTCGTTATTAAATACGTCTAGTTTATTTATAATCGATTTTATCTGACTTGGTGAATATTTGTTTTGTTTTAATCTGTCTAGTAGATCTGTTAACTCAGCGTCTGTATCAACTTCCCCTATGTCGATGCCTGTATCTTGTTTTATCTGCTTGACTTCGTTGTCTGGAAATAGGGATAGTTGATTTTCGTCTATTTTAAAGTTGCTTCCTAGTACTTCACTTAACAGGGACTCTAATAGTAGAACATCTTCCTTATTGTCCATATCCGGATATCCTTTATCAAACCTATAAGCATATTTTTTAAAAAATGTATCTAGTATATCCATTATGCTGGTGTTAATTCGTCAGGTAGTTCTTCTCCTGTTGGTATTTCCGGTTCTGCCGGTGTTGCTTCTGCTCCGCCTCCACTACTGCCTGTTGCGGTAACGTCGGTTAAATCCGCGTCCATGTTTTCATCAGCAGGCATACTAGCGGCTGTGATTTTTAGAAGTCTTGCTATACCATTAGAGGCCATTGTCTCTTCTCCCAGTGAAAGGAGATAGTGTCTCTTACCTGCTACTTCCGCTACCCAAGATCTTTCTAAGTCTTGTAGGTAGAAGAATTGATTATTTTTTAGAACAACTTTATAAGTTTTTGGTGTCGGTGCAATCCACTGTATATCTTCAATAAAGTAGTGGAAGTCCGGAGTCATTAGATCGGTTAGGATTGGAATTAACTGCGAATGTGTTTGAAGCAACTCTATATTTGCGTACTTATTGTACTGTGTAGGCTTCAACCTCTGTCCAGCTACGTCTCTTATAATACTCCTAAGTAGATTCTTATTCATAGTTATAAATAGATCTATTTCCGTAAGCTATTCAAATATTCTATAGCTTCTTCTTTTTGCTTAACGATGTTTTTTGTATTTCCTTTCGACCAGCTTTCTACTTCCCCTGTTTCTGATACAAATCCTTCATTAGTTCCGTTTATTAGGTCGTCTACCCAGATCTCATAGTTCTGTATAGTATTATCTATTTCAGAATTATGTATTTCTTTTTGATATTCTTCCCATTGTCCGGTAGCTTTTAGGTTTGTTTCAAAAGAAACCTGGCAGTTAAAGCATCTAGTATGTATATTATAAAACTCTTTATCGTACCGGTGATTCATTATAGTACTGCATTCCGGGCAGAATAAGGGCGTCTTATGTATCTCTCTTGCTTTTTGTAATTTAGATACGGTTTGTTTTATTCCGTTCTTTATAGTCCAGGTTCTCTCATCCTCTTCCCATACTTCTCCTTCTACTCGATCTACCTGTTCTTTGGTATATCCGGAAGCTATCGAAGTCTTATCCCCGTATTTACCCTGTACTAGGTTCCTCAGCCTCTGTACGTCTTTTTGAGCGAAGTCTTTTTTTAGTTTAGTTTCTGACAATGTTTTAATTTGTTTTAAGGGTAAAGGTACTTGTGGCGGTACTAGCAGGTTTTAATGTATCTTTGTTATATGATTTTAAAACACCTCTACCTTTCATCTGGTTACTTAGTCTAGTTTTAAGTAGAAATTCACCTTCTCCATTTATTTCTACTTTCATTTCAGTAGAGGTCAGTAAGGGTATAAATTTAACTTTAGCTTCTTTCCCACTTGCATACTCTCTAACTTCTAGTACCTCAATGCTTTTATTCTCAATCGACTTACTTACAGGGTTGAAGAATTTCCTATCCTCTTGAGTAAAGTCTACTTTAAAATCTTGAGTACTACCGAACCAGTTATTGATACTGTTTAATACGTTTTTTAAATCTTCTTCCGTCTTAGTTACTATCTTATATGCCATATTATTATAACCTAAAGATAAGAACTTTTAAGTTCCTAAGCAACTCTTTCTAGTTAAAGTTTAGGCTTTAGTACCTAGCAGTTTAGATAATACAGAGTTCTTTGCTTCATTCATTGCTTTATTCTTTTTATCCGCAAATGCTTTTGCATCTTCTTCAGTCTTGAAGCCTTCAATTCTCTTATCGTTCTCCCCTCCTTTAGAAGTTTTCCATACTGCAAAAGGCGTACCTTTAGCGCTGCATGGGCGAACTACGTATTTACCGATGTTTTCCATCATTGAATTACTTGCCTCATTTGTGTTTTCCAGGTTATAATATCCTTCCCCAAGTGAGTCTAATTCATCTTTCATTTTAGAAAATTCAGTATCTTTTCTATCACCATAATCTTGAATTCTATCTAAATAAAATTTAGCGTTTTCAATATCTCCTGAATTAATTAAATTTCTAATTCTTTGATAGAATCCTGGTTGGATATGGTTTTTTAATTTATATAATTTACCTGCTAAAATTTCATCTTCACCAATGTTTTCCATCATTGAATCATCAGAAGCAACACCTACCATAGCATCTATAGCTGGTTCTTTAATTTCAAAATCTAGATAATGCTTAGCACCTACTAGATTAGATTTAGCATTGATGATTTTCGACTGCCACCAATGTGGAAAATCTACTTCACCTTTACCTTCAAACTCATCTACCATTTGGTATAATTCCATTGCATATTTTCCAATTCTATATAAATCGGCTTTTAACATATGTGGTTCGTTGTCTTCGTGCCCTACATCCAGGTCTTCGCTGATGGTCGTTCCTTTGATTCTACTTTTTACGATTCCGTAAACATCTCCGTTGCCGAAATCAACATTAACCATATCGTCCATTACCTTAACTACTTTGCCGGTTTTTCCATTCTTAGTAAGTGTGCTACCTATTTTAAGAGCAGTCTCCTCTTCTTTTAAATTAACACCTCGTGCTTTTAAAATGTCAGCTCTAGTCACTTCACCGTCTCCTGTCACATCCGGGAATGATTTTTTCTTTTCGTTCATCATAGAGGGTTCTAAAGCGAAAAAATACCCGTCTAGATCAGTTGTTCCTTCTAGTTCTTGAGTTAAGTAGTATTCTGTACTATCAGCATCTGCTTGGTCTTGTACTTTAAAATGAAAGCTTTTAAATTCATCGCTTATATATTCTGGGTAGAATTCTGAATTAGATTCAAAATGCTCTTTTGCTCTCTCGAATTCGTTCTTATCTCTGAAAGTTAGAGTTAGATCTTCATCTTCCTCTAATCCCATGTCTTCTTCTTTTAATCTTAAGTTAACACCTCCCTCTTCATATGGAGCATATTTGTTGTATAGTTCTTTAGCAGCGTCTCCAAGGCCTTTACCCTCTAGAGCCTTTAACATATCTTGAATCTCTTTTTTCTGTGCCATTCCTTCATCATAGACCCTGCCGTCTGACTGGTAGTGGAACCAGTTATGGGATTTTAGTTTAGATTCGAGAGCGTCTAATGTAGCTTCTGAGGTATTCTTATCTTGATTAAGCCAAGGAACTGTAGCTCCTTCTTTCATGTGGGACTTCTTGATCAGTTCTTTTAGTTGTGTTTTATTCATTATATTCTCTATGAGTATTATTTTTTGGTTTTGTGCAATTTCTCCCCTGCTTTAACTGCATCTTTAAATGCTTTAGAATTTCCATGAGATGGCTTCTCTCCACGTGCTTGTTTAGCGTTAATATTTGCCCAGAGTCCGCTTTTTTTATTTTTTACCTCTCTCATCATCCTGTTTATCATATCTTCTCTAGGATCTTCCGGTAGAGTATCTATTTCTCCTCGTTTAAATCTCTGCAGAGCGTCTATCTTTGCTTCGTCTCCCATTTCTGCTTTTCTTTTAGCGAAATAATCGTTTTTAGGAGCTTTAGCTTTAGGAGCCGGTCTATCTTTCTTAGGTTGTTGGTAGTCTCCTTCTTTTTCTCTACGTCTTTGGTAGTCTGTTTTGTATTCATCTACCGGTTCTACGTTTCCGGTTAACATATCATAGTCTTCCATGGTTAAAGTTCCTTTTTCAAGAGTTCCTGCTATTGCTTTTTCTGCAAAGTCGTGTAAATCCATATCCTCTTGAGCATCTTCTTTAGCATATTCTAAAGCACGGATGAATAATGGAACATCCATTGTTACGATATCTATTTTATCCTCTTCTTTGGCTTCGTCAATTGAGAAAGTTAATTCTTTATTCAATTCACTGCTGTATTCTTTCTTTATAGAGGAAATATAGTTTCTAAATAGGTTGAAGTTGTGGTTTATAGTAGCTAACATATCAATTCCTTGACTACCTTTAGCATTTTTTCCGTCTGCTGCTCTCATAAAATCTACAAATCTACTATCTAAATCGTCTAAATAGTTTCCTAGGGTCATTTTTTTAGCTTCGGCGATTGTCGATTCTTTTATATCTTCAATAACAACGTAATCGATATCGCTGTAATCCATATAATCTTCATATCCATCAGCATCTACTACTGCAAAATCAGGTTCGTCAGAAGCTAAAAAGATACTTCCGACACCGTATAGCTCCCCGTTAGATTTTCTTCTAAAGAATAAACCATTACCTCTCCCATACCTGCTTACTAAGTCCTGTACTGTTTCATAAGTAAAAGGCCCCTTAATAGTCTTTTCGCCTTCGGTAATTGTAGTTTCTCGTTTCTTTAATTCTTTAGCTAGTTGTTTAATTTCTTTATTTATTCCGCTAACTAATCCATCTTGTCCTTTCGAAGCAGCAGATGCTCTATCTTTCATGAGCCCTTTAATGTAGCTTCGTATCTCTTCTTCTGTTTTTCCTTGGTGAGGTCCTTCATCAATATGGTGTCCTGCTTCTTGCTCCCTGTCACGCATTAATTGTGCTCTTTCTTTTTTAAGAAATGTTGACCTAACAGTATTTTTATCCCAATCAAATCCCCTGCCTTGAATCATTGAACCTGCTTTAGGATCAGAACCTGCAAAATTATCAACATCATCCATTCTTTCATCAATATGGTGTCCTTTTCCTAATCCAAGATCGAAGGCACCATCGTACTTTCCAGGTTGAGTTGCTAATGGTTTTAGTTCCTTTTTAACTGATAGGTATGGTACTTTTTTAAATCCATCTGAAAATATCCAGTCTTTAGGATCATCAGAACTTTGGGTCATAATATATCCTGTATCTCCATTAGGAAGTTTGTATTTAACTCCTAATTTTAATTCTGCTTCTTTCAAGGGCTTCGAAAAGAATTCTTTTAAGTCCTGTACTTCATTTACGGCGCAGCTATCTTTGCCTGTCAGGTAAGGTCTTTTGCAAGCAGTTCCTTTAACGTGAACTCTGCCGCATTTATGGCAACAGGTAGCTTTCTTTGCAGTATTTTCTTTCATATTGTGGTCTGTATGGTATAAATATAACCTGTATCGTTATAAGTTTGGTAAATTTAAGGTTTTTGCTGCAGGTCTCCAACGATTAAGTATTATTTCTCTATCTTCATCAGAAACTTTTTGTATAGTTAAGTAGTCGTTCACTACTTTTGCAAAAGGTTCTTTCATTTTCTTAGCTTTAAAATACATTCCTTGCAGCATTGCCGGTATTTCTTTATCTAAAAGGTAGTAGTCTCTTTCCGGCATCGTTTTTAAGTCCTGTATATACATCCTAAGCATTCTATCATCAGGAAGTCTCTTAGAGTCTACTACATTATAACCTGCTTGAGTTAAATGTTCTATTTCGTGTCTGACAATGTCTTTCAGGTCCATTGATATCTTAGACCAGAGTCGAGGTAACTCTCGGGGATCCACTTGGAAATACATGGAGATACTGCCGTCTAAGCCTTCGTCTTCTAACTCTCCATCTGCATCATATACTTCTTCATCTCCCTCATCGGCATCGCCGTTTACGCTATAGGTTCCTTCTTCTGTTTCTTTGAAGGTTAAGCTTGCTACTAAATCAAATACAATAGGACGTCCTGCTGCGTTTTCTAAGTCATAACTCTTTGTAAAGAGCGCTTCCTCTGTAGTGTTGTTTTTGTCGAACTGTGCTTTCCAGTTGTTAAATATCTCTGAGGATATTTGATTGCTTATTGTATCGTATCGTCCTTCCATAACTATTGTTTCTTCTAATCCTTGAGCTAATTCACGGGCATATTGGTTTAGCCCAAATGGATCTTTATTTTTATTTTCATTTAAAGTTTCGATGTCAGTTGGATAATTTCCAACTTTAGAATAGAACTCTTTCATCCATGGTAAGTCTTTCCAAGAAGATACTCCATCAGGGGTTTCGGCATCGAAGTACTTACCTTGATATTCAACCCATACGTGGCCTAATGTTTCGTTTCTCGGGTCTTCTGTGCTCAGTATTTTAGATCCCGGGAGGTGCTTTGCTAAGTTCTTAGCGAAGATATCGCAGAACCCGTTATTACATTCTTTTCCTCCGAAGGTATCCCAATTTTTATATGTTATTTCAAGGGCTTCTTTCTCTGTTTGATCTAGTGATTTTTGAAATATATCTTCATTTAAACTTCCAGTTAGGTTAGCTTCTTTAAGCTCAATCTTATCAGATATGTTTGGAGGTGTAGATGAAAAAATAGCTTTATAAATTCTTTTACGTTTTTCATCAGTTC
>Ga0196901_1001957_pt1 | contig 10092 bp, 11 predicted proteins | sample CB_VirMetaG_FD_169099 | JGI IMG/M metagenome (GOLD analysis project Ga0196901, IMG submission 169099) | Freshwater to marine saline gradient viral communities from Chesapeake Bay - CB_1504_1 Viral MetaG (v3) (version 3) | ecosystem: Environmental > Aquatic > Marine > Coastal | place: USA... | reverse complement strand
CACACTGTTTTTATATCCATAGCCAAGTAATCTATCAACTATCGCTACTCTATATTGGTCGCCAGTAGGTTTAGAAAGATCGTGAGTGATTTTTAAATCTTTTCCAGAGGCTTTAATTAGTGTTTGAATAACTTTCTTAATCGTATATGTCTTACCATTACCAACATTCAATGGTTCTGTAATTTTATTTTCAACAGCAAATATAGCTGAACGTGCTACATCTCTAGCATGAATAATATCTCTTGCAGCAGATCCATCTCCCCATATTTCTACAGTATCTTTAGCTTCTGCAACTTTTCTAATTAAAGATGGTATTAGTGTAGATGTCTCTAAGTTAAAATTATCAAATTTACCATAGATGTTAACAGGTTTAATTATAGATATTTTATTTATTCCATGCTCTTTTTCATAAGCATCTACTTGGACTTCTCCCATTCTTTTTGCCCATCCAGCAAACCAGTCGTTAGGAGAAGGATTTTGTGTCCAAAGATCGTCTTCTTTAAAAGTTCTGGCAGGTCCATATGTCCCTACAGTACTTGTATATAAACCCCATTGGACTGAAGGAACACTATTCATAGCATCAATCATATTCGTATTCATCATAATAAAATCTCTGAATACTCTGTTTTGATATGTTTTCATAACGAGAGGGGAACCTTTAACACCAGCAATATGAAATACATAATCCATACCATCGCAAGCTCTATAACAATTTCTAACTTCTCTTAAATCGCTCTTGAGATATGTAACTCCCCAATCAGGATCAAGGTTATTTTCATCTAGTGACATAGATGTAACATTTGCACCCTCTTTAACTAAAAGCTCTACTAGTTCACGACCAACTAGACCAGTTCCACCAGTCACTAAAATCTTTTTTCCATTAAACATTCTTATTGCTCCAAGTTACAAGTGAATTATCATTTGTTTTGATATACTGATATATTTTTTCTACAGTATAATCTTGATATCTTTGATATCCATTTTCAATTATACCATGATATTTATCAAAGTTAGTGGATAAATCAGTAAGTATTTCTTTAAGTTCATCAAAGTCATTAAAATAAATAAATTCTTTTTCTGATTCATAAAAATCTTCTACTAAATTCCATGGATCTTTTTTAACTAACATAAGTGACTTTGAACTTGTTATTTCATGTGTGCGAACTTTAAATTGTGGCATAATACCTTCTTCAAATTTTTCAAATACCTGAAAATTATTTTTTCTAGATGCAGGACTCATGTAAATCATATTAAAACTTAGAGAAGACTTACACCTACTAAGCTCAATAAGTTTATCTTCAGGTGATAAATCTACATGCGTACACATATTAAATTCATAAGGATGCTTCATCCATGTATTTTTTTGTGACGTAATAAACTTATAATTAAATAGCATTAATGTATCTATTGCAGATATATGATCCCGACCATGAATAGAACCCATCCATGAACAATCTGCATCATAGTTACCGAATTCTGTAACAGAATAGTTAGTAAATGGATATGGAATATATTTAAATTTATCATATCCATAATATTCATTCATAAACTTGCAGGTAAATGGACAAACACAATAAACATCAGTGAAGAAATCGTAATGTTCAAAATGATAGTAGTCTGTTCTTACTGTGAATTCACATGGACTCCATAAAGCAAGTAAGCATTTTCTTTTATAATCTTTGAATGGCTTCTTAATTTCATGATTGTAGATCCATGCAGCACCATTCATTAACACTTCATCTGAATCATCATCATTAAAAACCTCTAAGCTTTTATGCATATACGGTACAACTCCCCATATAGCATCACCTGCCCAGTTACTTACTATTTTCATACTGTACCTCTTACAGAGGGATTAATACCATATTCTTGGAAAACTTCTAGCATTTTTAAATAATATCCAGACAGATTCCATTTTCCTTTTACTACAGCAGTAGCAATGTACGGGTATATACTAGAATCATAGTGTACAATGCCACGCTTAGGCTCTCCAGAATAGTATTGGAGTATCCTATAATTTAACTGCCTACAAATACTAGAACCCATTGGTTCATGTTGCATTCTAGTGTTTTCTTTGGGTGCCATTTCAAATATTTTTTCAAAATCTCTAGTTTTCCAGATACTTGCTTGTTGTGCAAAAAAATTATTATGATTTGGATCTATCTCAAAAAGGTTTGGATAAGATTTAAATGGAGTAACTGTTTCATGGCCCTTTATTAATTTCACAGAATTGAACCCTGTATTATCTAATATTCCACATAGATTATGAATCTCTTCTAAATTAACATAATCATATAAAACATAGTCTTCACTTGTATATAAAATATATTTTTCTTCAACCTGCATTATACAACTTAAGAACTGATTACGATATGATTCATTATTATTGTATGTGATTGGTATAATATCTACTGGTAATCCTTCAGCATTATCTGTAAATGCATATTTTTTAATATCCTTACAATACTGATTTAGTCTTCCAAAACATGGTGCCCATACATCAGAATAATTTGAATGCGTATCAACTATTAGTGCTATATTATCCATAAAGTTTGTAGTTCCTTAGATCTGGGTATCCTTCAGTTTGATCTTCTGCATGTTCTGGATAAACTCCTAACAACATTAGTCCTCTAGCTGCCCATTCAGGGGTTATGTAAGAATTATACCCTAAGAATTCCATTTGATCTTCATGCATAGGCACATTTTCTGTTCTGCCAGACCATCTTTTTTTCTTAAGAAACTCATAAGCCTCTTTGGAATCTGTGAGAATCATGCCTCCCTTACCAACCTTTAATGGTTTTTTAATACCAAAAGATAAGCACATTAAAGTTCCACTTAGATACATACCAGAAGTAAGTCTTTTAGCAGCATCATAAATAGGATATGGATAAAGTTGATATATACCATGCCAGTCATAGTCATTAAAGATCACACTACCACCAGCCTGAATAATAGATTGAGGCACAGATAGATAAGTTCTAGCAGGAATAGTTACATCTCCTACTTCATAATATTCGCAACACATACGAAGAGCATTAGTGCAGTTATCACAAGAAACCGCATACTTTGCACCCGTATATTCTGCAATATTTTCTTCAAACATCTCAACTATTTTTTGTGGATTATGCATTATTTTCTCTTTGCTATTAGAATTTGATGCCTTGAGATATCACCATCATCAATAGGAGTTAAAATATTATGAGTCTTACTTATCCATTCAATCAGTGGTTTTTGTTGATTTAAATCTATTAAAAAATTATGTAACTCCATACTTATAATATCTATTTTGCTCAAGTCTTTATTTACTAAAAATTGATACTCAGCCCCTTCTATATCAATCTTCATGAAATCTACATTATCAAAATCTTTTAGAATTGTATTTAAAGATATTGTAGGTACTTCTTCAGAATCTTCGGTTTCTTCCCATCCTGCTCCAATGTATGGTCCCTTATCCCACATGAAATCCACAGTTCCAAAACTACCACAATTATCACTAGTATTAAATTTTTTAAGTTTTAGAGTTTGTCCATCCTCAGCACCTACAGCAAATCTATTAATAACAGCATTTGTTATACCATTCATATCCAGATTCATTTGACATGACTGAACATTTAATTGAGATGCTTCATAGGCAATGATGTTGTCAAACCTATTATGATTTCTAATAATAAAACCACCAACATTACATCCAATATCTAAACATAGCTTACCATGAGATATCAAATTTTCTACTTGGTATTCTGCACACTCTTGGATTACTCTCTGAGTCCAAATAAATAAATTTTCAGTAGTTGTTAATATTTTATTCATAATTTCTTCTTTCCCTTTCCAATACATACCATGTCTTTTTAAAACCACAAGACTCAAATAACTTTAGACTTGCTTCATTATCTATTTTAACTTTCGCAAATGCTTTTGGATATTTAATAGATAAATATGAGATAATGCTCTTTCCTATACCAAGCTTGTGATAGTCTGGATGTACAGCAACTCTAATATCATCCTTAACAACGCCTCCAAAACCCACAATCTCATCTTTCATTTCAGCAACTATATAATCATGATAGTTCTCTTTCATGAAATAGAAATGGGTTTCTGAATCTATTTGTTCAGTATTGCCAAATCCGTGACTTGTGAGATTTCTTATATTTAGAATCTCACTCCATTCTTTAGTGTTTAATGTAACTGGTCTAATCTCAAGCATTTAACCACCTATCATTTTTAAGTGTCCACTCTACTACGGATTGCAAACTACCTTCAAAATCAACTGGCAGTTCCCATCCAACAGATTTCATCTTTTCTCCATCAAGTGCATAGCGTAAATCATGACCGGGACGACTGCTATGGAAATCTACAAGTTCATAGTTCAATGGCTTACCGACAAACTGAGCAATTAATTGAGCAAGTTGTAGGTTGTCAACTTCTTTTTCTCCAACAATATTATACTTTTCTCTTTGCTCCCACTTACCTTGCAGTAAGAACAATACAGCAGCAGAAGTATTTCTAGCATGAATATAATGCCTCCTACCCGGATCTCCTTCTGGACTAGCATGAATAGTAATCTTATCACCACTAAGAACTTTTTGGATACACAAAGGAATAAACTTTTCTGGATGTTGTCTCTCACCAAAAACATTCATACAATGAGTTTGAATCAATGGTAATTTATATGTATTTGCAAACGCAAGACACATTTCTTCTGCACCCGCCTTAGAAGCAGAATAAGGATTGGTAGAATTATATCTGTCCCATTCTTTGTACTTAACTCCTTCAGGTGCTGGACCAAAGACTTCATCGGTAGAGAAATTTACAAATAGCTCAAGACCATCTAATGTTCTAGCAAAGTTTAGTAGATTAGTAGTTCCTACAACATTATCCATAACAAATGACATTGGATCTTCAATACTACGGTCAACATGTGAACCGGCAGCAAGATGTAGAATGTAATCTACTTTACCAATTTTATTAGCAACAAAACTATTAAACTCAGATTTGAGATCGTGATATACAAAGCTGACTCTTTTAATCCATTCTGGATATTTTGCACCAGTGTCTCCATGTAATACTTCATGTAGTCTATACAATGTTCCAGATGTATCAAGTCTATCTAGACATACAAATTCCCAATCTGTATTTAATAGAAAGTGTTCAACAAGATGATGACCAATAAAACCAGTGCCGCCAGTAATCAAAACTCTCTTAGACATTCGCTTCTCCTAAAATGTAATCTTTAAACTCATTATTATTATCATAAAACCATGTACTCGCCTTACATAAGTCTCTATTTAAATCTAGTTCTAAATCGTCCCATTCTGGACCCTTTGGATCGGTAACAACTAAATCTTCTGGTAAGTTTGATAACGATCTTAGTTTATCGCCATCTTTAATTAACTCTCGCCACTGAGCAACTCTTTCTTCAAATGTGCCTTGTGGTGGTTGACCCTTACAAAATATACCAGACAATCCAACATGCATTGACCTCGCCTGATCTGGCTTTAATGCAAAAAGATTATGTGTCAACATCATTCTTTCAATAGCACCATCATGATGAGTATGATCCAACGGACTTATCCTACAATCTCCAAAATTTAAATGATTAAACAATACTGGATTCTGCCAAAAGAAAGGCATATCCAGATAAGGTCTAATGTATTTATTAATGGCTTTAACGCTGATACATGATAACGAAGTAAGTTGGTAATCACCCATCAACATTGACGGATTACCCTCCTTCTCTGCTTCAGGTCTTCGTTTATGTGCTACACCAAAGATTCTGTCATACCTTGATAGATATTTCTCATAACATACCCTATTAAATCTCAAATAATCTTCTGTTGGTAAGATATCTTCCTCGCCAACAATAACGAATTCATCTGCCTCATCAGCAGACATAGGATATCCACTAATAATATTATAAAATCCGGGCAGCGGACAATCTGTTTTTTCTTTTAAGATAATTTTCGTATCTACATTCGGATTTCTTTTTTTAAAATCCTCTATTACCATGTTCTCTTCGGGATCATAACCGGGATCGGCATGTAACCTCAACTTGTAATTTTCTAGCTCACCAGACTTTTCTAGTTGCTCTAAATACAAATAAAGTAAATCAGGCTTATTAAATATTGTTATTGCTATTACATTCATATTACCAAATACAAGGTTTCCCCTCTATTGCCCCACTGTTTAGTTGATTCATATATGCACGACGACTACCTATGCCGGGAATCATTGGATTAAAACTTGAACCTATATCTATATAAGTATTGTCTGGAAAATCTTTATAGCATTGGTGAATAATCATGTTTGATAGACTACTAGCCGCAGATAAAAATACATGGTCTTTAATACCATTTTGACCAATCCACTCATTAATCTCTTCAACCAAATGATAATCATTACTAATACAATTAGGCCCAACTCTAAAATCTTTTACTGGTTGAAAAGGTAGTCCCCAATTTTTTATATCTGCATTCTTGTTTATAATCATCACTATATTTTTAGTATTAAATATAGGTATATACTTCTGTAAAAATGGTAAATAGTTACAGTTGATAAAAAGATTAGACCAAGTTAAATTATGCTCGTCACCTTCACCAATTAAATCTAATTGCCATTGAAAGTTTTTTTCTCCATCAGCAATGCAGCATCTACAACTTAATCCTTTATAGTAGTTATCAGCCTTATACTGAATAGCTTCTTCTAACTTCTTCCTGTAGAATTCATGCTCTTCTGGATTGTAATGCTTCCAATCATCTTCAGGATAATTACCGGGAAGTTTAATATCTCCAACCAATGCACCATTGGGAGACATAATAATCTCTTTTTTTTGGAGCATATAAATTTCACCATCAGAGAACCTGCTAAATGCGAAGTTTTCTCCCCGCATTAACATCTGATTTAAAATATCTAAATGACCAGTAAATGATTTATCTGGTCCAAGACCCAAGCTAGTTGCCATTATACCAAACCTTCCGATAGTAATTTTTTAATCACACGCATATTAATAGATCCAAACTTATCATAATAACTATGCTGAATATGATTGTAGAGTTCTTTAATAGTAGATTTGTTTAACTTCTTTTTAAACTTTAGACCAAGTTCTTTTTTAATTAATGCAGAACTCGTCTTATATGATCTTTGGTCAATAACATGCTGATAATGTAATTCTACCTCTGGAATCACAGATTTGATTAAAGAAACTATTTGATTTACAGAATAATTTTCATTTGTTACATTGTAAATCTTTCCATTAGAGATTGGGTTCTCTATTGATTGAATATATGCATTACATAAATCATCAACGTGCAAGCAAGGTCTTAGTTGCTCTCCACCTTCAATCATCATCTTCTTATCTCTAAAAGTTCTATCCAACAAGGTGTTAACCATAACGTCTAGTCTTAATCTTGGAGAGTATCCATAAAGTGTAGCGGGGCGAAGGATAGTAATTCCAGTATCCGAATAGCTCATGTAGTACTTGAGTACATTATCAAGTTCTGCTTTGATTCTAGAATATTGTGTAATGGGTTCAGGCACTTCTTCTTCAGTGACCATTTTACCCTGTTTAATACCATAAACACTAGTGGTAGATGTTTGGATGAGTTTGTTTACCTTCTTTTTAAGTGCTTTATTAAACACGTTCATGACACCATTATAGCTTACATCATGAGTAAAGTTATAGTCAACGTCTGAGCTAGTATCATTGGATAGGCAAGATAAATTAATAACAATGTCTTTACCCCTCATAAGCTTTTCAATATCATTACATCTTGTATCTTCTACAACAACCTTAGCCTTTTCTATACCTGCCTTTTCTATATATTGTTCTTTGTCTTCCCAAAACCAAAAAGTATCCACAATAGTTAAATCGTATTGTTTTTCTAGAATAGGACACAGCCTTGAACCAACAAAACCAGCACCACCAAAAACTATAGCTTTCTTCATATCTCTTCCTTTAAAATTTTTAGTATCTTTTCACTAGCATATCCATCTCCATAAGGACATGGTAATGAACTATCTATTTTATGATCTTTTAACTTGTAAAATAAGTCTTCAAGCTGTTCAGGATCTTGACATAACCAAGAAAACTCTCCAAGTCCTTCTTGTCTTTCGGTTTTCTCTCTACACACAATACATGGCTTACTAAAAAAAGCTGACTCTTCTTGTATTCCCCCACTATCAGTAATCACTAATCTTGCATTTTTCAATATCTTTAATAAATAATGATGAGGTAATGGTTCAGTTACAGCTACATTTTTTAATATATGCTTATGTTTCGTAACATTTGGATTAGGATGCATTGGTAAAATCCAACTTAAATCCTGATTATTTCCAGCTAGTGTATCTATAATTCTGAACCATCTATCAATCCGTTCATGATTCTCTCTTCTATGTAAAGTAACAAGAACTTCAAAGTCTTGGTTGGGAAGTTGATTTCTGAGATTATCTAGAACTGTATTTCCTACAACATGAATCGTACCACCTTTACTTTCTGAATATAGGTTATTAGCGGCCAACTCAGTAGAGCAAAGATGAATGTCTGCTATGCAAGATACAGCCTGACGATTAAACTCTTCTGGATAAGGTTGTTGATTATCATAAGTTCTTAGTCCAGCTTCTAAATGTATTACTTTTATTCCTCTGTGGAAACATGCAAGTCCAACAGCAAATACGGTTGTTGTATCTCCTTGGACCATTACATGAGTGATACCTTCAAGATGAGCATCTATCATCGCCATAACGGAGCATACTATTGAATCTAATCTATTAGGACTTAACTTATTTTCTATAACTATTTTATTATATTTGTAATTTTCTAAACTACCATCTATTATATCTGTATGCTGACCAGTATATAAAAGCCTATAAGGAATCTTTCCATCTATAGCATCTACAACTGGTTTAATCTTAATCCATTCTGGTCTGGTTCCAAATGCTATGAGCAGCATAATAACTTCCATCCTCTTTCTACATAGCCTTGAACACACTCATCTCTTTGAGTAAAAAATTTACCATGATTTGTTACTGAATCTGTTTTATCATCAACACCAAGCTGATAACCATAAAGGGAACTTGACATTTCTCTATTCCAAATAGGATGCGGAGGAACATATGTTTTAATACCACCATACTTTTGTGCTGTATAGGACAGATGCATATCTTCAGCAGTTTCGTAAGTTACAGGTTCTTCCATCCAAATGTATTTTAAATCTGATTTCTTTACAAACCAAGCATGACCAACTAAATCTACTTCAACAGTTTCTTCATTATTACTGGGCCAACCAAATCTTGTATGGTTCATGTAATGTTGTGTATTATGTTGTCTCAAACCTACACCACCCAATATACCATGTGTTTTATTATATGTAGTTAGACAATTCTCAAACCACTCCGTACCCGGAACAGTATCATCATCAAACAAAGCTACAAATTCTGTTTGTGCGAGCATAGCCATAGCAAACCGGCCTAAATATTTCCAATTATGATTAGATTCACAAACCTTTATTCCAGATAAATCAACTCCATCATCACTCCAATCCTCATGATAATTTTTCCACAACCAAATTTCATCTGGAGGAATAGTTTGATTTTTCAATGCATTGATTTGCAATGGAATGTTTTGAGGTCTTCTATATCCATTTAGAATAGCTGTTATAGACATTCTAATATCTCCCAAAAGTTTTGCGATGCATCATTACACTTCTTTGCAAAAGTTACAGGGTCTTCTTCATACATGTAAAGAGAACCAATCTTATCAGAATCTCCTATAATTTCCACACCACACATCAATGCTTCGCCTATTGCTCTACAGAATGGTTCATCAAATTCTGGTTTATAATACATCTGCTTATGAGTATTATAGAGAACCATCATATCTGCATAGTCAATCTTTCCTAAGAAATTTACATTAGATGTATTTCTCATAAAATCTTCGTATTTATTATCTCCCCATCCAGCAACTGTAAAGCTTTTATCTGGATTATTTATAACATAGTTCATAAAGTTATTCGTTCCTTTAAGAGGATGCATAAACCCAACATAAAGGATATCATCTTTTCTCTCTAGTTCCATATTATAGAACTTTTTCATATCAAT
>Ga0196901_1001953_pt1 | contig 10109 bp, 17 predicted proteins | sample CB_VirMetaG_FD_169099 | JGI IMG/M metagenome (GOLD analysis project Ga0196901, IMG submission 169099) | Freshwater to marine saline gradient viral communities from Chesapeake Bay - CB_1504_1 Viral MetaG (v3) (version 3) | ecosystem: Environmental > Aquatic > Marine > Coastal | place: USA... | reverse complement strand
TTCGAGACCGACTAGGTCGTCGACCATACCCTCGAGCTCCTTCGATGAGAATCCGGCCGCCTCGAGAAGAGCTCCGTCTTCGAGCTCGAGCGCCGAGAGTTGCTCGACGAGAGCTCCGTCGTCCCACGTCGCGAGCTCGGCGGTCCTATTGTCGGCGATGGCGAACGCGGTCGCCTCGGAGCCCATGAGCTCCGTCCTCACGATTTTGATTCGGTCCCATCCAAGAGACCGCGCCGCGGTTAGCGTTCCATTGCCGGCGATGACGACGCCCTTCTCGTTGACGACGATCGGCTTTTGCTGGCCGAACCTCTTGAGGCTTCCTCGTATCGCGTCGAGGTTTGATGCATCGTGTCGCCTTACGTTTGCCGGGTCGAGCTCGAGCTCGGCGATGCTGATTTCTTCGATATTCATTGATCCCTCAAAATCTCGATGACCGGGTCGCGAGGCTTCCCGTCCTTGTAGACCCACACCTCCCGAGAGCAATTCTCCGGAGCTCGAAAGGCTCGGAGACGGGTCATCTCTTCCGAGCCGGGTCGTCTATTGCATTTCACTTGAACGAGCCTCACGTCGTCCTCACCGACCGCGATCACATCCCACTCACCGAGAGAGGCCGCCGCTCGGCAAGTCGAATACCCGAGCGCCTCGAGTTGCTTCATACATCGATGTTCGGCTCGAGTCCCTTTCGCTTTGTTGTTCACGATAGGACCTCCGCCTCGAGGAGCTCGGAGAGCTCGTCGACACCGATGTCCCTGGGGATGTCGAAGAGGACCTCGGTGTCCGGTCCATATGTTGCGACCAGTCCGCGGATCAAAGCCTCGAGGTCATCGGTATGATCGGACACGGCGATCCATCCCGAGCGTCCGCTCGGACGATACGCGAAAAGAGACCACGGTCTCCGAAGTCCGTCCATGATGTCCCCCCGAGCGGAGATTTGGTCCTCGCCTTTGATGCACAACGAGGACCGCCTCCGACTTCCCTATGAAGCCTAGAAAGATCTTAGCACCATGATCAGCGGATACAAGCGACCGCGGGGACTTAGGGAGGTTCGGGGGTTGAATGAGGCTCTCTCTCGTTTTGTATCATCCACCCCTGACAAAAATCACACTAGACCCATGAGTACCCCCTCATCCCCCTAACCTACTTTTGACGCGCTGCGTAGTTTTCACACTTTTCACACCTTAGAATGTGAAAAGTAAAACCGTTGTAAGTAGTTAAATATATTATATTATTTATTATCTTATTACCCCTTTTCACACTACTTGGTAGGGGTACCCTTTTTGGTAACTCGCAAATAAGGGTACCCCCTTGTGTAATGTGATAACCATCACACTAGACACCGAGACTAATCACAAAGGGTACCCCGTGTGAAAAGTGTGAAAAGTCCCCGAGTAGATTATTTAATGCAATGATTCCGAGAGGTTGCGTCGAAATAGTTTTCACACTAGCCGGTGTGAAAAGTGTGTGAAAAGTCCCCTACCCGGAGATTGAACTTTTTCCGGGTAGAAATCACCCCACATCCTCGAGAGCGACCCACGCCTCTCTCGGTCGACCCGAGCCGTCCATCCTCACGAAGTCGATCTCTCTACTTTCCCGAAGGTCGCGGAGTATCTCACCGCGGCGTCGAGGCTCGATGCTCTTGAGAGCTCGGCCGACTTCGTACTCGGTGAGACCTCGAGGTCCCGCGGCGAGTACCGCCTCGAGGACCCGTCCTCGTAAGCTTGCATAGCCGCTCTCGTTCATCCTCGACGATACCGAGGAGACGAGACTCTCGGCCGCTTGTCGGACGTAAGAGACCGCCCATCGTGCAAGGTCGCCGGTGATAAGCGGACGACGGACGTCCACCGATAGCGCAAGGATGAGAGAGATCCTCATCGCGAGCTCGACCGACCGTCCGAGAAGGACGTCGAGTCTCTTCGCTTCGAGCTCGTCTTGACGACGGAGGACCTCGTCCTCGAACTGATCGATCACTCTTTCGGCTTCCTCATCGAATCCGACGACGACCGGCTCCGGAGCCATATCCGGCGAGGTGAGCTCCCCGACTTCGTGCATCCCGCCATCGTCTCGAGCTTCCTTCACCCATGCGATCACTCGTCCCGGAGGCGTGACATCGACTCGGATCTTTTGTCGCTTCCGCCGAGGAGACTTCGACTCGATGACGAGGAGACGACCGAGGACGCCGGTCTCGACATCCCCGGACCCGAGAGCGTCATAGAATTGATTCGGTGTCGTGAGACCGAGGAGCGTGATCGCTGGTCGATCGATGACGACCTTCTCTCGAGCTTGACCCGACATCTCCGAATACGACTTCGGACGTAGGCTCGAGTGGAGGACACCGAAAGCCTCGACGAGTACCGTCACCGCTTCCTTGAGTTGAGAGTTACCAGTCGCCTGGGTCGCCTCGAGATACTTCCCGAACTCGTCGATCACGGCGATGTGATTCGGTCGCTCCTTTAGCTCCGAGTAGACCGCTCCCGGTGAGGTGTATCCGCTCCCACTCATGAGATCGCCCGTCCCCGATGCGTTTAATATGGCATTGATAACGGTCCGACCGTGTTCTTTCCCTGTCGTTGATTTCGCGATCGAGACGAGATACAAGCTCGCGAAGTTGCGCTCGGTTGTCGTGTATCTGCGACCTAACACGACCGACCCGAGAGCAAGAGCCGCTTGGGTTGCCAAGAGCTCGTTGGGATGAGGCGCGGAGGCTTGATAATAGTCGAAGACCTCTCCGAGTATTCCCGGCGGTCGCATCGCCTTAAACGTAGACACTTCCTCCCCGGAACCCTTCGAGGCGATGCGTACCGCTCCCACATCCGACGCCATCGGTCGGACTATCATCTCCCCGGTCTTCCGCTCGTGAGTCCCTACGATGGACGAGACGACCTTCGAGAGCTCGACATCGTCGAGCGGTTCCGGGTTCGATGCGTTCCATTCAAAGACTCGAGACCGTATCTCGTGAGCTTTTAGTCCTTGGTGTATCAATTGCCCGACGATACTTGCCGCCGCATTGTTTCGCCCGCCGGGTTCTACCGGTTCCGTGATCGGATGGTTCATCGGAAGAGCGACGTCTCTCAAGTCGAAGATGGAGCCGGAGAAGGCCTTTCCCTTCTCGAGTCCTTTCTGAACTCGGAGGACATCGGAGAGCGTCAAGACCGGCAAATCCGAGAGGTCCCACGACTCCGTACCTCCATCTCGATCCCATCGATAGACCGTCCCGTTTTCGTGTACCGACGGAGGCGCGACGACATAACATCCAGTCGACTGAAGGTCGATCTTGAGGTCCTTATTTTTGACGCTCGGGACCGACTCCGTCGAGCGGTAATAATAATGAAACCCCCTCACCGTCTTAACTCTCCAAGGAGTCCGCGGAAGGTGAGCCTCAATCCATGCGACCGCCTCCGGTGAGTCCGCATCGACGACGACCGTTCCGTTACCAGTTACGATCCCGATGTTCGCCTCCGGTGTCTCCTCCCACCATTTGAGGACTTGCTCCTCCGTCGGTGTCCTAGTCTGGAACTCCTTCCACTCTACCCGGCTTTTTTTCGATCCCTTGTGTAATGGTATCGGCCGGAAGCCGAGCTCGAGGAGCTCAATCGCTTCGTTCATCATATCCCCTCCCTAGTGTGATACTTATTGATTCCGCTCCGACGCGATGCGTCGGCGGTTGTAGACTTCCTCCCGGATGGACTCGAGACCGCGGACGATAGCGAATCGAATCGCATCGGACCTCGAGACGTTCCCGAGCTCCGGGAAGGTCTCCTCGATAACTGGACACATCTCGTCGAGCTCGTCGACGGTAGACTCTCGAAGGTAAACTCCGACTACTCTCATGATTTTTCCTCCTAACAACGTGTAAAGGTCTTTACACGTACCCTGGACTTGATCTACAAATCAAGAGCGCCGCGGCGCGAACGAGAACAAAAAGGAGACAACGAGATGACCCACCACACTTTTCAATCTGTACTTTCTGAAATTCGAGAAGACCTCGCCGACGGTTCGACCGGCGTCCTCGCGCAATACCTCGCGGACCTGATGTCGTACAACGCGACGGAGTACCAGTCCGGCGAAGGTCTCCGCGAAGCGTTCGACACTTTTCTCGAGAGCCTAACTAACGACATCGATTTGAGCGCCATCGATGAGGATCGTCTTTTCGGCGAGTCGCTTGATCTACTCTGGGCCCGTAAATGGTGGACGTCGGACGATGGCGAAGGCGTCCTCGGTGAATGGGAGATCACGACATCCGACGCCGAGATCTGGGCTGAGCTCAAGGAACAAGGTCACGACCTAACCGGAAAGATCGAAATCGGATGAGGCGCCGCATCGTCCTAGACCACGGGTCCGGGTCGGTCTTCGAGATCGACCGGACCGACCGTCGAGTTTACCTCGGATCGTTCGAGTCCTTCGGTATCGAGGAGCTCGACCATTACGAAGCGATGGACGCCGTCCGTCGTCGCCTAGCGAAAACCATAAAGGAGGAAAAGAGATGAGACGAAAACTCATCGAGGAAGCGGTCCACCTGGACCATACCATTCGATTCGAGGAGTTGACCGAGAAGGTCCTTCGAGTCGTTGTCTTGGACCCGGCGGACCGGGTCGTCTTTGATTCGGCTTGTTCCGTAGAGGAGCGGACCGATGTCACTTTCCGGAAGGAACTCGAGGGATTGATCCATCGGTTCAACGCCGGGATCTACTTCGATTGAGGACACTATGAATCGAAACAAATGGACCGCCCGATATCGAGATCATCTGATCGTCTACGTACGCCTCACCGGTCATAGTGGAGTCGTCACGATATACGAGCCGGGAGATCGGGTCATACATGAAGAGGTCGCCCATATCGGAGAGATCCACGATGGAGACCGCGAGAGGAATTTAAACGCGATGATGCTTCGGCTGCATCGCATCATTGATCGACGTCACGAAGGCGTCGAGGAAAGGGATCAGGAAGTAAAATGGTATCACTGAAGAGAACCAGCGACGTCCAGTCGCACCACCTAAAAATCTTAGTCTATGGAGCCGCCGGAGCCGGGAAGACCCGTCTCATCGGTACCGCGAAGGACCCGTTGATCATATCGGCGGAGAGCGGTCTCCTTTCGCTTCGGGACATCGATGTCCCGTACATCGAGGTGAAGACTCTCGCGGACGTCCAAGACGCCTACACCTTCGTCTCGAAGTCGGAGGAGGCGAAAGCGTTCCGCTGGGTCTGTCTCGACTCCATTTCGGAGATCGCGGAGACCGTCCTCGCCGCGGAGAAGAAGGCCGCGAAGGACCCGCGGAAGGCGTATGGCGAGATGATGGACACGATGCGGAAACTCGTCCGAGCTTTCCGCGACCTTGAAAAGAACGTCTACATCTCGGCGAAGATGGAGACGATAAAAGACGAGACCGGAGCCGTCGGCTATGGTCCCTCGATGCCGGGTAATAAGCTCGCGAACGACCTCCCCTTTTTTATGGATGAGGTTCTCGCTCTTCGCGCCGTGAGAGGTGAGGACGGGACCGTCGAGCGGTTCCTTCAGACTCAACCGGATGGAACCTATACCGCGAAAGACCGCTCCGGCGTCCTCGATAGTTTCGAGGCTCCGGACCTTGAGGCTCTCGCCTCGAAAATTGTCACACCTAACAAGTAAGATCAGGAGAGAAAGAAATGTTTAGTTTTGATGGAAGAGATGTAGAAGTAAGCACCACGACCGAGGGAGGCGTCCTCCCCGATGGTCAATACAATGTTATCGCGGACGATTGGTGTTTTCGCGATAGCGCCGCCGGGAATCGATATTTCGAGATCACCTTCTCGGTTGTCACTGGCCAGTATTCCGGATGGAAAGCATGGGCGAAGTTTTCGCTCGAGCATCCCGACCCGGAAGTCGTTCAACGAGCTCGGAAGGACCTCGCTCGTCTATTGGTCCAAGGCTTCGGGATCCCGCCGGTGTTTCAGTCGCCGGATGAGTTGATGCGTCGAGGTTGCGTCATCACGACCAAACAACGCGAATATAACGGGAAGACTTACGTCGACATCAAGCGTTATGCGAAAGCATCCGAGGCCGCGGTCCCTGCGTCAACGGCGACATCTGCGACACCTGGTCGACCAGTAAGCCGGACCGAGGCGAATGAGATCGCTCCTTTCTGATCAACGTATTCGAGAGCTCGCGAAGGGTCCGGCGTCCGTCCTAACCTTTCGCGAGCTTTTTTCCGCGGTCTTAAAGGCCGCCTTCGAGGTACCAAAAATGAAGACTTTATTTCGTGTCAAACCTGTATGTCGAGAGACTCTCGTCCCTTACACCGTCTCGGTCGTTTCGCAAACTCCGGAGCGATGCCAACTAGAAACTAACCGCCCATGGATGCCGCTCGAGGCGAAGGGAGAGGTCTACACCGAGGTGAATGTGAATCACATCGTCTCGATCCATGAGATGTTCCAGTCGCCGATTGGTGAGGTCGATCAAGACGTCCTCGACCATTTCTCGATGCCGCCCATCGTCTCTTGGCTCGAGCTCTCCAACGGGAAACATATCGTGATCGAAGGTCCCGCGGAGATGGCTCGAGGAGGTTTCTAGTCATGAAGTCGACGCTTCAAATCCTCGACCATAACCTAGAGATGAACCAAGGCGACGGGTTCCGTCCGCACGGAGGAGCATCGGGAGCCGGGAAGGAATGTCCCCGCTCTTTCTGGTACGATTTTCGTTGGACGACCGAGTCCGACTTCGACGCGAACGTCCTCCGGAAGTTTCGCTCGGGTCACGCCGACGAGGAGGTCGTCGCCGCCGAGCTCGAGAAAGTCGTCAATCTCGGCGAGCGTCAAGCTCGATTCAAGGACGGACATCTCGGAGGCTCGGTCGACGGTATCATCCGGGGAGGTCTCGTCGAAGATCCGAACGGTGTTTATGTTTGGGAGCATAAGTCGATCGGGGAGAAGTACTTCGACGAGCTCGAGAAGAAGGCCGCCGGACTCTCCGCTCTCGGTCGGAGCGATGAGATCCTTCTCGACTGGCGTCCGGTCTACTACGCCCAGGCTCAATTATACATGCATTACCTTGAGATCGATCGTCACTATCTCACCGTCTCAACCGGCGGAGCTCGGCGTCTCCTCGCCGTGTTTACGCCATACGACGGATGCTATGCCGACGAGCTCGTTCGCCGCTCTCAAGAGATTCTCACGTCTCTCGAGCCTCCTCGTAAGGCCGGGACCTGGGATTCCTTCGTCTGTCGTTGGTGTTCTCACTCGGCGGTATGTCACGACAACGTCGAGCCGGTGAAGTCGTGTCGGTCGTGTCGGTATGCTTGGCCGAAGCGGTCCGGCGAGTGGGTCTGTATGCACCACGACACCGAGCTCGACCTCGAGGCTCAACGCGCCGGCTGTGCGCATTGGTGCCGATTTTTAGACAAGTGAAGAGGCTCGTCGTACCATCAAGGAAAGGAGGATTCTAAAATGGAATTGATTGCGGTCTTATGTCTTTTCGGTCTCGGCTTTTGTCTTCTCGGAGCGGTCTTCGAGTATTTTATGATGAGAGCCGAGCGTCAAAAAATGGTCGAGCTTCGTCGTCGTCTTTTCGGAAACGTCGTCGATCTTCGTGAATGGAAAGCTACCAAGAAACGAGCATCCGGTGTAAGGTTTAAACGTTGAGTCGTTCCCCCTAGTCTCTTACGAGTAGAGGCGAACATGGGCGACTCAATACTCCGGGGAGGTCGCGCATGTCGGTAATGTCGCCGGCATCCTCCCCGGATACTTCACAAGACGAGACCTACCTCGCGCACCTTCTCCAAGACTTTCGACTCTCTCATGAGAGCGACCTCCGAGCGGAGCTCGTCGAGCGGGACCATCGGTCCCGGACAATCTTTCTTAGGGTCCGACGTCGCTCCTTCACCGAGCTCGGTGTGTCCGTGAATGGTCATCCCCAAGTCGCGGAAGATGACGCATAACTCGACGAGGGAGATCCATTGTTCCCCGGTCGGAGGATGCTTCGTGAAGTCTTCATGCTCGGCGACGATGGCGACACCGATCGATTTGATGTTGAAGCGTTTCGCGTGATTCCCGGTGTCGGTGATCTTGAGACACTGGTCGACGATGCCATCGGGTCGGATCACAAAATGGTATGCGAGCTCGCCTCCGGTGTAATAGCCCGCCTGGTACTTCCGAGTGTCTCGGAAAGCGTCGGCGATCTCGGGTCCAGTCGTCCCGAGGCTCGCTCCGATTTTATGGATCACGACTTTGTCGACCCGCTCGAGACGCCGCTCTCGAGTCTTCCCGTCGTCGCATCGTTTGATCTGATCGAGGACTCTCACCATCGGATCTTTACTCCGGCCATAGCGGACCAGTCTCTCGTCGATGCGAAGTCCGCCGAGGCGATCGCCTGAATGTTTTCGTGAAGATGTAAGGCACCATCGACAACGCCGCGGACGCCGTGAACATCGCCACGTATGCCGAGATCGAGAGCGCCTTGAAGACCTTCCCGGTCGAGCTCCTTCGCGACATCGGAGACGACCGCTAGGACTTTCCCGCGTCGGTACCTCGAGCCGCTTCCGCGACGCTCTCGGCCGCGACGAGAGCCGCCTTCGTCTTCGCTCGTGAGTCGTTGTAAGACTTCGCGCCGAGACCTGCGATCACGGCTCCGGCGATCTGGACCCATGGTCCGGACGCTCCGTCCGCTTCGAGTTGAGTCAAGATCGCTCCTAGGATCACCGATACCAACGAGAGCCAAAACTCCGAGCTCTTGAATCCGTTAGTCTTCCCCTTAACCATTTGTCTCCCCCTCTTTCTTCCCTTGTAGGTACGAACGAATCGACGCCGCGTTGATCCGACTCTCCTCTCGGAACTCCATCATATCGCGATGGAATCGATCGACCTTCTCCGACATCGCGGAAATGGTTCCGTCCATCGTCTCGACTTTCGTCTCTATGATCGAGACCCGCTTGTCGATGTCGTCAATCTGAGATTGAGCCTTCTTCAGATTGTCGTAAGTCGTCCCGCCATTCTTTCGAGCGGACCATTGATCGAGCGCCGCCGTCGCCTTGTTGACGAACATCACGACCGCCCCAACGAGCGCCGCCATAGTCGCATGATCGATCGCTTCCATTACGGCACGTCTTCCGGCGGCGGAATGTTACCTGCCCACTCTGCCGCTTCGGGTTGCGTGTAGATAGTCCAACCAGTTGCTCGGAATGCATCTAGGTCACCGCCAGCCATCAAGGTCGGGCTGTTGCATTTCCATATCGTGTGGACGCCATCGCTAGCACCCAAGGCGCAATTGGCCCGGTTGAACTCCGCCGATGTGCGGTAGGTTGGATGGACCATGACCGGTGGCCCTTCTGGGTCCGGGTAAGTTTCGTAGTCGTATCGTGTGACCGCCGACGGCAAATCATCGTCGAGGTTGCCGACTGGCACCAGTACGTAAATCCATGTTCCGCTACTCATTGTTTAATCCTTTTATGAGACGTAAATCGGAGAATGCGAGCCGCTTTACTTCATCGGCTGATAACGCGACTTGATAAAACTTAAAGCAACCAACTGGCCCCTGTCCATCGAAAAGACCTGTCCCTAAGTGCATTGGATGAAGTGCAGGCGGACCGGTGATCGATTGCGTCGATGAATGATCGACCGCACCATCGACATATATTTTCACCTCTGCCGGTGTTGTCGCGTAGCTGATTGTAAGCGTGTAATGGTGCCAATCTGAATCGGTAATATTTGACGTATTGACCGATGGGCGAGATGAACCATCTCCAAGGTTAAATCGCAGATTCGGCCCGGCTTGCTGAAAGCACATGAACTGATCGTTAGTGCTCGCGCCTGTATTCCCCCACACCATCGCAATACCGTCTTTTATTTTGCGATAGCAAAAGCCAATCGTGTAACCGTTAGCCGATCCAGCTTTAGGATAGACCGCCTCCTGAGCCGGGATGATTGCGGTCGCGTCATCTGCCCCGGTATGATTCAAAACGCTAACACCCTTCCGCTTCATCGAGAAGTCGCCAACGATAGTCGAGCCGCTGGCGTTTTCTGGGAATGATGCGGCGACAACAGAGCCCGTCAATGTAGCGTTGGCACCGTTACCGCTGTAGTCCTTAAAACTCGTAAGGTCATCACACTTCCACCATCCCTTGAGATTGGACGGTTGAACCGTG
>Ga0196901_1001952_pt1 | contig 10111 bp, 12 predicted proteins | sample CB_VirMetaG_FD_169099 | JGI IMG/M metagenome (GOLD analysis project Ga0196901, IMG submission 169099) | Freshwater to marine saline gradient viral communities from Chesapeake Bay - CB_1504_1 Viral MetaG (v3) (version 3) | ecosystem: Environmental > Aquatic > Marine > Coastal | place: USA... | reverse complement strand
CATAGCCAACTATGGAGAAGCCAAGGTCAGTGTTGTAGTGGCAGGTGTAGGGTTTGCCTCTGTTGGTCTTGGCAGAGTTGGTGATTTGTTTGACTGAGATGCTATCTACTATAGCTGTACCAGTGCCACCACTAACACCGATGTTTATGTATTGAGCCGTGCTTTCAGCTATATAGGACATCGTAAAAGTCTTATTGCTACCAGCATTTGCTAGGATTTTCGCAAATGTATCTGAACCACCTTGGGTAGTCCCAACTTGCACTTGCGTCTGCCTTGTGCCATCCCTACAAACAACCACTACTTGATAAGTTTCACCAACAACATTAGTGATGGATTGGTCTAACACCCAAACATCAGCATCGTTTCTAGTTAAAGTAACTTCTCCAGAAGTTACTGAAGCTGAATCACCAGAATCTAAAGTCCACCCTGAAGTATCAGTATCAAATGTATTGTTAGGTACTAACTCACTACCATAAGTAGGCTCGACCTTCTGGTTGGTCTGCCATGACCATGCGATGTAGTTTCTAGGAGTACCGTCATTAACAACAATGGACGAACCGACTGTGAATCCAGAAGCATCAAAAGATGTCAAAGAAATTGCTGAAAATGATTCAGCGTTTGTTAAATCAGAATATAATTGCTCACCTTCACCTCTAATAGTGTCAAATAATCTATGAGAGATTGCGCTACCGTCTCTTTGTTTAATCCAAATAAGACCACCAAAGTCACCAGTAGCCATATCGACACCAGTGGAAATACTCTGGGTAGAACCATTACCTGTGTACTTGGTAGCACTAAAACCTGTACGGGTAGAAGTACCTTGGGTTACTGGTTCTTGGTTTAACACACCATTCCTAGCAGGAAGCATTGGTGCATTATCGGGTGTAGCAATAGCCTCAAAGCTCACCAGTTCAAATAGATCACCGGCTGTAGCCCCTGTCGTCAAAGTAACAGTAGTGGCATTGGTAAACGTGTAATCCGCATCAGCAAGGCGTGAGCCGTTAAGGTAAACAGAGGACAGTGCTGCGGTATAAGAGTGAGTCGTGAAAGCAGTCTGGCCCTCAGTAGCAGTCACCTCGGTAGTGTTGATCTGAGAGTAATTCGCAACTGTAACCCAGGCAGAACCGTCATAGACATACATGGCATTCGTCAGGGTGTTCCAGTACAACGCACCCTCAGAGAGCGCATTACCGTCATTATCGAGCGTAGGCGCTGAAGCCTTAGCGCCCAAGTACCTGTCGTCAAAGGAATCGTAGACGGCCTCTGCTGCGGTCTGAGCAGCCTCTGCTGCGGTCTGGGCTGTCTCGGCTAAGCCTTGGGCTGTTTCAGCTAGGCCCTGTGCGGTTTCTGCGGCTGTCTGTGCGCTACTTGCTGCTGTGGCATATCCCTCAATAGTGGAAACCATGCCATGATCGGAGGTAAGTCTCCAAACGCCGGTTGTGTCATTAATAAAGGTTAAAATGTCCCCTGCGGCTGTAGTGATATTCTCACCGTAGAGAACCAGTGACGCTGAATGGGTTAATGTGGCAACGCCTTGAAATTTAAGGACAATGTGGCGACCATTCCAAGAATCAGCTATGGAATTAATAGTGGTTGTGCCAGTTACCTCAAAGTAATTACCCTCATTCGGTATGGTAATTGACGAGGCTGATGCTATATTTAAGCCTTTGGACACGTTCTGCTTGATAATCGCCTGAATACCTCTCAGGAAATCGTCTAGCGAAGTGCCTATAGGATCAGTACCAGCAGGCGAATTACTGGATGCTGTTGTACTGAGGTCTGTAATATCCGTAGGGACAGCCATAGTTGTTCCTCACCTATGTTAGTGATATATGAGTATTGATTTTGAAACGGTAGCTTGGGTGCTAGTCGGTTATTGGCTAGTTTCTCTTTGGGTAAGGACTTGGTGATTATTCACTAAGAATGCCGCCTGTCCTGCCTGCCTGATACGAACCTTGCTGAAGGGCGGTAGAAAGCAGCCCTGTGTCTAAAAGATTTCCGCTAAATCCACGCTTTTTAAGTTCATTCAACAGAATGGCTGATTTAGCTTTTACCTGTGGCTGATCGAACATGGAGGCCATTGCGCCTAATATTGAACCGCCTGTTCCTGCTGCTGCGTTGCCTGTCATAATTGCCAACGGCGTTTGAATGCCAATCAGGTTGTGATTGTCGATCCTATTAGCAGCCCGTGTCAGTGGGTCTTTCAATTCAATCAAATTGCCATAGCGCTTGTTAATATCGCTAATGCCTGGAATAAGGTCAGAAATTGAATCCTTTGCCCCTCTTGCCATTGCCTTTCTAGTCTGATTTACAGCAGCATCAGCTTTGCCTTGTTTTACATCGAAATTTATTTTCTTGTACAAGTCCACCTTGAGGTTTTGAAGCTCTCTCGGTGTTAGCGTATCTTTTCCTAGTCCATCAAGGTGTTCAAGCCAATCGTCAGCAACTTTGTTCATTTTTGCTACATCAGACTTAGCATCAACATTACTTGCGCTATTGAGCTTTGCTTTAAGGTCATGCAGGTATCGGAAAACCTCTGCCCTTGGTACTGTCTGCCCTGTTAATGTAGAAGCCTCAATCATTCCATTGATTTGAGTGTCCAACGATGACAGTAAATCCTCGACCTTTGCCACGCCTTTACCCGTTGGCATAATCTTTTCGTCTAGTGCTGTCTGCACCATTGCATCACGATCTGCCTTGTCCATTGTTGTTGAGAACTTTGCAGCGCTTTCATACATTTTTGATGGCGCGTCAGACTTGGTTAATGACGCAATTCCTGCTTTAGTTGTATTCTTGGCGAGGTTCACTGGCTCAACGACTTGCCCTGCCTTACTGACGGTATTTCCAATCTTCCCGACAATCCCAGGAGCTTTTGCTGCTAAAGTTCCACCGCCCGTTAGAATTGTTGATAAATCGGACAGAACGCCTACAGGGTCTTGTTGAAGTGTTACCTTGAATTTATCCCAATCGCCATACCTGTCAGTAATGAATTGACCTACAGCGTCAGCGTATTGCTCTTTACCCTGCTCTCCAGGTATTGCTTTCTGGACAAGCCCTGTGGCTAAGTTAGATACGCCGTTGAATGTTTGTACAGGACTATGTATTGGGGCTGTAATGTCCTTAGCAAATTGCCAAGCGCTTCTAGGCGTATTCTTGAGCATTTCAAGCGCACTAAACCCACCTTCTGACGAAACTGGCGCAGACCTTTCTGCCGCTCCTATATGCTGTAGGTATTGATTTATTTGCGCGTCTGAATAGCCTTCAGACTGCATTTTTGACTTAATGCTATTAATATCCATTATCTTCCCTCTGGCCTTCCGACAACTGAATAAGGGTCTGGAAGGTTATCAACCCATTCAGGGTATATCTGGTGGTCAATAATCACACGGGACGGGTTTAGGTTGTATTCAGGGGCAAGTGTTTTAAATCGGTCTTTTGTCCTTGAATAGCCTTTCAGTGCTTCATTGTATAGCAGCCCAGAACGCTTCATAAAGTCAGCCCTTTGTGGCTCGTCTAAGCGCTTACCATTGATAACGCTGTTATACAAAGAGACAACTTTTGAATCGATACCGCCAGCATTTTGCGCTGTAGCAAACTCACCTTCTCTTACAGTTGAACCTGGATCAAGCATCTTCATATAGTTGAAAATCAATGACAGGTCGCCTGCTGGTGATGGGTCTTTTATGGAGGCATTGATCCTTCCAAATGCAGCGCTAACTTTCGGGAACTCTTTGGTGTTATCCGCAAACTCTTTCCTGAACTTTTCTTCTCTATCGAATATTTCATCAGTGACCAAAGACTGTCCTTCTGGAAGATTAAACACATAACTTCCATCATCGACATAGCGTAACCGCCCTGTAGCATCTTTTGCCGTTGGCCTGTCACTTGCTGACTTGTATTTGTTACTGAAGTAAGCGCTTTGCGCTTGAGCGGGAGCATTTGCCATTTCAGGAGCGTTTTGCGTCATCCACTCCTGTTGTTGTTTGCGCCTCATGTTTTCTTCAGCCAACAACTTCTGACGCTGATAGTCCTGTAATCCACCGCCCAATGCAGGGCCTAATGCCCCATAGTGACCTTGATTGTTACCGAGGATTCCCATACCCAACATAAAGGCATCATTCCCCGTAATCTTGGATAGATCGAAATCTAGGATTCCCATAATTTACCTCGGACGGATCATACTTGATGAAAACATTGCCTGATAAGGGTTAGGGCCTATGCCCGGCTGCATAGGGAATGTCTGTGCAAATGACTGTGGCTGTCTGCGCTGAATCGGTTGTGGTGCGATCATAGGCGACTGGACTACCGGCGGTTGATTGCCACCTGCAAGCGAATTCAATGCGCCGCCCGCTTTCATTAATTCATCACCCTTGCCTGAAAACGGAAGGTTTTTCATAAACGGCATTTTATCGGCTAGTGTAATCGTACTCTGCTGACCTAACCCCGCAAAACCAGGCGACAATGAAGGCGCTACCGATCCACCAATAAGCCCTAATTCACCTGTCGGCGCTGTTACCATGCTATCTATGCCAGCGGCAGGGAATAACTCAAGCGTTGACGGAGCAGTGCTTTGAAATCCAAGTGGGGCAATCTCTGAAGCGCCTAGACCATTAAAGCCTAACATTGATTCGCCAGCCGCTAACTCGCCAGCAGGCGCTGCCTGCCCAATACCCATCATGCCGCCGCCTACGCCGCCCAAAGCGCCTCCTAAAAGTGCGCCCTTTAGCGGATTGTCTGAAGTTGCTGCTCCTATACCTGCGCCAATCATCATTGGCATTATCGGTGCTGCTGCCATTTTATTGCTCCTGTTTTAAAAGCCCTTGAGGGCGCTGGAAATTGGGTTTGCCATTAGTCATACCAACAAAAGGACTATCAGCATTGGACAAGTAACGTGGCCTACCGAATTGATTGACGTTGCCAGTTTGAGCATGTCCATCAGCATAAGGATTCTGTATGGTTATATTTGGCAACTGAAACGCTTGTTGCTGATTATATAAACCAAGTGATCTCATATCGTTTAAAAATCTTTCTTTGGCTATATCTCCATACGTCTTTCCTGCATCAGCAGGATTCATTCCTGCCGTACCAGGTATGTTAAAACCCATAATTTTAGCCATGAATGTGGCTTCCTTAGACCTTGGTTTGTAAACATCAGTGGCGGCGACTCCTTGAGGTATGTACTGCTGCAACAGAGGACTCACTGTTGGATTGGTGTTTGGATTGGTGTTTACGTTAATTGGTTGTCCTGCCATTTTATTTCCCCTTAACCTAGTAAACCCTGAATAGCGCCGTATCCAGCAAGACCCGTTCCTATCATTGAAGCAGTCGGATTTGCGGCATACGCTGAAGGCGCTGAAGAAACTGTAGAACTTGCGCCGCCGACCGTGTTAGCCAGTGCGCTACCCAATACGTCAAGCTGCTTGTAAGGGTACTGCTGAGCTTGCAACCATTGGTCATAATTGAAGTCCAGTCCCTGCTGCTGGTACTGACGGTAAATATCACCGACAGCCAGTAGGTTCTGTGAGTCAATGTAGTCCTGTTCAGCCAAGGCTGGTGCAAATTCCATCGCATTTGCCTGCTGCATACGCTCGTTACCGTACATAGCTAATTGATTGTTAATCCGTTGCTGTTCAAGGTTGGCCGAGTTGTTGTAGTTCTGATAGCGTAAATTAGAAGATACGTTACCCAATTCCTTAGCCAGAGCCTCCTGTGAGTCAGCGCGTACCTGCTGAAGTCCTGAGTTACCGAAAGCACCTGAAGCGCGTTCCATTGACTGCAACTGTGGATTAATCACGTTGTTGTAGTTCTTTGTTACGTCAGCACTCGCAGAATCAATCATCGACTGAAGGTAAGGATTTTCACCAGAATAAGCATTTGTCTGACCTGCCAGCCCAAGACCCTGATTCATGTACTGGTCGTTAAAGGTATTCGACGCCATCTGTGACGCTGAATTAACTGCCTGATTGCCATACAGCGCCCTTTGCGTTGTCATATCAAGACCGGCATAGTGTTCAGGCGTAAGCCCTGCTATGCGCGGAGCTTTATACTGCTGGTAGGGCTGATTAGATAATGTCTGCGCCCGTGACAGCATGGTATTCATCAGCGGTTTTGCTTCGGCAGGAAGCTCTGTTACATTAGTTACCGTCTGCTCTGCCGGTGGCGCTGGCGCTGAACCGCCCTTGTGTGGCTTTATCCTACCACGGTAGTCTGCATCGAATGCGTGTGGATCGTGCGGAATGCCTATGTGGTCAATCATAATTCACCTTTCTTTCATACGTCTGAAGTGACGGTTTAAATCCTAGTTTAAGGGCTTGTCTAGCCCATCCTTTTCGGGTTGTTGCAAAGGTAATCTTCTTTGCCCCGACGGTTTTGGCCCATTCGTTAAGCGTCTCAGTACACTGTTCAAGTAAGTTGAAGTCATGCCTTGCGCTGTAACCAGCCCATACATGCAGGGAAATGTCATAGCTTTCCGCCTTCTGCGTTATAAGGAAACCGGCATAACCATCAGAATCAACAACGTGTAGGGAAACCACATTATTCTTGATAAGCCAGTACATATCTTCAGGAATCCACTCGTCACAGGTAGCGGATACTTTCTCCACCCCTTCCTTAATCAGCGGCCATGCTTCCTTTAACTTATGCGGCGGAATCCACGTTATATTCATAGGGGATTTTGCTTTGTCCAGGCTAACCGCCCTGCGGTGTTGTTTCGGTTGCGCTCCGTTGTTTCAAGTCCGTCAGACAGATAATGCAAATCGACGGTCGGCACAAACCAATCAGATGTGTTCGAGTCCGTCGAGCCATCACGGAAGAAACGCATTAATATCAATCCATCTATTTCAAAGTTTGCCGTTACCGCATTGGCATCACTTAATTCAGCGATTTCATGGGTGTACTGTGCGCCTGTCGGTACATAGTCCAGCATGGTAGTCGTTGACGCACCAAATGTATCAATCCCGTAACCGTGGGCATACGTCCATTCAAACCCCCACCTGACCGCATTCGTTGTGTCCGGTGTTGCATCGTTAGTTAAAAAATGCACATGAAAATAGAATTTCGCGTCAGTAACAGCGCCCGTTTCATCCGTGTAAGAAAAAGCCATGTCATGCGGCATATGGAAGGTCAGATAAATCGAACTGACCGAGCCTGCATCAAACCGATAACCCGCTATACCATCCCTGATAATCGCCCAGGTCGGGGCATTCGCTGCCGGTATCTTACCTGAAGTCAGTGGCGCTTCCTTATCCTTCCAGCCGCTTGCAGGGCGTATATTGCTAAAAATGATTTTAAGGCGCTTGTTGAGGTCTTGCAGATAGCGAATATCCAGCTTCGGGATAGGCAGTGAAAGATTCATTCAGTACCATCCTCAATCAAGTTAATCTTGACCCCTGTTATAACCATGTCACCATTGAAGTAGAATTTAACTTTATGCCACCTTGCGGAGTTCATAAGGTCATATCTTCCGTCAATGAGGCTATAAGTGCCTTTCTCAGTAAACACATCACCATATTCATTATCGTAGGAATACTGGATGTAAGATGTTTGTGGTGCTACCTGGAAACGTGGTCTGATCTGTGACAGAGTTGTGAAAAGCTCGTCATCACCAAATACGTTCATGGTGATTGTTGAATTACCCGCTGTACCTGAAAAAGTGTAAATCTTACCGTCTGACTTTACATACGCTACAGAACCACGATTAAGGTAGGAGTCATAGGTTAAATCTGTCGGCAGGTCATCCCAATTCGTAGCGCCAAATCCAGTAGAAAAGTCGTCATACAGGATGGAATCCTGAAAGATAGAAGCCGCAGCAGTAATCCCTACCGAGTAATGACCCCATTTTCCTGTTCTCAGGTTGTAGATCATGGTTTTATCTGGATCGCCAGAAGGATTATTACTTGAGCAATAATGAAAGCTAACATTGCCCCTGACTTTATCGTAGGTCGCTATCGTCTTGTATCTGAAGTCTGGGTTTGAATTAGCAAAGAACCACTCCCTGACCCCATCACCGATAGAGATGTTCCTAGCACCATCAAACACATAGAAATCGTCATGCCCAAGAAAGGCTATACGATCTCCAATATCTACCGCAGAGTCAGATGATTCACAGCCTATATCGCCCTCAATCTCGTCCCACTGCCATACAACTGGTGCGCCAACATAAGAGGCTATGTACATATTGCGCTTCTTGAACGCAACAAACCCAGAACCCAATGCCTTGATTCCGGTAAATGCACCACCACCGATAACGCGACCAGATGTACACTGTGTTGATACAGCCTCAGTCCAATCAGCATAATCGTTATAAGCAGAGCAATGCCACTGGTCTGGCGATGTGTCTGTATATACAGCCATGATAAAGCCGTCAGAAACGGCAATATACTTTGCGTTAGGTGCGCCAGCAATAGCCGCGAAATTACCTGTTGTTGATACCTGAATGGCATCGCCAAGATTAGCCGCTAAGGTGTAGTCACCGAACTGAGCAAATGACCACCTGTGGTCTACGTTGCAGTTATAAGTCGCCCCGCTTCTGTCTGTGTATCCAGTTAAAGAGATTTCATACAATCTTGTTTCAGTGCCGACAAACAGCCTTTTGGAAGCGTTTAGCTTTTCCACCTCGGCAATTGAATTGACAGGATCGGGTATCTGGTCTACGCCAGTATCAACCAAAGACGGCAAAGCCCTGAAGCCATTGGTAGTTGGGATAATGTTACTAACCTCAAGCAACGCACCTGAAGTGGTCTGCTCTACGTCAGGAAGGAACCCAAGAAACGGAATCATCCTAAGTGAACCCTCATATTAGAACCAGACCATTTATCTTCCTGGTCGGCTTCCTTGATGTTATTTATTTCGCTCTGGTAAAGAGTAGCCCAACGCTGAACCGCATTGTCGTCTTTAATGTGTGTAGACGCAGCAACCATTGAAGCGTACAAAAGCGCGTCAGGAAGCTCTGTAATAAAGTAATTTGTCTGATTAGCTTCACTAAGCGCCGTAGGCTTGGCGTAATAGATGATATTAACCGTGTAATCAGAATCAGGCGTATAAAACAGATAAATCCTGCCACCAATCAACGAATATCCGTAAGGCTTGGACGCTGAAGAAGTACCGAATAGCTTGTCAGCCGTTTCAGGCGTGAGGTATTCAAGATTTCGTACCGGATCACCAGCGATATTGACTGACCTGAAGGCTTTAAAATCAGCAGGGAGCGCATAATCAGGCGTACCCGCTACACAGGTAATTGTGTCAGTAGATTCAAGCCCTGAAAGCCTTAATTCCCTCTGCATACGCTTTTCAGCAAACGCAATAAAGTCAGGGATAACCGAAGAAAGGTCATTCCTGTGCAGTCGAGAGGTAATTGCTGCCTGTAGCTCTGTGTATGTCGTGATAGCCATTAGCTAGGATTCGTCAATTTCTGGATAACAGGGCCATTGCCCTTGAGTTTAGTGGTATCTGTGGCCGGTTTTTTAACCAGTACATTGCCCACTGCCATTTTGCCGCCCTTGGACTTCTTCTGTATTAATGCGCCCATCAGACTTTCCCTGGTTTAGTCCTGAATAATCTGTTATCAGGATCGTTGAGAAACTTCTTGAATAACTTGTCATCATTCATTACTTCGTTGTACTTGATCCCTTTTGACTTAGCCCATTGCTCAATAGCAATCAGGGGGATTCTGGCAACATGGTTGAATGTCTCTGTATAACGCTTATTGTCAACGTCATACATTTTCTTGTTCGCTTCGACCACACTGGATAAATCGGCTGACCGCTTAACAATCAACTTATCTTCCAACGGATCGTATTTGTAACTTTCCTGAATCATAGAAGCACCTTTATTGCGCCTACGTCCTGCAACTTTCTTGCTGCGTGTCTTGGTATGCTGACGATCTCACCAGGCTTTCCAGCCGCAATCATTCTCACCACGATCACCTCAATAAGATCATCCTCGGATTTAGTTTTGCGTCTTACTTTTTTTACAGTTTCCATAATTCACCAGTAAAAAGGGGGCTTAACGCCCCCTCAAGGTTTAGCCGTTGGTATCGGCTATGATTGCATGAGCTGCTTCATTGCGTACTTCAAGCGTACACTCAGAAAGCACCTGCTTCTTCATGGAGTCA
>Ga0196901_1001950_pt1 | contig 10120 bp, 11 predicted proteins | sample CB_VirMetaG_FD_169099 | JGI IMG/M metagenome (GOLD analysis project Ga0196901, IMG submission 169099) | Freshwater to marine saline gradient viral communities from Chesapeake Bay - CB_1504_1 Viral MetaG (v3) (version 3) | ecosystem: Environmental > Aquatic > Marine > Coastal | place: USA... | reverse complement strand
ATTATACTTTATGACATTTCTATGACAAAAGTATTAATGAATGACCTTATATTTGAATCATAAACAAAAACAAAAAACGACATGAAAAATTACACAATCGCATTTATGGACAATGATTATAATGACCTTATAATTAAAAAAGTTCGGTTCAATAATTTAAAAGAAGTCAAAGCTTTTGCTAAAGAAATACTAGCTAACCTTTGCGATAACGATATCACTAATTTTAGAATTTATTAAAATGGAAATTTTAGCTTTTATCTTTTGCGTAGTACCTATTTTATTTGTACTTTTGTTCGCTACGGCAGTTCACTATTTTATGGAAACACTTAAAAAACACGACAATGAGAAATCTATTTGAAAAACTAAAACCAGAGCATATTCAAAAGCTTGAAGAATCAAAAAATTTATACCCATCAACTATTTTTTTTTTAATTATAGAATTAGAAAAAAATACTTTTTGGGCAGACTTAACTTATTCTTGTATATTTACTTTACTAACTCATTTAGACCTTTACGATTATTCACCGACAACAATACAAAACTTATTTGACAATGATTAAATTAATCGACAAAATAGATAGGATTTATTTAGATAAATTTTATGCACTACCAGAGTGCGAAATAAAAACTAAAGCTTTTCAAGCTTTAAATACTAAAACAAAAATCGGGGATTTAAATAGAGATATAGGGGACTACCTAGAAGATAATTTACTAAGTGAAGAAGAACACCCTTTTTTATTGGACTTGCTTAAAACGTACGATTATAGCTATAGCGGGTCAAGTCTTTGCAATGGTGAAGGTGGTATAAATATAAAAAGTGGGTGGGGTTTATAATTCCCACCCATTTCTATTAAAGTAAAGCAGCGATAATTGCAGAGCTAACCTCTGGAGCTAAAGCCTTTTCTTGACCGCTAAAAGTTAATTCGTAACCCGAACGGTCACCAGTTGCAGTTCCTGAAGCTGCAGTTCCGCCAGTGATGTCTAAACCACCCACTTGACCTAGCATCCAATATTTACCGTTTTTATCTTCAGCAATAGCTATTAAGCTATTTTGAGCTAAAAGCAAAATTTCATTACGCGTGTTCGCTTGTAACTTATTTAAAATTACAGTCAATTCTTGAGCGTAAAAAATTGTTCCGTTTTGTACGGAAGCGGTTATCGTTTCTGTAAAAGATGAAGTTTCTTTAATCAGGTCATACTTATAGAAAGTCTTACCAACCGATAAGTCGATAACAGTAACAACACCAGCAACTTCAGTTGTGCTAGTAACATTACCTTGCTCTATAAATAATACTGATTTTAAACCTCCGAGCGACGATTTACAATCGTAAATGTACCCTTGCGTTAATGCACATGACATATTTTTGAGTATTAAAAAAGGGTAGGCAGTTTATCCACCTACCCTATTTGGTTAAAAATTAATTATTAATTAAGCAACTCCACCTTCTTGCCAGTACACGATTTCAGTTGGGAATGCGTATTGAACACCCATTTTGAATTCAGCAACGAAGCGCATTTCGTCCGCCTCTTTTGCGTAAAACAGCTCAAATCTTTCTTCCTCGTTAAGTAAATCAACTCCAAGGTAAAGATTTGACATACGAGTAGCGATTAGCTTGTCAGTACCGTTCAAACCATTTACAGCGATTAGCTTTACGCTAGTTCCTGGGATAACGATTTCGAAATCTACTGATTCAGCAGCGTAATGGAAAAGGTTTGCAGCCTTCAATGCAACTGTGTACATTCTGAAAGCATCCATACCAGCGAAGATAACTACATCACCATTTGCAACGATGTCAGCAGGAATCAAGGTATAAACTTCATCAACCGCAGCTATGATAGTTGAAGTAGATAAAGCAGCTACGTTACCAGGGTTACCATCGATAACACCCGCAACTGGAACTCCAGCAGGAGCGATAAGCTTCAATAGTCCATCAAATTTGTTAAGTTGTGCGTTACCAGAAGCGGTATCACCTTGCCACAAACCAACCTCTAGAGCCTCACCAATTACAGCGATTTTCTTAGCGGTGTACTCATCAGCAAACGGCATGTAATCGTACATAGAACCAGCTCTCAAAGCCTTTTGTGTGTACTTAGCTTCGAATGACTTAGGACAAATTGACTCATTTACTTTAATCTTACCTGGAGTCAATGCTCTTTGTGTGAAAGCAGTTGTACCGCTTGAGCTAAAACCACAACTTCCACCAGCTTGAAATACAGCATCGGTTTCCATTAGGTTAATTTTTTCGGAGGACTTAATACCTACCTGCACGTTACCAGCTGCTTCGATTAATTTAGCAGTCTTTGGCGCGAATACTAGAGAAGTAGCTAATTGCTGCTCGTTCTCTTTTACATAATTGGTTAAACCAGTTAAATCTAAAGCCATGTTTTTTTAATTTTTAATTGTTTGAAAAATGTTTTGTAATTTTTTAAAGCTATCCGATTTCACGTTTTTGCTTTGTGCAAGAAATGTGTTTTTCGGTGCTTGTGTTTCTGGTGCAGATTCGATTGTCGCAAAAGCTTCCATGAATTCAATTAGCTTTTTTGTAACCTCATTTAATGAACTTACTTTAGTTTCAATCTCTGACATCTTAGAATTGAATGAATCGCTAATCTCTAGAAATTTAGCATCGTAATTAAATGCTTCTTCTTTGCTTTGCTCAACCTCAACTTCAACAGATACTTCTTCTTCGACCATTTTAACCTCGGCAATTACGCCTGGCTCGGCAACTACAATAATAGTCCCGTCCTCAAGTTCATGCTCACCAACTGGTGCTGGAATTTCTCCGCCTTCTGTTACCACTGAAATTAAACCGCCAACTTCTAACTTGTCGAATTTAACGATAGTGCCATCGGCTAGAACGCCTTCAGCAAATTCAGTAACCACATCTTCTGGAGTACTCACAACCTCGTCGGCAAACAGCAAACTTTTGATTTGTTCTAATGCTTCTTTTGCTTTCATACTTTTTGATTAATAATAATTATATATAATTGAATTGATTTTATGCAACTTAAATTTCAGCTGAACGTAATATTTCTTTTATCTTTTCAAGCATTATATCTTCTTTCTTTACGATGTCAGAATATCCGAAAATACCCTCTACGCTAAAGCCCTGAAATTCGCCCGATTTAACTTTTGCCCAAATGTCCGCGTTGTCTACTTTGTAGCTTCCGAACCAAGACCCATCTTTTGCATCTTCAAAACCTTTGATAGGCATTTTGCCCATTTCTTTATTTACTAGCCATGATTCAAACATCGTCACGCCTTGCACCGCCTTATCTGGGTTGTGCATCTCATTTACGTTTGATTGATAACCACGTTTAAAGAATTTCTCTGCTATTTGCTGAATAGTCGCCGAATCGAAAACTACGTAATGTTCGCCAAATTCTTCATTATTGCGATAAATTGGAACGTCTGCTAACATCAAAGCACCCGACAATATTTGTTTATCTTCGCTAATGACTTCAAACTTTAAACGCTCATTAAACGCTAAGAAGTTCTTTTGAATTGCGGGTCTATCTACTAGCGCGATGTAATCCACTTCGCTATCGTCCGACATATCGGAGTTGATAATAAGTTTGTAAATTGGTAAGTCCATAATCTTAAATATATTAAATGGTTGCAGCTGCCTTTATTTTATTAATTCTGTCTTGTGAATCTGTGATATCTGTTTCAACAACGAAAGCCTTAATCGCTTGTTGGTTTTGTACGTTTACGTTATTTCCTCCAGGTGTTAACGATGTTTGTTGTACATTAATACCAGCTTGAATAGGTGCAATGGATGCGGAAGATGAAGCGTTAAAATTAGGAGAACCGCCACTACTAGGTTTTGAAACACTACCACCACCACCTCCACCACCTTTAACCTTTGATAGTATAGACCGAGCCTTATTAGCTGCTGCCAATACCGCACCAACTTGAGTAGCATAAAATATTGGAAATGCAAATGCTGCTGCTGGACCTGTGGCTTTTGCTGATTCCTGCGCTATTCGTAAACCATTTGCAAAACCAACTCCAGTTTGAATTGCAATCTCGGCTAATCCTGCTGCCTTTGATGCTGCCGTTCCTTCTCCAAACAAAGAACTTAATTGACCAAATACAGATGCTGTGGCTTGTAAGAAAGCTTGTTGTGCAACTAGTCTAGCTTCATAAGCTTTTTTATCTTCATCAGTTTCTATATCTCTATCTTTTCTTCTTCTTTCAGCTACAAGATTAGCACGAAATATTTCAGTTTCAGCTCTAGCTTCTTCTTTTTGTAATTTCTTTTCAGCATCTGCATCATCTATTGCTGTTAAATCCGCAATTATTGAAGCTTCTGCATCTCTATCAGCTTCAAGTGCTGTCTTTTTAGCGTTGCTTTCATCTTGCAATCCTTTTACATAATCAGAAAATTCTTTTTCTTTACGTGCTTTCTCTGCTGCAATTTCGGCTATTTCTTTATCCCTTACGGTCTTTCTATCAGCTGCCCTCTTTTCCCCTTCCGTCTTTAGTCTTACCGTTTCTTGAGCGTCAATTATTAACTTTTTATTTTTTAAATCTTCAAAGTCTTTTAAGTCATCACCACGTAATCCCTTTTCGGCTTTGTACTTTGAACGCAAAGTATTTAAGTCATTGTCCGCTAGTTGTTTTGATAGCCTTGCGATTTCCTTTTCTTGACCACCTTGCGCTGTTAGTAAATCAATTCGCCTTTGTATTTGTTCATTAGCCGATTTATTACTATTTGCAAGTTTAGTATAAGCTCTTTCGGCTTCACTTGTCGCACCTACGAAATCAGTGATTTTATTAACTAGCTTACCTATAAATTCGCCAACTTTTGCAAGACCAGGTATTAAATTTAAAACAACTTTTTTAACTGTTTCAAAATTAGCAATTAATAAACCTACCGCAATAACCGCTGCACCTATTCCTGTGGCTATAATCGCACCTCTTAAAGTATTAAGATTTGGAATTACTTTCTTAATCTCAATACCAAGTCTTGCAAAGTCTTTTGCCCCATCTCTTACAGCTGATAAGCCTTCAGACAATGCCAAAGCACTTTGAACTTTTAGTAATTGCTTTTCTAGTTCCGCGCTTTCAGTTCCAAATAAACCAATAGCACCTTGTAAACCTGCGTACCCCGCTGCAGTTGTTTGAAGAACACCGCTAAATGCTTGAAACTTTTTGCCAGGGTCGAATAAATCCGCGGTTTCGCGCGCCTCATTTACGCTATCTTTTAAGAGTGCAACCTTTTTAGCAGCCTTTAAAGCTTCATCTGAATAGTCACCAAAGTTTCTTTGTGCAAGTATTAATTCTTCATTCGCTTCTTTTAATTCGGTCTTTATAGATTTAACCGCTTTTACTGTTTGCGTGGTGTCGGTTGTTATTTTTAATGCTAATTCGTTATCGGTTGCCATCTATATCTTTTTTAATAATTCTACTTTTGTCAATGAATCCCCTAAAGGGTTATACCCATCTATCTTGTTTAGATAGTATAAACCGTTTTGAACTTTTATCGGTTTCTTAAAATCTAAGTCCATAATATCAATCGTATTCAATAAGAAATATAAAGTAATTAGCTTAGCGTCTTTATTGTCCTGAGCTTCGATAAATTCTTGATAATATTTCACGAATAAATTATACGCGGGATAAAAAGCTGTTTGAAAATAAATCTCTTTAGGTGCTTCAAAAGCCAAGTCGTATAAGTCGGTCGTGATGCTATCAATTAAATAATTATAGATATGCCCGAAATAAGGGTATTGCACGTTCGTTGCATCAAGCAAAGTATCACCATTATAAATTTCAAAGTTTGTGCAATCTTGTAACCCTCCGTAAAAGACTAGCTTCGGATTAGTTTTAATTTTCTTGTACGTCCCATCTGTGTTAATATCGAACATCGCGGGTAATGCCATATCGGTATTCACAAACACATTAGGCACTAAAGAGAATATCAGTTCAAATGCTTTGTCATCTTTGCTAAATTCATTTTGAGTGGTGTACGTTTTATTACCATACGCGCTATTGTATTTGTTGAAATACAACTTTGAATAATAATCATTATCATTCTTGTATTTAAAGCTCAAGGTTTTAGGTAGGAAATCGTTTGAAGATTTAATCGTAAACCCTTTAGACAAATCTTTCTTATCGTCCCAGTCAATTACGTTATTATTATAAAACTCGGGATAAGGTATAAACGTGAGTTTAAATTCGTCGTCCTTATCTTGAATTACATATAAGTTTAAAAGGTTAATTATTGACTTTAAAAAATCAGCTTGTTTAACCGCGGTCGGGACAAATGATTTTCCTTCGAATTGCTTACCATAAATCGCGGGTACTTTAGCCGAATTATCGAAATTGGTAATTACTAAATTAGAACTTAATTGAATGTTTAAAATGGTTGTGCTTAAAGCGTCACCTATCTTTGCCCTAAATTCATTCGCAGCGCCTGGTCGTAATACAAAAGTAAACTCGTAATTAAAAGAACCTATCCCGCCAGAGATTGGATATTCTGAATAATTTTCTACGCCTGTGAATAAGTCAATCATACCGATAGACATATTTTCGGGTGCAAATGTGTCACGTTCCCAAACTATCATACCTGTAAACTTTGCCTTTATTTCTGAAGCTGAATTATTTACGATGTAGTAATTGCCTAAACCATCGTCTGCAAAATTAAAATAGCTAGGTACTAAACTCCCTGGGTCTAATTGTAAAGACCTATATAAATTATTAACTTCTTGAGCTTCTAAATCTGCGCTACCTAGAGCCGAAATGTAAACTGTGAAATCTTCTTCGTTGTTTAAAAGTGTAATCTTATCTAAATTATTAGTATCCCATAAATCGGTGTTATAAGTATAACCAGCTTCGCTCATTATCTTGTCGAATATCTCACGACAAAACAAAGTAGGTCTAAAATTAGTTACATCTAATTTGCTCGGCGTGGCATCTTTGAATTTACCGTAATTAGCCAAAGTGTAAATATAATCGTCACGCGACCAACTAGCTTCGATGTTTGTTAAGTTATAAACTTGATTGAACTCGCTTAGGTTTAAATCGGTCAATAGTTTGTCACCTACGGCACTAAATAGATTGTTTAAAGAACCGAATAGAGCGCACTCATATATTAGTTCACCATTCAAATACTTTATCTCCAAGAGCCTTAAAACGCCTACAAATATTTCGATATTATCAAGCGTTACTTTTGTAAATGCTTTCTTTAAAGGATTGAAATTTACACCGATATTCGCGCCACCACTTAAATAAGGATTTTCAATATTAAAATCAAAGTAGCTACCGAATAAAAAGTTATTATGCGCCGTCCCAGGAATGTAAATAGTCTTTGAAAATGTCGTCGTACGTTTCTCAAAATCCTCAATATCGACAATCGAATAAGTGAAATCTATATCGACATTTTTATCCAAATCTAAAGCAACGCCCTCCAAATATATCTGTGTCCTTTGCGTAGCCATTATTTAGTTAGTTTAATATTATCGTATGAATATTGAAGCTCTATTTGTACGTTTTGCAATCCATCGACCTTTTGAATTTTAGGCTCGTAGGTCGTAGATTTAATTGTAGCTGGTATGTAATAAGTCACGCCGTTTATCTTTTCTTCTACGTAAAGAGAATGCGCTTTAATAAGTTCCCAAAACCATTCGTGTTCAGCATCGTTTAACAAATCCGAATTTAATACTATGCCCTCTGTGTAATTAGTAAAATAGTTTTGATTTGATAAATTAAACATATTATTAACATGCTGACTATAACCAGTCGGAGTAAAGTTATAAGGGTAGTTTTGAATACTCTTTCTTTCAATATCGTATCGTTTACGCTTCACCATGTTGAAAGTGTAACTATCAAAACCTCCTAAACTGTTCTGCCAGTACACATTTGTTTTTGCGTACTTTGAACAATAGTCATCAAAGGTGAATTTAAATGTTTCACTAACCGCGATATCACCTGCATCTAGTAAAGTAATTTCGCACGCTGTCACTAAAGGATTAATCAAATAACCTCCGACCGTTTCCCAAGTAGAATCGACCGTTTCCCACGCTTCAGATACATCTTCCCAATAAACAAAGTCTGCGCCGAATGATTCCCGACTAATCGCAATAATACCAGCTAAAGCTGAAAGGTCTGGTATATCAAATTCATAAACACCCGTCGGGATTAAAGCATTGCTTTCATACAACTTTAAAAGTATCTTAGTAGCTGGGCTATCCCCGTCAATATAGCTTAAAAAGTTTGTTCGTTCAAAGTCTGTGCTTAACACACGTGGCGAACTTGTCAAAAACTTTGTACTTGTGTCGGTTGTCGTGAATTGTGTTTGATTAAATTGCACAAAATCGGTAAAAGAAACTTGACCATTAAAGGCATAGCGCACAGTATCGTTATAAGACGTTCCACCGATTGATTCCACGCACTTAATCTGATAGTTCACGTAATAGCTTAAATCGTTTAAAGGCTTCCAAAATACATCAAACTCGAAAAACATCTGGTCGTTCTTTATAAACGATAGCAAGAATTGTTTCACGTCACAATACGCAAAGTTACCATCATTAACAACTAACTTAACGCGCCCGACTATTGTGGATTGCACCCATATTTCAAGGAATAAAAAATCTATGTCGCTATTCGTTTGCACGTAATAAATCATATCATTATTTATCGGTGTCCACAATTGCGGTGTTTGAATGTACGTTATTGCCATGTTATTTATTTTTATACTTTTCTGCGAGTGGGTTAAACACTATTATATTATTTCTTATATCTCTTTTTAATGCGCCTGATAATTCTTTATAAAAGTTCTTTTCAACCGACTTAATAGCATTCGTTAAAAAGTAAGTTGGTGGCGTTCCTTTTTTGCCTATGCTTGAAGCTATCTTGTAAGCTGTCATATCTAAGATTGAAACTTTCTTTTTACCAGAAAGCACTTTCTTTTTTGATTTGCTAATTAAAGTACCGTCACGCTTATAACCATTTTTAGTAGTGCCACCATCGTCAAGTCTTAACTGCTTATCTCTTATCCACTTTTTAATATTCTCAATCGGTGGTCGTTTGCTGTTAGGTCTACGCCCCTGGTCTACTATCTCAAAGTAATCGAGCATAGTCACTTCGATTGTATAATGCCCCCCCATAAATTTTACAGGTGAAATCGTAATACTTTCCTCTAAGTTACCTGAAGCGGTCGAACCACTCGGACTTTTTTTATTAGGTTTATTTAAATTCTTTGCAGCACGTGACGCAATTAACCCAGCGTATTTAAAAAGGATAAGCTCAAGCTCAGGAAGTGCCACATCGTTTTTACTCAATATCTTGAAGTCGCCTTTGCCACCCCCTAAATTTGCATAAAAACTTTCGTCATCTATCATGTTATTTCCTTAACTTTTCTAACTGCCTACGTTCGTTTGCATTTTTATCCTTTAAATATGCCAAAGAATTTAACGCTTGTATTATATTTAATTTCCATACCTCATTTAATGCTACTCGTTCAAACTTTGCGATAAGCTCGGCATTGTAAACCCACCCCCACCGTTTTTCAAAGGTTTGAGAATCGCTCTCAATTTGTCCTTCGTCACTCGTTTGTTCTTCAGAATCTCTTTGACCGAATAAACCCCGATAGCCTTTATTAAGGCGTTTATAAGTTTCAAAAAAAAAACGCTTGCGTGATCGCAATTTGCAAAGTTTGACTTTAGCATATCGCTTGACACTTTGCTATGCTCTACGCTACCGTAAGGTAATACAGTTTCTTTTCCATACCAATTAGTTTTTACAGGCATTGATAATGAAGCCATAATTAAATGCAAGTTTTCGACCATTGCATTTTCACCCGCTAAGAAGGTTGTGATATCTACATATTGCCCGTAAGTTAATTTAAAAGCATCTAAAGACATTACATATTTAGTATCGTTTACTTTGACATACTTTTGAAGTTTACCTTCAATCGTTCCCTTGTGTAAAAAATCTAAGCTAGGTTTTAAATCTTTGAACTTATCCAAAGGCATATTGTCAAGCTCTTCTTCTGAAATTTCATTAATTATTGAAATCAATTTAACTTCCTTTTCAAAGTCATTCATGTTAGCATCGTTTATAATGCCATAAATTAATTGATAATCTTCTATTGTAATTGTATTCCAGTTCTTCATC
>Ga0196901_1001947_pt1 | contig 10138 bp, 8 predicted proteins | sample CB_VirMetaG_FD_169099 | JGI IMG/M metagenome (GOLD analysis project Ga0196901, IMG submission 169099) | Freshwater to marine saline gradient viral communities from Chesapeake Bay - CB_1504_1 Viral MetaG (v3) (version 3) | ecosystem: Environmental > Aquatic > Marine > Coastal | place: USA... | reverse complement strand
AAAGTTGACAAAGCATGTGCGTGTTGCACACGTGGCCAATACTGCCAATGTATCCATACAAAAATCTATTGCCCACGTTGGATATAGTTATGTGCTACATACTGCAACAAGCACGGCCATAATCGAACCAAATGGTGATTGCTCTTGTACATGCAAAGACCACCAATACCGTAAATCTTTATGCAAGCACCTATATGTGCTTTCCCTTTCAATAACTAACCCAACATTCTAGGAGTTCCCCATGGAAACATCATTCAAATATAAAGCACTACAAATGCTAGTAATCGCAGAATACACCTTTGCTGCGTGGCTAGTACTGCGCATCATTGCAGGCATCACACACAACATTTATGGAGTATAACATGAGTACATATTTTCTTACACAGAAGTTGATTGGCACCACGGCAGAGATAGCAGTGCGTGAATGTATCAAGGCACAGTATCCCACAATAGGATTGAAACATGCAGTGCCAACACTGACACCACATGCAACACACGATATAGAGATAAACGATATTGATCGTTTTACAGTTGAAGTGAAGTCTGCAAGGAATGGTGGCAAGTTTCCAAACCTATTTGCAGAGATCATCCAATATCCAAGTTGTGGATATGCAGAATACTTGGTGCATACACCAGACTATATCGTGTATGTTGACATCGATAGTGATATACACTATTGGTATGATGGCCCAATGTTTGCAAATGCAGTGAAACAACGTTTTCAACTACGGAAAGATATTGCACATGGTACTGCAAGTGGTATAACATTTGCCAAAGATTCCATAGATTTTGGATTTATCTGTGCATATCGTGCAACAGGCCCACACACAATGGACATGATCAAGAAAAGATATGGCCAAGAAATAAAAGATATACAACCACTCAAACAATCAGCACCAGTCTACAAATCTTGTACTGGTCTTCCAACCCTCAAATAAAAGGAGTACAATCACATGTACACAACAGAACAGAAACTACTTGCAATATCAGTCCACAAACTGCTGCGTGCTATTCAAAAAAAATACGGCAGAAAATTTGTCCGTGAGCTGATCAAAGGTTACACTGATACTATCACACCACCCAAGTTGGATTAATGGTGTATTGGTCTTATCTCATTCACTTTGGTGAAGGGATATTGTGGAAAATACAATGTGGGAACATAAAGCCTAGTTTCATTTGGAACTAGGTTTTTTTTATTTACTTGTTATCCACTTTGTGTTCAAGTATCTTGAGTGCTAAAGCGAGCAAATCTTGAATCAACTCTTGTTTTTCATCGGAGCTGAAACCACCATTGCTATACTTGATCAACTTGGCAATGAGTTTCACGGCTTCTGGTGTTAGGTTCAATATATCTTGATTCATAGTTATCCCCAGGTTTTGTAGTTGTAAGCGATTGATATTCATTTTCATTTGCAATCTGCTTTGATTTCCACGTGGATCGCATCCAGTTTTTCAGAAATCTTTTGCATCTGTGCATGGTATATCTCTCTATCTTCATCGCACCGTGCAATGATTCCATCTATCTGTGCAACGTATTGTTGACTTATGTAGTATAGTGCAACACATGCAAGCACCAATGCACCGAACTGTCCAATAATAAGATTTAATATTTTTTCTTTGTCAAACATATCAGAACCCCGCAGACGCTTTATCGATCTTCTGAAATTTGTAGTACAGTTTTACTACAGTTTGGTCACCTAGTGCAAATGTTCTTGTGGTGCCGTTCGGTCCACAAACAAATCGCAACTGCAAATGATTCGATCCTACCATATTGGTGATGGAGTTTGTGGCCGCAGAACTTGTTACATATACATCAGTAGCACTTGTGGCGATCACTGACATGGTGTAGTTGTTTCCAGACAAAAATAAGTTACCAAGTATATGTGTATCAGTGGCAAATGCTCCTGTTGCTGGTGATGTTCCACCACTATACAACTTTCCAAACACGTCAGCGTCAAGATTGGCAAAGTTCCACCCTGCGCCAACCCCATTAAATTTAACAGTGGTTACACTGGTGCTTGTCGTGTTGATACAAGTACCAAGACCCCAGTTGAAATAACGGAGTATACCAGCAGTACTACCAATCAAATCAGCAGATACCCACAGAATAAAGCAATCATCGGATAACACTGGTGTACCATCATCATAGTATGCTAACTTTGCCCAATATGGTGCAGTAACTGTGCCAGCATTGCCAGTGATTTGATTATTGTTGTCTGCTACAGGAAAGTTGGCAAGTGTGATTTCATTGCCAGCAACAGACCAAGAATATGAGTCAATGAGTCCTGTAGTATCGGTGAATGTCCAACTACCATCATCCAACTTTGCTTCGGTGAAACCTGTTACAATATCATTGGCACCACCTGTGGTGCCCTTTGGAAATACTGGTGCTACTGGCATGTTACTCGCTCCACGTAATACAACTTGCGTCCAAAGTACATGTGCCTTGATCGATCTTGATATGCAAGTACACAGTGCCAGTACCGAAGAACTGTTTCACAGGTAGATCAAACTGCCATGCACACACACCAACAGTAGAAGTGGTTAGACCAATAGCAACCGTTGCTTCGGTGTCAGGTAAAAAGGTGTAGTCACCACCACTATCACAAGATAGTCGCATAGTGATCTTGGGTGTAGCACTACCACCAGCAATGCTAGTAATACGCACATACACACCATTGATAATCGAAGTAAACTGTCCTGGTGTCAATACGTGTGTGTGGTATTTGTCCTTATCGTAACTTGTGCCGATAGCTGCCACATCTTCTGTAACAGTACTGCCATGATAATATCTTCCTGCTTTTCCCATATTCTTCTCCTTCTTCTAATGGTATGTATTCACATATCATAAAATGTAAAATAGTTATTCTTCTTCTTCTGCTCTTTTCTTTGCTTCTTCTGTCTTACCCAACTGTGATTCCAGTTCTTTTATCCTGGATTCCATTGCACGTTTTCTTGTCATCAACAATGAACGTTCAAGTTTGGTGCCTGTTTGTATTGATACTGGCCGTGTCAAACCTAGCACACGTTCTGGTGTAGTTTGATATGCTGTCTTTCCTTCTTCAGCTCCAAATGCTATCTTGCTCCATTCAATGATTGGTGCATCAATACCACTTACTGCCAATACTTTTCTTCCCCACACAATACGTTCCCGTTGTTTTTCCACTATTGGATATACATAACCATTCACGGCACCATCTTCTGCAGTACCTTGCAACGGATATATTTCACCACCCAAGATGTATTGGAGTACGCCAGCAGTGGCAGTAGGATCACCACCAGTAAACATACCCACTGCATTCACATATTCCACAGGTACATTCTTACCAGAGTATTCAAACAAGTTTGGCATTTCAAGTATGTTCTTCAATCCTGGAGATACAAATCCTGTAAGTGTTCTTTTGTATCCTGTGGGTTCTTCTCCCCTTGCTACTGACACCAAATCTTCTGCCAAACCAAATACTTGCACCATTGCCCCAAGTGCTGGTATTGGTGGACTCATCATGTAGTAGTCTCTTGTTTCACCTTTGGTCAAGTTCACTGCAATCTTTTCTAGTGCCATCGGATGTGCGTATAACTTTTCATATATTGGCCTATTTCCACTTTCTTCATCCATTGCCATAAGAAATGTTTCTACACCCCTTTGAAATTTCAACTGCTCTACATATCGTTTGAAAATTTGTAGGTCTGTGAATGCACGTGAGAACATAGCCCAGTTAGCGCGTGAAAAGGAATAGAACATCAATAGATTTGTGGCAACTGTCTTTTCTGCTGAACTCATATCGGAGTAGTCGAACATTGAACGTTTGGCCAACTGCACTGCTTCTTCTGCACTGAAACCTTTGGCCAAAGAATCATAGAACACATTTGTTCTGAAGATCAAATCTTCTTTCAAGGTCAAATCTTGTACAAAGAACTCACCAAGGAAACCCAATGTATTCTTGCTTTTGGCAGATAGTGTTGTGCCTGTTCTGCGTTTCAAGAAGTTGATCAATGAATCATTGGATATGGCACTAGTAACAAAGTTGATTTCACTTCTGATACCACTGCTTTGCAATAGTTCGTATACTTCACCATACGTGTACGGTTTTCCACTTCTGTCCACAATGGCAATCATGTTGTAATATGGTGACGATGGACTATCACACAACATGGTTCTGAAACTGTTGCCAGTTGGTTGTACCATCTGTTGCAAGTTCTTACCATATAGGTTCTTCACATCTTGCCATTTTGGCACCTTGCCTGCTTTGATGGTGTCTATCATAGTCTTACCAAGCACAAGTGCTTGTTGGCCAACATATGCAACTGTGCTTGTTGCAACACCAGTGGAGAGATTTCCAACAGTAGCATAGGACATGGATGAACCCGTTAAGATGTTACCAGTATGAAAATATACGCGCGCGCCAAGTAACATCGAATATCGATATGCACCCGTAACCATATTCAACAACATTGTTACTGCTTTGCTTGTTGTTTTCCATCCAGGTTTTGTTGCTTCTTTTCGGAGATAACTATTTATACTTTGTGTCAATCCACTTACTCTAGCATCAGTGAGTGCTTTCTTCATTTCATCATAGGAGCTACCCATGATACCTTTCATGATACGTTCATTTGTAGCACCAAACACATCATCCAACATTCTGTTCACATCGTTTATATCTGCAATGCTACCAACATCCAAACCATTCTTGCGCATCAATACTTCACTGTATTCTTGTACTTTGGTCAAGTATTCTGCAATATCACTTTTGCCTTTTATAGTGCTATCTTGTATCAGTTCTTCCAATGCTTGGCTTGTACTAACACGCCATGCATCCATATCCATAGAAGCACTGCCAAGTCTTGTACCAACATAACTGCGCATGTGTTGGCCAATCACATCATTTGTAACTTCTGGTCTGAGTCTCATTTCCGGAAATACATCCAACTTCACCAAATCTTGTTCTACTGCACGGATAGCATTCCTTGCCACAATCCTATCGCCTTCTGCCCAATAGTACATACCTGTCATGAAGTTCAAACGTATTTCTTCTGCTGCGGCCATATCCAACATGGTGATACTCTTGGTGTTGCCACCAATCACGTTTTCTGGTCTTCGCACAATGGCACCCATCTCACCAACCAATGTGTTCAAGTGTTCCCAAAGTTGCTTTGGGTTTGCATACACTTTGATTGCAAATGCATCCAACTTGGCATTCAATAGTGCTTGTCCTTTGGGTGTGAGTATATCAGATTTGTATGTAAGGTTATCACCACCAGCACGCAACAGACTACTGTTCAAGTCTGCTTTCTCTCCAACACGCACAAACAATCTATCAATGGCCCATGCTCCAACACGTCTTACACGTGCCATGCTATCACCACGGAAAGACGTGGTGCCTTGTATAACATCTTCAAACGATTGGCCCACAGTAGATACTGGACGTGGTGCCTTTGCTTGTGCTTCCAATGCTTGTATCTGTTCTTTGGTGGTTTCTGTTAGTGCTTGTGATTCTTCTTTGAATGTTTGCTTGGCCAAATCCTTTTGTGATTTGGTTCTAGATGTCAGTGCATCGATGGTATCTTTTGTTGCTTGCTTTTGTTGTTGTATCAATGCTTGCTTTTCTGCTTTGATACGTTGTTCTTCAATCGTGGCCAACTGTTTGGTGGCTTTCATATCCTTTTCAAATTTATCTTTTACTGCTTGCAGCTTCTTCTTGTTGGTATCAATAGCAACTTTTTTGCGTTCTTCCAGGAACTTGGTTTTGTTATTCTTGATATCCATACGGAGTTCATCGATGTGTGATTTGGTCTTTTTAGTATCCCAACCAAGATAACCAGGTCTTGAACGTGCTTGCAAATCTGCTAACTGATTTCTTGTGAAATAATCATCGGTACCCAACTTGATATCTTCAATAGAAGAATCCAATATATCCAGAACTGTTCTTGGTTCTGTTTTGGCCTCTAGTTGTATGGTGGCTTGTTCTGCCAATCCACCAAGTTTGGCTATAGTCTTATCCCAATCTGATTCTATTCCAGCCAACTCACTATCTAACTGCTCACGTATGGCCAACTGTTCTTCTTTGTATCGTGCTTCGTATGCTCTCAAATCGTCTGTGGCCTGTTGTTTGGTTTTCTCCACAAACTTGTTGGCATCTGCTTCTATCTGCTGAATCTGTTTCTTTGCTCTTTTCTCCAGAAGTGCAATACGTTCACCACTTGCTTTCTTATAGTCTATTATCTTCTGTGTGGTTTGTTTCTTTATTTCTTTTACTTCTTCTGCTGTCTTACCACGAACTTCTTTTTGGTAATCTTCACGAATCTTGCGCAGTGCTTTTTGGTCTGCATCCAGTGCATCATTCAAGTCTTTCACACTGTCAGTATATGTTTTGCGCAGTATTGCACGTCTTTCCACTGCACGTTCTCTGATTGCCTGTTTCAATCCTGGTAATGTATCTTGCATAGAACGCATGGTGTCATCATATTCTTTGTCTAACTTGGCTTGGTCACTCAATCGTTCTTCCAATGCTTTCAACGTTCTGTCAACATCTGCAATGGTATCTGCTCTTTCGCCGACAATAGATACTGCAAGTGCATCGATGGAGTTCATTGGTGTTTGTGGATCATCCACAAATCTTGCACGGTATTCTGCACTACCCATCAAACCACTGACTTCACGGCGCAACTTGTTATCCATCGTGGATGCTTCTTGTGCAGTGTCCTTTATCAATCGTCTTTGTTGCAATGTTCCACCAGCAGTTTCAGGAACTACTTCTGTCCAAGCTCCAAGTGCTTTCTTTCCACGTGTTTGCACGAAGTCAATACCTGCTTTGATAGGGTCTTGGAATGAACGAAACCCACCCGCTTCCATCCACTTCTGTTGTTGCTTTGTGGAGAGGTGCGAAATATCTTTCGCACTTATGATATCACGTTGTAAGGTAGCAGCAGCAGAATCCAAATTTTGATCGATCAGATAGCGCAAATCATCAATGGCCAATCTTCCTGTGGTCACATCATTTTGTATCTTGGCCAAGTATTCTGTGTTGCTGGCAGTACGTGGAATGCTAGCAACATAACTTTGCAACTCTGTTGCTTCTGATGCATCTAACTTGTAGAACTCCATTTGTTCCAATGGTTGCACCAAAGTCTTTTCACCAAACTGCACAGTTCTTGGTGTAGAACTTATTGGTTCTACAACAAGTTCACCACGTTTTACGATGGAATGCAGTGTTGGTGCTACTCCACTTTCACTTGCACGTTTCAATATATCTGGTATCTTGGATTCATGTGCGAATGTATTCTTGGTGATGGCCCGAAAGTTTTCCATCGCTTTCAACTCTGGAACCACTTGGATAACCAATCCACGTGCAAATGCAGTATTCACGGCATCTTTGATTTGGCCTATTTTTTCCAAATCAGTAAAACTATTTATTGGTGCATCAACTTTGATACCATAGTACTGTTCTAACTTTTCCACCAATCGAACATCTGTGCCAACAGTTTTGGTGCCTGTTTCCAAGAAGTCTTTGGTGGCCATCCAATCATCATACGTCTTTTCAAATTCTGCAACCTGGTCTGCTTTCAACAGTTTATTGTTTTGCAGCTGTTGCACCAACTGTTCTTTGGTTGGTATTCCACGGCCTTCACCTGTCATAGAGAAATGTTTGCTTGCTTCTGTATTTTGCAAACCTTTCTTTTCAAGTTCAGTATAGGCATCTAACCCAAATTTGTTTGCATCTTGTATAGTCTGTTCTGCCACAAGTTCATCAGCAAATTTGTTTGTCACCAATGCACGCACATCCCCAGGATCAACCATCGTTCTCCACTTCTTTGCAGTTTGTGGTGATAGTCCAGTGATGATATTGGAATCTTTGTAGAACCCATATGCAAATCCATCTTTGGCAGATTTCCAAAGTGATTCACTCTTGGCCAATGTTTGATTTGGTGCAAGCATTGCAGTGGATATGGCACGTGCTTGCTTCTGTGCTTTGATATTTTTGAATGCTCCATATGCACCACTACCAATACCGAAAGATGGTTCAATGAAATCACCCAACAATGAACCTGTCAAGTGTGTGGTTTTCTGCCATCCTTCCAAACCTATTTGGTCGGATATCTCTTTGGCTTCTCCTATCACACCTTTGTTCAATGCTATGTTTGCAAGTACTGGTGAATCACCATATAGTGCTTGGTGTTCTTTTCTGTACTGCTCACGTTCTTTGGATATATCGTATACATCATCACTGAATGCAGAAGCAATGGTACCCATGATAGGGTCATTCACGTAATGAACATAACCACCAGATATAACATTCGGAACTGTGAGCATAGAACGCATTGCCCAACCTGTAACGGTTTCAGCCTGTCCACCAAGTGGCCCTAACTCGGAGAGTATTCCACTTTCCACATACTGTTCTGGATTTGCAGTTATTTGTTGTGTTTTGGTAGGGTCATATATCCAACTATCTGGATTCCCAATCACTTGTTTTGCACGTATCTTTGCAATGGTATCAGCATCTTGTGTAGATGGTTTGGCAGTGTCTGCACCCATAACCATCATTTTCAAGTTATCCACACTGATGAAATGTGAAGGGTCAGAACTCCAACGTTTCACGTTTTCATCGAACTGTTGTGATACGATTGGTGGATTCACTAGCAGATTGTTGTTCAAGATAGCATTCCAAATTTCCATTGGTATTGCCATCTTTTCAGGGTCAGTCATTTGTTGTTTTGGAGTCCGTTCACCTTTGGCATAAAAGAATGCTGGTTCTACATACATCACAGGAACTTGTTCTTTTGCTATGCTAGGTTTGTTTTCATCAACATAGTCATTGATAGCCTGTTGCATCTGTGCTTTTCTGTATTCTGCTTGTATCGGTGTAAGTTGTTTGAATGGTTTCCCCAAATCAACTTGACGTTGGAATGCTTGCACAGTTGGGTCTTGTGGCCCACCTTCTGGTGCCAAAGATTCCGGTTTCAATGTTGCAGGGTCAATGATTGGTTGTTGATCAATCACGGCCAAATCTTCCAATACAAGTTTGAGTGCATCCACTTCGGATAGATATGGTTTGCCTACACGTGCAGATTGTACTGCTGTCATGATAGCAGTTAGTTCTTGTGTGGCCAACTTATCCAAATCACCTTCAACATTGTTATTTTGCAAATCTTGTTTGATAACAGAGAGAAGTTGTGGTCTGTCTACTTCAATCTGTTCTTTGCTTTTTTGTGCAGTGATCTCTGGCACTACCTGTTGTTTTCCAAGTGCAGTGAAGATTGTTGGTGGTGCAACCTGTGATGTTTCAGCAGTGTATTGCACTGGTGGTGCAACACCAGTAATAGCAGCACCTTCTTTGGTTGGTTGGTATACACTACCAAAGCTTTCAAATGGAGCTTGCACACGAAGTGGTGTAACTCCACCAGTGATATACTCTTTTGATACTTGGCCAAGTGCTTTCTTTTTGATTGACTCTGTATCAATAGATTCTTCTGGTGTTCCACGGTCTTTCAAACTTTGTATTTCAACTTCTGCCGTCAAGTCTGCAAGCCTACCAACCAAAGATTGTTGGTATGATACATCATCCACTTTCTCACCAGCCTGTTTCAACAGTTGGCCAAATGCATCAGTTCTGTAGAATGTCAATGGCACCATTGTTGCTTCTCCGTTTTGAGTTACAACAATGTTTCCGAATGCATCACGTTTGATGGTTGGTGGTGTCATACCACCTTGAATTTGTGCCAACAGTTTGTTCAGTTCTTCTTCTGTGGTAATGGTTGGTGCATCTGGCAAAGCCATGTCATTCTCCTATGGTAGCATCGATGGTACTTGATTCAATCACAGTTTTTGTTGGTGTGGATTCAACTGTTTGTTCTTCTGAAAACTTGAAATTTTCAGGTATTTCTATTGGTTGTTGATATGGTGCATCCAACATGTGTTTGGTTACCAAGTAATCAATGGCCTGTTGTCTTTGTTCATCAGTAAGTATTGGTGTTGTGGTGATTTGGTTCAGTGCAGATTGGTACAACTTATCTTTCTGTTCTTTGGTTGCACTCCTGGAAGGATTGTACAGACTATCAATCACTTTGCGTGTTTGTTTACCAACTTCTTTGCCAACTTGTTTTCTTTGTTCTGGTGTTTTGTAAGTTAGTTCTGCTTCTGCTT
>Ga0196901_1001941_pt1 | contig 10158 bp, 11 predicted proteins | sample CB_VirMetaG_FD_169099 | JGI IMG/M metagenome (GOLD analysis project Ga0196901, IMG submission 169099) | Freshwater to marine saline gradient viral communities from Chesapeake Bay - CB_1504_1 Viral MetaG (v3) (version 3) | ecosystem: Environmental > Aquatic > Marine > Coastal | place: USA... | reverse complement strand
AAACTTAGATAGGAAATCTCCCTCACCACCAAATCCATCGAAGGTGTTAATATACATTTCACATTCGTGGAAAGAGTTGAAATAACCTATATCAGATTCGCCAGCAAGGTAATCGTAATCCGCATACGTTTTAGGAAGGTAATACACATCGATGCCGTGAATCTTAATAGCTTCAATGCACAGATCTTCTATCAGCAACTGTTCCTGACTGTTTGTAAAGTTGTTGAAGTAGAAGTTAGTTGGCACGGTTTACCCCACCATATCTTCTGGCGGATAAGCCATACTCAACAGCTGCTCTTCTAGTTGCTCTATTTCTTGAACAGCGTCGTCGTATATCTTCTGACCGTTGAAAGTAAGTCCTCCAGGCAGTTGCATACCTTCAAATTTAGTTAAATTTGATCCCCACTGTCTTTTAATCAATGCAGCTCCGTATCTCAAAAGCCATCTATCTTTCCAGACGTCCGTATACGTTTCAGGATCAACGACCTTGTAGGCCTTGGCAACAATATAGTTGCCTGTATCTATTCTATCCCATCCCATATCAATATACAGTCTGTTCTGATGTCTGTTGTATCGGAACAACTGCTTGCCAACTAATATTTCCTCAATCATGCGGATGTTTTGGAAGTTCATGTAGTATGGGACAAGCTCGTATCTTGAAAGATCGTACAGATCGTTCAAGGCAATTTGATACCGAATGTTAAACAAGTTGTTGGTGCTGGTTGCATCACCTATGTCGAATAGATCAACAATGCCAATAATGTTTTCTGGTACTGTTAGATAGCCGTTTGCTTTATCGTCAGCGGTAACTTGCCATTTGTAATAGGTATGCTCTAGCCCGTCAAAATGATAATCCCAGTAATGTGAAAGCGCCTCATCAATTCTATCTTCCACCTGATCATCGTCGACGTTGATTTCAATCACAGGCTTACCCAACCTTCTAAGGCAGTGTTCTTTGAATTCGTTTCGTGTAGTCGGATTAGCCATAGTTTCCTCTTAAATATTTATCCCCATGCAATATCACCGTTTGCATAGTACACTTTGAAAACTCTATCTGCTGAGTCTAAGAGGTTACTGTTGACAGCAACGTTAGATAGTTCCGAGTTGCCAGTTACAGACAAAGAGGTAAGGTTCGACCCTACCTCGAAAACAGCAGTTGAATTAGCGGAGTACATGATGCCATCAGCAGTATTGATGGCTATTTCAGCAACGTCCAGATTTGACGTTGTAGGCGCGTTCCCCGAGGACGAGGAACGCTTTACTTTAATCTTCGATGCCATATCGCGTCCTCATAATGCTCTATATAGAGCGAGTTTATAGCCCCTTATATAAGGGGCTTCGTTCTACTATTTAGTACGTGCCACCATCGATAATCGCATCAAGCTGTCCTAGGTCTCCCGTGCTTGAAGAGTTTGCTGCAGTGTATGTTACAGTTGCGCCTGGCTCCGTAGAAATGTCGTTCACTACAACGAACACGTTAGCAGAAGCGTCTCTGAAAATCCCAGAATAGTGTACTTCTGATGTGTTACCCCATTCGCCGTAGATACCAAAATCAGCGGTATCAGTAAATGTGGTTGTGTCGGCTTGGTTGTCAGCCAACTTCAACGCTGCGTCATCGATTGTTACTGTGGTAGAGTTTACTGTTGTTGTCGTACCTTCAATAGTGAGGTCACCAAATACAGTTAGGTTTTCGCCGATAACTACAGACTTACCAATACCTACACCACCAGCAACTACTAATGCACCGGTAGTATTAGAGGTTGAGTTGGTTGTGCTCTGGACATTAGCGTAACCGGTTGTAGTTACAGTAGCGGTCGTTACGTTGTTCTGTAAGTAAACTTCGTTGGTTGTACCGTCTACGTTCTTAACAACGATGTTGTTAGCGCCTTGGAATGTAACAGTATCTGTGTCAGCATCACCACCAAGCACCACGGTACCAGTGGTTGCATTACCACCAGCGCTCAAATCGTAGTAATCGCCATCAGCCGTTACTGTAATTTGAGTAGAGTTACCTGAAACTGTGATACCGTTAGCACCAACAACACTTAGGGTATCGCCGCCAGCATCGCCACCACCTGTAGGTGTAAGGACGATCTGACCAATAGTTGAGTTACCAGAAGTCGTTACTGCGTACGTTGTACTGTCGATTGTAATGTGCGTTGCGTTAGATGCAGCAACTACTGTGCCGTTAGTACCAACTAGCGTAATTGCGTCGTTGGAAAGACTAGCATTGTCTACAGTAAGCGTGATGACAGCTTGAGATGAGTTACCAGATAGAGGTAAGTTATACTGGTCTCCAGAAATGGTGATAATGTCAGTACCATTTGTAGAAGAGAACAGTTTTTTGTCAGCTAGGTTGATTGCCAACTCACCTGCACGTAGTTGCCCACTTGCTGGTACTGCTGATGCCGACGATGACCGTTTTAATTGAATTACCGAAGCCATTTCTTTCTCCTATTATTGTTCGTTAGCACTTTCTAGTCGTTCTCGCTTAAAAGCGCTTATTCTTTTTGCGGGTTTAGCTTTAACATTATTTATCGATTCGAGGTGTTTGATCTGATGTTCTGCAATTTGCAACTTAGCAGACAACTGTATGTTTTTGTCAATTAGATCATTAATGATCTTTTCTTGATTTGTACACAGCTGTACAGCAGTCACCAGCTCGTTATTTTTTTTGGTTAGTTCCCTGATAACACCTTTTTGATTTTCTATGTATTGCAGCATAACCAAGTTTTCATCTATAGGCATGATTTAAAAACTTCCTCCATCAAGATCGCCAAAGGTAGGAATATCGTTTGTAATTTGTAGCACTTGGCCGTTTGAACCAGTTGCTTGAGCCATTGTGGATGTATTTGATGCGTAAAATACGCCTTTATCCGTAAAGCTAGTCAATCCTGTACCACCATCTTTTGTAGCAAGAGGCGACAATAGACTGTCTATAGTGACGTTAGCTAGCGTTAGTCCTGTTAAGGTGCTCGTAACGTTCAGCGAGCCAGCATCTAGCGACGTAACAGTTAATTGGTCTACTTTGATTTCATCCATGTAGCCAATTGAGTTTGCTACCAAAGCAGCACTGTTAGTCAGCACACCAGGAACGACATTTAGATATGCAAATTGTTCTGCTCCAGCAATTTTAATTACTGCGTTCGCCTCTGTGCCTATGAACAACGAATTCGATGAAAAAGAATAAGCTAGTTCACCATATTCCAAACTTGTAGGTACATTTGTGGTTGTACTTCTTTTTATTTGTATGATGTTGTCAGCCATTAAAACTCTCCCCCATCCATGTTGAGAGTTCTAAGAACGTACGTTTGTGTCGCTGTGTCGTACACCAACGTTCCTCCATCAACAAGGATGTTGTCATTTACATCTTCCAACTCTCTCAACCTTTTCTTAATAGAAGCAGACGTCGAGATTGTTACTGTATTTGAGGCATTAGGCGACTGGCCAGCAATTGCACCTGAGCCTCCTAAATTTACCTTGATGTTAGCTGACGTTTGACTGAACAGTGTATTTGCCATTACCTCGTGACCTCTGGTGTTACGGTAACGATACCCTCCAGAATTCTTGTTACTACATTCGAACTATCCGTTAGTTCTACATCATAAACATATCTCCCTGATGAGAGAGTTGAGGTAACAGAATTGTTGAGGGATAACGTTAAGGTTCCTGTGTTATTAGCTAGAGCTGTTACGAACGAAACAGCGTTAGAAGAGGTGTACGACTTTCTAATCTGTGAGGCGGCAACGATGCCAGTCAAGTCTAACTGTGATCCGTCTGAGTTTGTTAAGCTGATAGAAGTAGAAAAATCAGTACCCTGATCAATCACTATATTGACTTTCGTAGCCATTACTATCTCCTGCTGGTATAAATACTTTCATTGGTATTTATAACAACAGCTACTGAGGTATATTATGCAACTAAGAAATGATTTCAAATACGCTCTGATTGACGAGTACTGCACCTACTGGGACGCCTACGACAATCTCAATGAGATGTACCACAAAGTAATGTCATCTAGCAACGAGATGACTATGTACTTGATATCAAAGCAGAAGAAGATTATAGGAGCCCAAGGGCTATTGGAAAAGATTCTGTATTCCCAGAATCAGTTGTGGATCGTTTACTACAGCAACAACAAAAAGACTTTGACTGCTATGTCAGACTTCAAAAAGGATCCTGCTGTGAAAAAGCTACAGCAGGATACCAAGTTTGTCTGTCGTCAAACTATCGTCGACACTGATGTGTACAAAGATGTCGAGCAAGAAGAATTAGAGCTTACTCAGCAGCAGTAAGCTCTTCTACAACGTCGGCCCATATATTTTCATCAAAAACAACGAACCCTAAAGTGATCCTAGGACCGCCGAACGCAGAGTGCCACACAATCCTATTGTGTTCTTCTTTGCGGCCATAATAACCCAACTTAACGTGCCACCCATCCTTATCCTGTAGATGGACAAGATTTTTTTCAGGGTCCGCCATAATTGATCCTTCCTTTTCATTGGTAGAATCAATATGTCTCCAGTACCCTGTACCGTCGCTCCACGTAAAGATAGCATTGTATCCCGGAACATTCCAGTTTGTGTGCCACGCTATGTAACCATTTTCTGGGTAAAACATTTTCAATGCACAGAATCTGTAACCCAATAGGTTACCCAACGTATCGTCTAACCAACGACTCTTCTCTAGAAATTTCTCTGCATGAACGCGCTCTTCAGGTGATAGTCTTGGTAGCGTCTGTTTTATAGTCGGTTCATTTAGATCGTAACCATATGAGTCGGGCGGAAAGCCATCGTGAGTTTCTGGCTTCATGCTTTTAATGCATTCAAGCGACGTCGCATATTGTGGACGGTTTTCTTTTAGAAACTTACCTTTGACAGGCCAATTATCTGAGAAGATCTTATCTGGCCTATTGGCTAAAACAAAATCTCTGTACTCATCTAAGACGGTTAAAATTTCCGATGTTAAGGTCAATACCTGTCTCATCTATCAAGTTCTCCTTTACCCACTCAGGCGGGATTGTATAATGGTTTAACGCTTTAACCGTTCCTGGCCTGAGTTCTGTTGTTTTATATCCAGTAACAAAGTTGTACTTAGCGTCGTTTGGTAGTCGCTTTATGTTTACGCCTAGATCTTGGTTCTCATGAAGAGCTCTCCAAAATGCAAACGTATCCCAATAAGTCAGCGACTTTGGATACGGTTTGTATCCATTTTGTGTTTCGTGATGTTTCCGATAGCATCGAAGCCATTCTGCCCACAATTTTTGCGTCCGTTCGTTCTTCCTCCACGCAAACATTCCACAATGCCATCTAAACTTATGTCCTTTCCCTTGGCGCACTAATTCCATATCTGCTTCAATGTAGTGCTCCATTTCTCGTGCAGGGATTCCTGGACCTTCCATATCATCTTCTGTGAAGTAAACTACTTTAGAGTTGTATGGCCTATTCTCTGACATATACACATCGACATCTGGATTTTCCTCCAGCATGTCGAGAGGCTCGATAATCTCAGGCGACTCTACGTACGAATCTGCGTCAATGTACATCGTGAGATCAAATGGACTTTTATCTAGCGCCCACAACTTGGCTCTACAGTGAACAGGGCATGGTGTAAACAAATGATCGAACAAATGACGATCTTTATCTTGAACCCAATCGGTATGAGTATACACAGCGACTTGTGCGTCTGGGAGCTCGTCTTTCAACGACTCAATCGAATACACCATAGCTTGGTAATACGCTTTCGATAGGGAAGCTACGTACAGAAACCCTTTAGTTTGACTCATCTGCATCACTCTCTTTGATAAGAATAGCAATTCCATACGCTTGTGCTTCAAGAGCAGTGGTAGCAGATCTGAGTTTTCTCTTCAACGACTTGTGTTTAGTATTTTTGACAACGTCCATTTCAAGAAAGGTAGATTTTTGATTCCACAGTTCCTCTCTCTGAGACATTCTTTTCTGCTCAGCTGCAACATCTTCCTGAGCTTTCATCAGCTGACGTTGGACAGTAATCTCTCTCTGAGTATTAAGATCAATCTCTTCCTCAGAAAACTGTTGTCTTATGTCGCGATACAACGGATGATTGTTGTCTTTAGGAATGTCGGACTCCATAATAGTCATCCCGTCCGGTCTCATCAACAAGCAAGCAAGTTTGGTTCTTGCATTGTTGACATAGTGGGGGTAGATGATCTTAGGTAATCCAGGATCTCTCGGTACGTCAGGTATGCCAGGAATGTACAATCCTCGCCTATTTTTTTCGTTTCTCTTAGGCTGCTCTACTTCTACGCCTTCGGGAATTTTCACTTGTGATTCCATATTATTAGTTGGACCTTCAAATGTGCTCATTTTTATTCACCTCTTTTGAATATTATACTGTATTTCTATGTAGCGGTCAACAGCTATGCAACCCTCAACCATAACTTAATTGTTGAAACTGTTTCCGTAGATGCAGAAACCTCTTGGCTCACCCATGTGTGATCGTAGGACCCTTCGTAGGTTTTTATCCAATTGCCAACAAACAAACCTTCGTATTGTTTGGTGTATTGCTTGCTGTAGATTCCAATGTAGGTTTTTTCGTAGTTCTTGTTGAAGTACCCTTCATACACGCCTTCGTATTGCTTGTCGTAGAACCCGTCAAAGAATCTACTGTATACGCCTGAGTACGCCTTAGTGTATAGACCAACGTATGCTTTCTCAAACATTCTCAAGAACGCTTTATCAAATGATCCTTCGTACTGCTTTTCGTATACACTTATATATGCTCCCACATAAGTCGTGTTGAAAGCTCCTTCAAAGGTACCCTCATACTGGCCGACGTATGTTTTTTCATATTGACCGACGTACTGGCCGGCCCATGCATGAATAAAGTCGCCTATGTAAGCGCCTTCATATGCCTTGTTGAAGAAGCCAGTAAACGTTTTGTCGAACGACCCTTCATACTGCTTGTTGTATATCCCAATGTAGTCGCCAGCATAGTTCTTGGTGTAGTTACCTACGAACGATCCTTCATACTGTTTGGAATACAATCCAACGTAAGTCTTGGTATACTGTCCGGTGTATGATTTTGTATACTGACCTGTGTAAGTGCCGACATACACACCAGAGTATGCTTTTGCTCCTTGGTACACACCAGTATAGTATCCCACATAAATTCCAGAATACAACTTCTCATAGGCCTTATTAAAGAAACCAGTGAAGAATCCAGTGTAGTCGCCATTGTATGTTCTGCTACCAGACCACAATCTTGAATACGTGCTGACCCAATCAAGGCTGACGTAGGTCTTGTTAAATGTGCCAGTGAAGTTTCCAGTATACTGACCAGCAAAGGTTCTACTTCCAGAATAAACGCCTTCATACGCTTTTACGTAGGCTACGTTAAATACACCTTCGTATTGTTTTGTATAATCGCCAGCGTATGTTCTTGAACCTGCGTATGCTGCTTGGTACTGTTTGTTGAACGAACCTTCATACTGCTTGTTGAACGTTCCCTCGTAGAATCTTAGTCCAGAGTATGATGCAACATATGCCCCAGCAAAAACCTTATTGAAGAAACCTTCATATGTGCTTTCATAGATCTTTTGGTACAACCGACTGTACGTCTTCAAGTATGTTGCAGTGTAATCCTTAGAGTAGTTAGTTGTGAACGTTCCTTCATATAGCGTATCATAATTAGTAGCATACGTTCCGCTGAATCCACCTTCGTAGTTAGTTGTGAATGTGCCTTGGAACGTTCCTTCGTAATTCTTTGTGTAGTTTACGTTGTAGTTGGTAACGTAGTCTCTAGAGTAGTTAGTTGCAAACTGACCTGTAAAGGCCCCCTCATAGTTGCCAGTGTACAGTTTAGTATAGTTGGATTGATACTGTCTGTCGTAGTTTGTAGCAAATTGTCCAGTAAACGCGCCTTCGTAATTGCCCGTATAGAGCTTGGTATACCCCGAAGTATATTGCGTTTGATAATTGGTAGCAAACTGACCAGTGAACGCGCCTTCATAGTTGCCGGTGTACAGTTTGGTGTATCCTGATGTATACTGCGTTTGGTAATTGGTAGCAAACTGGCCAGTAAAGGCTCCTTCGTAGTTACCAGTATACAGCTTAGCGTATCCGGAGGTATATTGTGTTTGGTAATTGGTAGCAAATTGACCAGTGAATGCGCCTTCGTAGTTGCCTGTATAGAGTTTGGTATATCCAGAGTTGTACAACGTTACGTAGTTGCTAGCAAATTGGCCAGTAAACGCACCTTCGTAGTTGCCTGTATAGAGCTTAGTGAAGGCAGAGTTGTACAGCGTTACGTAGTTGCTAGCAAACTGACCTGTGAAGGCTCCTTCATAGTTACCAGTATACAGCTTAGTGTAGTTTGACTGGAATTGTCTATCGTAGTTCGTCGTAAACGATCCTGTAAACGCGCCTTCATAGTTTCCAGTATAGAGCTTAGTGTAGTTTGACTGGAATTGTCTATCGTAGTTCGTCGTAAACGATCCTGTAAACGCACCTTCGTAGTTGCCTGTGTATAGCTTGGTATAGTTTGAAGTATACTGCCTGTCGTAGTTTGTTGTAAACGATCCCGTAAACGCACCTTCATAATTTCCAGTATACAGCTTAGTGTAGTTCGAAGTATACTGTCTATCGTAGTTGGCGGTGTACGTTCCTGCAAAAGCTCCGTCGTAGTTGCCAGTGTAGATTTTAGCATATGTGGACGTGTATTGAGTTCCAAACGTGCCCGAGAAAGCACCTTCGTAGTTACCAGTGTACAGTTTGGTATAGTTTGCAGTATATTGCTGGCCAAACGTCTCCGCTTGAGCGCCTTCGTAGTTTCCAGTGTACAATTTGGTGTAGCTAGAAGTGTACTGCGAACCAAAGGTCTCTGCTTGTGCACCTTCGTAGTTGCCTGTGTACAGCTTTGTGTAACCTGACGTATATGAGAGCGAGAACTGTTGGTTGAACGCCCCTTCGTAGTTACCAGTGTACAGCTTGTTGTAGTTCTGTGTATACTGTCTATCGTAATTTGCCGTGAAGGTTCCAGTGAAAGCTCCTTCGTAGTTGCCGGTATACAGTTTGGTGTAGTTCGAAGTATACTGTGTGTCCCAGTTACCCGTGAAGGATCCTGTAAACGTACCTTCATAGTTACCAGTATACAATTTCGTGTAATTAGAGGTAAAGTCTCTTTGGTAGTTTGTGGTATACGTTCCAGCAAAGGCCCCTTCATAGTTACCAGTATACAGCTTGGTATAGTTTGCAGTGAAGTCTCTCTGGTAGTTTGTGGTATACGTTCCAGCGAAGGCCCCTTCATAGTTACCAGTGTATAATTTCGTGTAATTAGAGGTAAAGTCTCTCTGGTAGTTTGTGGTGTACGTGCCCGAGAAAGCACCTTCATAGTTTCCGGTATAGAGCTTAGTATAGTTTGCAGTATACTGTCTGTCCCAGTTACCAGCAAACGTTCCAGTGAATGCGCCTTCATAGTTTCCGGTATAGAGCTTAGTATAGTTTGCAGTATACTGTCTGTCCCAGTTACCAGCATACGTGCCTGAGAAAGCACCTTCGTAGTTGCCTGTATAAAGTTTGGTATAGTTTGAAGTATATTGTCTATCCCAGTTACCGGTATACGTGCCCGAGAAAGCTCCTTCATAATTTCCAGTGTATAGTTTGGTGTAGTTCTGTGTATACTGTCTGTCCCAGTTACCGGTATACGTACCCGAGAAAGCTCCTTCATAATTTCCAGTATACAGTTTGGTGTAGTTCTGTGTATACTGTCTGTCCCAGTTACCAGTATAAGTCCCATCAAACGTTCTCTCATAGTTACCGGTGAAATCTCTTTGGTAGTTAGCTACAAACTCCCTCTGATAGTTTGCTGCGAATGTACGTAACCACAAACGTGAGAAGGTCGCCGTGGCATAATCTTTGTTCCAGTTACCAGTATATGATCCACTAAAATCTCTTTGATAGTTGGCTCCGTAACCTCTTTCATAGTTTACAGTAAACTCTCGTTGCCAGTTTCCAGTGTATGAGCCTGCCCATAAGCGCGAGAAGGTACCAGTGAACTCTCTTTGATAGTTTATTTGATATGCTTTAGTGTAGTTTGCAGTTGCAGTTACACGAGCATACGTCCTGTTGTAGTTTATCACTTGTGGAGCTCCAGGTCCTATCCACTCCACCCCTCCATTGA
>Ga0196901_1001939_pt1 | contig 10165 bp, 11 predicted proteins | sample CB_VirMetaG_FD_169099 | JGI IMG/M metagenome (GOLD analysis project Ga0196901, IMG submission 169099) | Freshwater to marine saline gradient viral communities from Chesapeake Bay - CB_1504_1 Viral MetaG (v3) (version 3) | ecosystem: Environmental > Aquatic > Marine > Coastal | place: USA... | reverse complement strand
CGAAAAGCCAGAAGCCAAAAAAGAAAAAAAGAAAGAAGAGAAACCATCATCTGATAAAAAGGGCGGTGGTATCATGGCTAAGTTAAAAGCTGAAAAAGAAAAGACCGCATCAAAAGATAAAGAAGAAAAGAAAGAAGAACCTGAGAAACTTTCTCCAATGGAAAAAATGGAGAAAGAAATAGGTTCTTTAGTTACTTTGGACGATAAAGAAAAAGAAGAGATTGCGGATGATGGTAAAAACCTAAGACCAGACCTTAAAGCGAAGTTATTAAAGTTTGAGTTCACACCATACTTCAGAGAATTCGATTCTCTATTAGATCAAGTTTCCGCATACAATGATAAGAAAGATAACGAGTCTGCAAAAAAAGCAATGACCGAAGTCAAAAAAATTGCGAAAAAAATACAAAGTGTTGCCATTGCAAAACTAGCGGCTTTAAATGTTTCTTCAAATGACCCAAAAGTAATATCGGCTGCAAAGTATTATCACAACGGTAGTTTTATAACTAACGAATTTCTAAGAAGCGGTGGTAAAGTAAAATCATCTTTGGATGACTTGGAAAAGATCTTGGATAAAAACAATGAAAAGCAAATGTTTATGTCCGATCCAACATCTTTGTGGTCAATGAATTTACAAGACTATTCAATACTACTCTTAGATCAACACTTTAAAAGTGACGGTGCTAAACTAGAAAGTGATACTATTGTTTATCGTGGTATGGAAAGAAAGATATTAGATGCTTTTGTTGACGCGGGAGAATGGATAGATAATGGATTCGTTTCTACTTCATTAAATCCACTGGTTGCAGAAGAATTCACTAGCAAACAGTTAATCGTTTCTGGATTAAAAAGGAAAGACCTGACCCCAATCTTTAAGATCAAACTTAAAAAAGGCGATCCTGTATTGACACTACCTTGTTCAGAAGATGAGTTTTGTATTGAGTCAGAGGTAACACTCCCCCGTGGTTGTAAGTTTGTAATTACTGGAAAAGACGAAGAAAGAAACATTTACGAAGTATCAGTGGAGTTCCCAAATGACTGACGAAAAAAATGAAGATCAAAAACCAAAACGATCTAATAGATTTGTCTACTCGGAAGAAGATGTTGCACACATTTTTGGTCTTGGTAAGACCGGTGGTGTATTCAAAGAAGAAACAAAAGAAGAAAGAACATCTTCTTTATTGAAAAAAATCCAAGAAATTAAGAAAAATCTATCGGAATAATTGAATTATTTCAAGTTGAACCTATATTTATGTTTATAATACTCTATCATCTCATATAGAGTTTACCTTATTTTTACTGTTAATTAGAGTTCTTAATAACCCTAAAATTAGTATGGAGATGTTTATGACAGATCTATTGAAAGAAGCAATCGCAGATGCAAAGGCAGTTCGTGAAGTCGCACTTGCCAATGCTAAGCTTGCTTTAGAAGAAGCTTTCACTCCACGTTTACAATCTATGCTCGCTTCCAAACTATCTGAAGAAGCCGAAGAAGAAATGGAAGAAGGAGAAGATGAGGAAGAAACGATGGAAGAAGGCGAAGACGAAGATGAGGCTCCTGCAATGGAAGAAGGAGAAGACGAGGAAATGATGGATGAAGCCGAAGACGAAGAGCCAATGGAAGAAGGCGAAGACGAGGAAGAATCCGTTGAAGAGGGAGAGGATGAAGAAGCTCACATGGAAGAAGGTGAAGACGAAGATGAAGTCATGGAAGAAGAAGATGATGAAGACCTTATGGAAATCATTCGTCAACTAGAGGAAGAACTTGATTCATCTGAAATTGGAACTGGTGACAACAAACAACCTTCAAAGTCAGCTTCGGATGACCACACAGAAGACAAGAGTGAAAAACTTGTTCAGTTGGTCGAAGAAGAGGAAGAAGAGAAGGTAGAAGAAGGTGAAGACGAAGATGATGTCAACATCGAAGAAATTCTACGTGCTCTTCGTGAAGAAGATGAAGAAGAGAAGGTAGAAGAAGGTGAAGACGAAGCCGAAGAAGAAATGGCAGAAGCCAAACTACAAGAAGCATACCAAGTCATTCAGTTTTTACGCGATAAGATTAATGAAGTTAATCTTCTTAACTCAAAGCTTCTTTTCTCGAACAAACTTTTCCGTCAGTATTCACTAACAGAATCACAAAAGATTACTGTTATTGAAAACTTTGATCGTGCAGGTTCACTTCGTGAAGTTAAATTGGTTTACGCAACACTTGCTGAGTCCTTAAAGACCGCTAAGGTTAAGACACTCAAAGAGTCATTTGCAAGTAAGCCACAGGCAAGCACACGTCCATCGAAGAGAATTCTTAATGAATCAGACGCGATGGCAGATAGATTAAGAAAATTAGCAGGTTTAAAATAACAAATTTTATTGGAGATAGATAGTATGAATATGCAATCATTACTTGGTTCTTCAAACAATATGCACAAGAAGCTTATTGAAGAGAACCGTGGCACCGTTAAGAAGTGGGAAAAGTCTGGACTTCTTGACGGTATCAAAAACGACTATGAAAAGAACTCGATCGCAGTTCTTCTCGAAAACCAAGCGAAGCAGCTTATCGAAGAATCATCAAGAACAGGAACAGCTGCTGGCTCAGAAGAATGGGCTGGCGTTGCTCTTCCACTTGTTCGCCGTATTTTCTCGGAAATCGCTGCTAAGGATTTCGTTTCCGTTCAACCTATGAACCTTCCTTCGGGACTTGTGTTCTTCCTTGACTTCAAGTATGGAACAGCTCAACCGGGATTCACAACAGGTGCTGGTAAAGATTCACAAGCCGATTCGGTATTTGGTGTAACTGGCGAAGCTGCTAAGAATGCTGATCCTTCGGGTGGTCTTTATGGCGCTGGTCGCTTTGGTTATTCAATCAACGAAGCAGCTACAACGGCACTTACAATCACAACATCAACGATTGATTCATCAAATGCAGCCACTGGTTCGGTATCACACAGCACACCATCTGTTTATCAATTTGATACAGAGTTCCAAAATGCTTACTCGGCTTCTCTTGCAGCTGGTCACATCTACACAATCACAGTTTCATCTGCATCGATGACAACTCACGATCTAGAAGGAATCCGTGCATTCAAGATTTCCGGTTCAAACATCCTTGATTACTTCCCACAATATACAACAGCAAACACAACAGATACACAAATCACATTCGTAGTATCGGCATCAGCTGTTCCAGGTAATGCGGTAGTAACATATCAGAAGCAACCAACTTCAATAACACGTAATGACTTTGAAGAAGGTCAAGCAGGTTCAGATCTTGGTATTCCAGAAATCAACCTTGAACTTCGTTCTGAGTCAATCGTGGCTAAGACACGTAAGTTGAAGGCAGTATGGACACCAGAATTTGCTCAAGACTTGAACGCTTACCACTCAATCGACGCTGAAGCAGAATTGACATCGATGCTTTCTGAGTATATCTCACAAGAAATCGATCTCGAAATCCTTGATATGCTTATCAAGAATGCTCAGACAACTGAAAGATGGTCAGCTCGTATCGGTCGCACATATGATGGTGCAACTGGAACATTCGATGACTACACCAACGCTCAAGCTTACGCAGCTGCATTCAACCAACAGACATGGTTCCAAACACTTGGCACCAAGATCCAGAAGGTATCCAACTCTATCCACCAGAAGACACTTCGCGGTGGTGCTAACTTCCTTGTATGTTCGCCACAAGTTGCTACAATCCTTGAGTCAATGCCAGGATATGCAGTAGACGGTGAAGGTATGAAGTTCGCAATGGGTGTTCAGAAGGTTGGACAACTTAACGGACGTATCACAGTTTATAAGAACCCATATATGCTTGAGAATCAAATTCTCGTCGGTTTCCGTGGAACACAGTTCCTCGAAACAGGTGCCGTATATGCTCCTTACATCCCACTCGTGATGACACCGTTGGTCTATGATCCAACAAACTTCACACCACGTAAGGGTGTAATGACTCGCTACGCTAAGAAGATTGTTCGTCCAGAGTTCTACGGTCTCATCCAAGTAGATTCTCTTGGTGACATCTAATCTATCGTAAGATAGAGGTAAATTGAAAGAGGGAGTGAGAAATCACTCCCTTTTTCTTTTTTGATCCATATTTATGTATAGTCAGTTCAGTATCATATGTGTAAGATACTTTTAAAAAGTAATTCGGGTAATTTTCATGGAAAAATTAAAGTTAAAAAATCTACTACCGGAGAATATAAGGATTCAACTTCACGAAGAAGAACTTGATCCGGATGTAAAAAACGTATTTGACGATATGATGAAATCGCTTCCATTAAAAATGAAGTCTGCAATTTCTAATGTTGAAACTGAATTAAAAGGTAAATCTGAAGAGGAGTTGGAAAAAATAGCAACCGATACCGATCCTTTACTCGGCAAATTGGCCCAAGAATCTATTCATTACAGTAAAACTCCAATTAGAGAGCGTTCTACTAAAAAACAAAGTAGAATAAATGAAGATTTTGGGTTTATGTTTTATGCTGGTCTTGCGTTGGCATTACCGCCTATCATAGAAATGATTGGTAAATTGGCAAAAACTATTTCACAAAAACTTGGTGGAAGTGGTGAATTTGGTGAAAAATTTGCACATTTTGGACACGAACTCCATGCCGCATACCATAACACATTGCGTCGTTTACTTGACAATACACTATTTAAAATATCCAGCTTAAAATCAATTGATGAAAATGGTAAGAAGCAAATAACAGACGCTATTTTCATGTTAATTGTTGCCTATATGGGATTTTATAGTGGCGATGCCGCGATGAGTGCACTAAAAGGATTGAAATTAGGACCGGCTGCCGTAGAATCTGCGTTAGCTGCAATAAAAGGTGGTGAGGTAGTTGGGTGGGTAACCAATACTATACAAAATGTTATCAGCTAAATTGGTATTTGATTAATTTAATATGTTAATAAGTTTATTGATAAATAATAGAGGTGAGTGATGGAAAGTAATCAGATAAAATTGAAAAACCTAATAAAACCAAAATCAAAGTATGCGTTTTTGAGTGAGGTAAAACAACGATTGGCGGAACAAGATCCTGTTGATCCAGAGGCACAAAAGGATATGGAAAAGGTGTTTACTGATGCTATGAATAAGGCTATGACCGATTTCAAAGCAGCTGCATCAGACGCAGAAAAGAAAACAGACGATGAAAAGGCGGTTGAAGATGCACTGAAAAAAACTCCTGAGCTTGAAAAGATTGCAACTGAAGGATTAAGGAGAAGAAACGTCGCAATCGTTGAAGGTAATTTGAAAGAACAACAACTAAATGAGATCGGCGTTTTATTCGCAGTTTCTCTTGCAATTGCAATTCCAAGAATAGTTGAACTTATTGGAAAAGCAGTAAAATTTCTGTCTATTGCCATGGGTGGTAAAGGATTGATTGGTGCTAAGTTGGAAAAGGCTGGTCATAAGTGGCACGATAAGATCATTAAAATGGTTATGAAGGGATTGACATTAATTCCTGGATACAAAGAATTACCAACAGATAAGCAAGAAAAAATTGCCAAAATTGTTCACACTGTTATTGTTGCTAGCCTGGCTATTAGTAGTGGTGTTGGTGCAATAGAAGCCGCCAAAGAAGGATCCACTATACTTAGTGGAATTGAAGCTGCATTAACGGCAGTTAAGGCTGGTGAAGTTGGTGTAACGAAATTCTTATCTTCGGCAATATCGAAAATTCTTGGATAACACTGTCCGAAAAATAATCTTCTAAAAGGGGTGACTAATGTCACCCTTTTTGTTTTCCAGAAGATATTTATATCAAAATGGAAAGGGTAATGGAAAATATACAAGTATTAGAGATAGTCGTATCAAGTATGGTAACCTTATTGGGTGTTTTCCTATCTTGGTTCTTAAAATACAAATACGGCGAATACAAACATAAGAAGATTACAAAAGAGATTTCAGAATCAAAACTGATACAAACTGTATTAGAACAACAACTTGAAGAGTATGGATGTCAACGTGCATTCATTCTTCAACGTCATAATGGTGGAAAATATGGAACGGGGAAATCCATGACTAAACTCTCCACCACTTATGAAGCCCTTGAAGAAGGGGTATCTACGGAGTTCAAAGAATATCAGAATCTACCAATGTCATTATATTCTGGCTTAGTGGATTCGGCATCCAACAACAAAGCAATATTTCCACTAGTAGATGACATAGATGATTTAGTGACCAAGGCGTTTTTCAACCAACGTGGTTCTAAGTCAGCTGTTGTATTTCCTGTTAGAAAAGGAATGGAACTAATGGCGTTGATAGGATTTGAATGGACTCATAAGGCAAAAAATATGGATTCATTTTTATCAGAGGCAGAGGGAGACAGTAAGGTTATAGGAGAGACACTTTCTAAATTATTGTAGGAGCGTATATGACTACGTTTGATGAAGAGGAAATGGATTTTGACAACATTGATGTCAGTGGTTTAGATACAAATGGAATAAAGAAAGGAAGAAAACAGATTAAGAATAAGATTAAGTTTAACTTATCATTAAACCCCGAACAAAAGGAAGTAAAAGCAAAGATTCTACAAGATACAATATCAGTTTTGATTGGTAAAGCCGGATCCGGTAAAACACTTTTGGCTACACAGATTGCGTTAGAGTTTCTATTTTATCGTGAAGTTGAACGTGTTATCATTACAAGACCGACGGTATCGAACGAAGATATTGGATTCTTGCCTGGTAACATAAAAGAGAAAATGGATCCTTGGGTTTCACCAATACAGTCAAACATGACAATGTTGTATGGTAAGCAAAAGATAGAGAAACTTCTATCTGAGGATATTGTTGAGATTGCACCAATTTCATTCATGAGAGGTAGAACATTCGTTAATGCCTGTGTTATCGTAGACGAGGCACAGAACATCACAAAGTCTCAGATGGAAATGATTCTTTCCCGTCTTGGTATCAACTCAAAGATGATTCTTACTGGTGATTTGTCTCAAACAGACTTAAAAAACAAAAAAGATAGTGGTCTCCCATATTTATTTAATATGGCTAATACTGTGCCTGGTCTTGGTGTTTATGAGCTAAAAACAAACCACCGTCACCCAATAGTAGAAGACATATTGAAACACTTTGATGAAATCAACAAATAAGAGAGATAGATGGTAGAAATTCCAATATGGCCCGGTTCATCCAGTTTCGCAACAGGAAGCACTCCATTCGGATTTTACGATACAGATGCTCAGTTTCAAACTGATGCCGATAACGTTGCCGATTGGTGTGCAAAACGTCTTGGTTACCCTCTTGTAGATATTGAACTACAAGACGTTAACTTCTATGCTTGCTTTGAGGAGGCAATATCCGAATATTCAAATCATGTAAACCAATTCAATATTCAACAGAATATGTTGAGTATAATGGGAACACCAACATCTTCTAACTTGACACAACGAAATGTGTCAACAAATATGGGTGGGTTAATTCAGTTGGCAACTGAGTATGGAACAGAGACATTTACGAACGGTAATGTTAGTTTTTACTCTGCGTCTATTGATATTAGTATAGACAAACAAACATACAACCTAAATCAGTTGATTAGAGACGTGTATAAGCCAACAGGATCAATTGAAATCAAAAAGGTATATCATTTCTCACCTCCGGCTTCAATTCGTTTCTATGACCCTTATTTGGGCAACCAGGCTATGTTAGACACATTTGGATTCGGTGCATACTCAACGGGTGTATCTTTCATGTTGATGCCTATGTATGCAGACTTACTACGTGTTCAGGCAATTGAATTCAATGATATGATGAGAAAATCATCTTACTCTTTTGAGATCATCAACAATGAGTTAAGAATATTCCCAATTCCAGTAAGAGATTTTAAGCTTTGGATCGACTATGTTGTTAAAGAAGAAAGAGATAATCCTCTTAAACTTCCTACTGGAACAGTATCTGATATGTCTAATGCACCTTATGATAGAATGCAATATCAACACATAAACTCAGTTGGTCGTCAGTGGGTATTCAGATATACACTTGCATTGGCAAAAGAAAACTTGGGATACATTCGTGGTAAGTATGGAAGTATTCCAATTCCAAATGGAGAAACAACACTAAATGCTGCTGATCTTCTTTCAGCCGCTGGAACTGAAAAACAGGCACTTGTTGAAGAACTGAGAACAATGTTGGATACAATGACTCGTGCTAAACTTCTTGAAGCAAAAAGAGCAGAAACCGAAAACCTAAATGTATCGTTGAATGCAACTCCTTTGAAGATTTACATAGGATAACAAGATGCCATTATTTCACGGACAACGAGACGCATCACTTGTTAAAAAGTTCAACACAGAACTTATTGTTGACATAATAGACACGGAAGTTGCTTTGTATAAACTTTCATTGGAAGACACGAAAACAAATATGTATGACGAGTCTGACAAGAAAGTATATCACTTACCAATTAAGATACCTGCTCTGATCAATCGCCAAGAACAAACGTTTGAAGGAACGGAGTTTGGTCAAGATTACAATCAACTTGCAGACTTTGGATTCATTCGTGAATACTTGAAGGACTATGATTTGTTCGTTGAAGTTGGTGATGTAATAGAATACAATGGTGAGTATTGGGAAGTTGACTCTATTCTTGAAAACCAATACTTCGGTGGTAAGAACCCCGATTATTCTTTTGCAACGGAACGTTGGGGTCTTAACGTGTCAATTATAGCTAATACACACTTAACACGACGTTCACGTATCCACGTAGAAGATGTTAGGTCTGCACCAAGAATCAATCAGTTTAATGATCTACCAGATAACATTTAATGAAAAACTCATCACCATATCGTAAACCACCAATTAAACGAACAAGAGACGCCTACATCGATGATAGGAATTCTAGACAGAATCCCAGAATTGACTTAGGAGATGCTAGACATACACAAGTCCGTAGAGATAAGGATAAAGTAAGAAGTGTTGGTATTACGTTATATGACATAGACTTTGCGGTCAAGTCATTTATTGACCAATCAATGCAACTTAAAGTTCAAGACAATGGTGAATATATCCCTGTTCCAACTTTGTATGCTAACTCTGAAAAATGGGCATCAATCCAACGTCACGGGTATCTAAAAGACAAAAAAGGAAAGACACTGGTTCCACTGATTACATTCAGAAGATCTGGTGTTCAAATGAAACAAGAACTAAGAAGAAATAAGGTTGCAACATCTGACCAACTTTCTTTCATCATGCAACAGAAATACAACAAGTTATCTCCGTATGATAGATTTAGTTCACTTTATGGGACAAAATTACCCAAAGAATACTTCATTACTCCTATTCCTGATTATGTTGATGTGACATATGATTTTGTTTTGTGGTGTGAATATCAATCTCAGTTGAACAACTTATTGGAAAGTTTTGTATATTACAGTGGTCAATCATTCGGAGAAAAGAACTTTTTCAGATTTGCATCCGCCGTCGAAAACTTAAACATGGAAGATACAAACACAACTGGACAAGATAGAATAGTAAGAGCTAATTTTCAGTTAGTTATTCATGCGTGTCTGTTACCGAAAGAAATTGCTGGTGAAATAACTACAAAAAGAGTTGTGGCACCAAACAGAGTAACATTTAACACTGAAACATCAAGAGACATAAATGGTGCAATCAGAGAGAACCAAGAACTTTATGGTGGTGATCCGTTCAGACCAATAAATCAGAATGATAAAGAAGTGGCAGAAGACTTAGAAAGAAGATTACGTGATAATCCATAATCACATTTTTAAACACAACGTTTCATTTAATAACAGAGGTTTTTATGCAAGAAACAAATGCAAAAACATTTGACCAAACTGACATTGAACAGGTCAAAGAACTACAAGGTAGTTATGCAACAACAACAGCACAGATAGGTCAGGTAGAAGTAGAGTTACATTTGTTGGAAAAAAGATTACGTCAAATTCAAGAAATGAGAATCAATCTTTTTAACACTTACGAAGAATTACAGTCAAAAGAACAAGATCTAGTAAAATCGTTAAACGAAAAGTATGGCGATGGTGTTTTGGACTTAGATAGTGGAACATTTATTCCCTCTACTACGTAATTTTGGATTTTTTGATCCATATTTATAGTAGAGTTATTACATCATTTTTTGGAGATAAATAGTGGCTAATGAAAGAATTGTAAGTCCTGGTGTGTTTACAGTCGA
>Ga0196901_1001937_pt1 | contig 10171 bp, 7 predicted proteins | sample CB_VirMetaG_FD_169099 | JGI IMG/M metagenome (GOLD analysis project Ga0196901, IMG submission 169099) | Freshwater to marine saline gradient viral communities from Chesapeake Bay - CB_1504_1 Viral MetaG (v3) (version 3) | ecosystem: Environmental > Aquatic > Marine > Coastal | place: USA... | reverse complement strand
TGGCATTCGTATAAATTACGCAGAAATTCCGGCTAAAGAACAATCTGCCCTTGTTAGACTTTTTACTCAACCAACGACTTTATTGTCGGATGTTGCTGGTTGGTTCACAAAAACTGCACAGGATATATGGACTACATCCACTGGTATTGATTATGGTAGAGTTCCGGCTGATATGAGTGAAAATACCTTCACTTCTTCTGGAAAAAGATCTTTTTCTTTTAAATGGGATCTGATTGCTCTTTCTCAGAGCGAATCTACAAACATCATGAATATGATAAATTCCTTTTCTTCATATTCTTTACCTGCGGCAAATTTTACATCCGACAGAATGAGTCAGCCTCCAATGTGGTCTATAAGATTGCTTTCTAATGACGGTAATTCTTCCGAAGATATATCGGAGCAACTTTTAGGAAGACCTAGAATGTGTTTTATGCAATCATGTGTGGTTTCTAGAGATATATCTGTACTGTATCGTGGAACAGAAGGTTTCCCTACCCCATTAAAGTATAACATCCATGCTTCTTTTGTAGAAATAGAACCAGTCTTTGGACAGGACGGAAGGATTCGTTCTAGATCTGATGTAAGGGAAGGAAACTGATGGGATATCTCAATTATCTACCTAAATTTAACTACACATTGGGCGGAGTGGTTGCCAGAGTCAGTGATTTGTTTAGAAGAGTATCTTTCACACAAAAAACATTAAACGAGTCTAAAAATTGGAAAGAGTATTTTTCAAACCAATATGGAAAACCAGATCAAATAGCAGAGTCTCAGTTGGGAGAATTTAACTATTATTGGCAAATTTTAATGGCCAATAATATCACGGACGAGAGTGGATTTCCCGACAATCTGATTCAATACAAAAATCATATTCAATATTTAGAAAATGGAAAATCATTGTTCTTTGAAAGTTTTTTTGGGACAGAACCTAGAGTTGGTGATGTTGTGTATTTGGTTGATACTGGAGGTTCTGAGCCAGACACCGATTCCGGTGGTATTGTTTACGATTATGATAAACTACTCAGAAAAATAGATGTATCGGATACTTTTGGAACAGCATTTTCACAAGGAGTGACTGCCGCATTGTATGGAAATAATGATGCCGGAGAATTTGTAGAAAAAGGAAGACTTCTAATAAAGAAGTTTGTAAGCATAGCAGGGTCCGTAGATTATTTTGTCGATAACAATGGGAGAATTGCTTCTCCTTATCTTATTCCAGATGTGTCTGGTGTGGGTGGAACATACACTGATCCTGTTGGGATAACATTACAGGATGGATCTTTATTACATGAATATGTTATTGATGGAACATTACCTGCCAATTTTGGATTTGTCACTGAACTCCAGTCCTATGAAAAAGAACAAAACAAAAAGAAACAATTAAAATTGCCAAATATTGGATTGACAGACAAAATATCAGCAGAGACTAAAAGTCTTCTTTCGGATGGGATACAAGGTCAAAGAGTTAGCATATCTGGTATTTTTTCCGTTGGATCTACAAACACAGATACTATTAATGGATAATGTAAATGGCTGAAGAAAACTTTTTTTCTGGTCAACCAGAAATATCAAAAGCAATTCTTTATACAAAAGGAGGTCCTCTTGATCTTTTAAGTAAAGATCAAGGTAATATACCATTCTTCAAAATATTGATGAGGGAAAGTATGTTTGCCCCTATGGTAACAGGAACTCTTTTTATTCAAGATAAAAACCAATATGGGGAAAAATTAAAATTCTTTGGTGGTGAAGTTTTTGAGATGACAGTAGAATCTGTTGAAACAGATTCGGATCAAGGAGAAGATACTACAGTAACAGCACCTGATATTTTTGATTCTGATAGACTGAAAAAAATAAACTTTGTTGTCAATAGAGTTAGATCTGTCACTGACGAAGGAACTTTACAGATAGATTCTGAAGTCGGACCTGCTACAATGTGGACCTTAGATCTTGTTCCTTATGAAATGATGGTATTAAATAAGGAAGTTGCTCCTTTTTATGAAAAGGAATTTATGGGTAAAATAGCAAGCGACGGGGATGATGGTCTTATAAATTACCTATCGAAATACTTCAAACCAATTCCACCAGCATCAGCACAAAAACCAATGGATATCGAACCAACTATCAACAATGTTTGGTTGAAGGGTAGTCAAGCAAGTTATCCTCTGGGTAAAAAGAATTCTCATCTAGAACTCGGCCGACTTATCAACTACTTAGCAGAAAATGCTGTTTCGGAAGACAATGTAAACGCAGTAAATTATTTATTTTGGCAGGATTTATCTCAATGGCATTTCAGATCTATAGACAGTCTTATAAAATTACAAGAAACCCCGGTTAAAACTTTTAAAGTCAGTTTCGAAAAGACATCAAAAAATGTTTTCACTGGCTTTGCGGTAACTAAACAAGCGGATCAAACAGAACTTATCAACAGTGATGCCCATCGTGCATTCTATGATCTGATAGAACCAAATTACGACGATCCTTATTTACATTATATGCCAACAAATGAAAAATTAAAGAAACAAAGAATTAAGTATGATTACTTGGAAGATTATGACAAATGGAGTCATATTGAAAAACACTGTCCTATTGTTAGATCTATGAATTATGATGAGCAAAATTCAAATGAAATAACAGATAATTGTTTTGGATGGTATTCGTTAGGAGAATATAACGACAGTGAAGCCACCAAAATGGACTTCTACAAAAATGAAAACCAGAAATCAGATATCAATGAAGTTTGGCAAACTATGTTTGATATTACAGATCTGGACATAGAAACTATTAAAAAAATAAGACAAGAGATATTAAAGCCAGCAAAAACCAAATACGACATATATTCCAGAAAAAGACTATTAAAAGAAAAATGGAATGTGTATAAGTATTCAATTTGTTGTTTAGATCAACCAACCCCAGAAGCAATAATGAAACTGGGTTATATTACTGGGTTTGAACGGTATGCACTTCCCACAGACGAACCCGGTGTTCCTAGACACATTTGGAAATATACTTGGGTTCCTTTGGAACTGTGGTTAAAGGATGAGGTTGAGAACTTAGATGAAATATTACAAGGTGCAACATATGAAGTAGTTGCACAGGACGGACCTTTTGCGGTTGTTCTCCTACCTCCCCCAGAGGGTGTAACATTAGAGGCTTATAATATTAACGAAATTAATAATGATTACTATGGCAGAGTAGCATCAGAAATGCCAGATTATGATTCGGTTATTAATGGACAAGAAGGACAAAATGCAGGAAATACTGCATCTTACTTGGGGCCTGGTATTAATGAATGGATCCTGAACAACAATAGTTCTTATTATACAAAGAGAGAAAATTGGACTCAGTTTGCAAACATATCTTCTCAGCACTATCTCCCAGTTGGTGGAGCATTAATATTACACGATGATATGGCTTTTATCAATGACGGACTACATTACAATTCTGGGGTTGAAGATTCTATTGACACATGGTCAACTTATATTAAAGAATGTTATCTAGAACCAAGAGGACATGTTGTGGAAATACTAGAGGTTCCAGACAATTTACAGGTTCTTAGGAAGACAGATGATCCTGTCCCAAGTGAAGTAATTTACTTGTTCAATGTAGAAAATGCAGTAGATGGATCATGCCCTCCCTGTGTTTTGGGCGATTTGGTTATAACTCCTTCGTGAGAATAAAAAATGACAAGAGCAAAACATAGGACAATTTTTCCTCCTAACAGGATTGATATTATTGTTGCATTTGATGATTACTCTATAGAGAATGAAGGAACATGTAGCACCCAACCAGATCCATCCAATATTCCGGCTTGTGCAGATTGTCCTTGTTTGGGGGAATGTAGACTGTTTTCTGTTTGTTTCCCGACAGATGTGATCATAAATGATGTCTCGGAAGATTATTGCTTAAGCCGTAGAACATGTGATTTTGGAGAAACACCATCGGAAGATAATTGTCAGGTACAAAGTGGACCTTGTAATATAAGCGCAACATGGACAAGAAATGATCCTACATGCAGTGACAGTTTTTGTTCTATATGCGACGAAGACACGAATCCCACTAAACACTATTGTGAGAATATACCGTCAAATCTTTTTACAAATGACGGAAGAAATCCCGGTGTAGAACAGGGAGCAATCGAAATAAACGGATCTTTGTTTGATATACGATATTACATGAGAGGGCATGGTGGAAGAAATTTTAGTGTCGGGAATAACACATACAGCACTTCTGGATTATTTCAGCAATCTGATGGTGTAATTACACCAGAAACTTTGATATCTCAAACGGCAAAAGCAATATCACAATTAAATGATGCGGGCTTTCTTGGTTATATTTTTATAGTGCCCAGACATCCAAATTGTTCACAATACCCAAACGAAGACGATAGTTGTCCGGGCAGTCAGACAACCAGAGAAAGATGTCAAGAAAAATACCAAGAACTTAAGGTAAGGAGAGAAAATTACTTACAGAGAATAGAATTATTCAAGCAAAATTTAGGAATATATTCTGAAAAGGTTCTAATAATAGAACCGGATTATGAATACAATCAATATTCTGATTTCTCCGATGAATTTATAAGTGCAGTAGAGTCTTTAAGAACAAACGAAGACGGAAGTGTATCACGTCTAGATTTTTTGAATTTTAATTACACTTCAGGAGAAGGCCCTTCCGTCGGAGGGGGCAGCAGAGGTCATTTGTTCGACGCATCTATAAGTAAAATTTATAGAGAATATTCTAGTGATATTTGTTATGAAAAATTTCTAGAAATATATGATCAATATCGAGAAGATGTACCACAAGCGGCCGTTAATGACTGTCTCCCTTGGTTCGCTACACATTCTGGGAGGGGTTTTGGTGTAAATATTCTATTTCCAATCAACTGGGGCAGTTATTCTTACAATCCGTTATTCAGGAATACTGGATTGTGTTCAGGTATACGCGGGTGCAGTAAAATTTTTAGTAGTGTTCGACCAAGTGGATATTTTGAAACTGGTGGATATCGTTCTACTGGCGTTTATGATAACAAGTGGTTTGATCTTTATAGAACCTTTGCTTCTCATGCATCTCATCCAGCCAATAATTTTGTAAGTAATTGTGAAGTATTATGTAAACAAAGATACGGAAAACAAACACAAGATTTGTTTATAGTTCCCTTAATAGACAATCAAGGTACTATAAGTGAGGTAAAAATACCTGTAAGACTTTTCCAAGAATACGTTGATTATTTTGATTACGATTCTTGGTTAAATTGGTATGAAGATTATGCTCCGGGTGGTTCTGGTTATCCTCTTTATAGTCTGAGTGCATCTTGGCCAAAACAAGGATTGATGCCACTAGTCGCATTCACTTTCCCCGCTGAAAACTTACAATCTTGGAAATCTTCTACTATACCCACACAGAATAAATGGGTGAATTTACAAGAATTCTATCCAGATCATCCTTTCGTAGAAAAAGAAAAAGAAATTTATCCAGATCGAGAATATTCTAGATTTATATTCGATCTATACGAAAACATAGTACATTATCCCCAAGGAACACAAAGATGGGCGGCTGGATCGGATTCTATTTTTGAAGTAATTCCGGACGGAAATTACATTATTGTGGGTCAACAGTTTGGTTATCCTGCTGGTAACTGTCCATGTTGGCAGTATGAACCATTGAATGATTTATTCAAGGTTAGTTATCCAAACAGAAGAGAACCACCTTATTTTTCTGGTGTAAGCGGAGCACCTTTTAATTCACCTGGTCCAAACTTTCCTTCTTCATTCGGAGACTGTAGGCATCAAGCACCTTGGCCTCTTTATCCTTGGGACGGTTATTATTCGAACGGAGAAACTTTTGCTCCTATTGCAGACATAGGAGGAGGAAATACCTATGACTGCGGCCGATGGTTGGGCGGGGAACTTTTGGGGTGGACTGGACCTAGGTACTAAATAACAATGGAGTAAATTATGCCAGTAGATCCAAGAAAATTATTAGAACTAACTAAAGAAAGTAAACTTTATTGGTTTAAGCACCATATTCCTATAACACAAGAGGAAAAAAGACACTATAAGTGTGCAAACCCAGATGGACCAATAATTGTTTCTGGTTGTCCAGATGATGATCCTTATTGCACATGTCCAGCAAAAGAATTACAGCCAAAAGACGCATTTCTTTTAAAGGGAGATTCAAAAACTTTTGTTATAAATGCACAGGGAGAAACTCTCTCCTCCTTTGACACATATACAGAAGCGATAGAATATTTGGACGGATTGGAATCGGATCCAACAGCAGAACCAACGGATGAGGAACTTAATGATTATCTGGAAGAATCAAAATATTGTAATTTAATAGAAAGCGTTTTGGGAGAAGATTATCTTGGATGCGACTGGGATGAACCAGACTCTCACTTTAGTTGTACTTGCCCAGAAATTGGGAAAAAATACAAGGATTGGAAAAAATACACCAAAACATATTCTACCTTCTGGAATACTCCAAAAAATGCTCCATTGTTGAGAAATGCTCAAATGAGCATGATTACAATGCAAAAGGCAATAGCAGTTGCTCATGGAGATTTTTCTCTTCGACCTGGTATGATAATAGGGGTTGATGTTTCTATGCAAGACGCAGAGGGAAATGTAGAACTTAAAAATGCCAGTGGTAAGTGGATGATAGCAGAAATAGAACACAATATAACCGGCACAAATAACCACACTATGGTTTTAAACCTAATACGGGATAGTTTTTATAAAGATCCAAATACATCAGAATAAAATTAATACATAAGTATATGGCAAATAACTACATTTACTCTGATCCAGAAATAGATTTTTCTAGAAATAGATACAATAATGATGCTTCCAGATCATTAGATCTGAATGCTATTCAGCAGTCAGTTATCAATATTATAATGACATCTCCAAGAGAAAAGCCTTTTTCTAGGGATTTTGGAGTTGGTATTCAAGATCTTTTATTTGAATTGTCAGTTGAGGATGATATAGCCTATATCGCATCAGAGGTAGAAAGACAATTGCAAAAACATGAACCAAGAATTAAATTTAAAAAAATATACTTCGAGAGAAGTAACTTTACGGTTGATATGTTTGTGGAATATTCGGTTTCTTTGAAGTCTTTAGGTACTGTACCACTGCAAACAATTAAACTAACATTAGAGAAGGTTCGATAATGGCAAATCCTCAATTAAACATAGGAAATCTGGACTTTTCCGACATAAAAAAGAGTCTTAAGACGTATCTTTCAAATCAAGATACTTTAAAGGACTATGATTATGAAGGTTCTGTTATTTCTACTTTGCTAGATCTTTTATCGTATAATACAATGTATTATGCTTTTTATTCTAATATGATAGCAAATGAAATGTTCCTTGATTCTGCACAGAAAATATCAAGTTTGATTTCATTAGCAAAACCTCTGGGATATGTTGTTCCGGGCGCAACATCTGCAAGAGCAGTTTATCAAATTTTATTCGGCGGGGGTAATATAACCATTCCAAGATTTCATAAGTTTATAGGAACAGATGAAAACGGAAGATCGTATAATTTTTATACTATAAATGAAGCACAAACAGACGGTACTGGAAATGCAGAAATAGAACTATACGAGGGTTCCAATTTTTATGATGGTGTTCAGGTTACATTAAATGAAGATAGAACAAGAGCGTTTATATCAAGAACAGATATTGATATCAGAACTCTTGTTGTTAACGTAGATGGAGATGAGTGGCAATTATCATCAAACGTAAATGATCAGATAAACTCAGAAAGTGAAGTCTATTTTCTTGAAAGAACCGACGCAGGGTTTTATATCATATTTTCTGGGAATATAAGCGACGGTATTAATGTTGGTTACGGAAAGCCTTTACCGGAAAATGCAATAGTAACAGTAAGTTACTTGACATCCAGTGGAACGGTAGGAAATGGTATAAATTCTTTTACTACTGACTGGACTGATATTCTTGACACCGAAGCACTTATAACCAGAACTGTGGTTGCCAGTGGTGGTGGTTCTTTGGAACCAGACATTGATGCTGTTAAGTTTTTTGCTCCGAAATGGTTTTCTTCTCAGGATAGAGTTGTTACAAAAAATGATGCTATTGCGATTTTAACAAAAGAACTTTTGCCTGGGTTGGATGATTCTGATACGAAACTTTCAGTTTGGGGCGGGGAGGAAAACGATCCTCCATATTATGGTAGATTTTTTGTTTCTCTTTTAGGGGATAATGAATCTGAGGAGATAGATGGCGAAACTATAGTAACTGCCTTAAATGTTCTTAAACAAAAATGTGTTGTTACTGTTCTACCAGAATATGTTGGACCAAATTTATCGACAATGATTGTCAGGATGAACGGAACCTCTAATCAGAGCCGCACAAATAAAAGTCCTTCGGTTCTCCAGGCAGAAATAGCAACAGCATTAAATTCGGAGTTTGGTGGCTCTTATAGGTTCAACAAAGAAATAACTTCATTTGATATTCAGAGAATAGCATTGTCTGTGGATCCTTCTTTGAATATAGAGCCCAGTTCTATTAGTTCAACACATGAAATTAATTTTTCTTTAAGCCAAAATATAAGGTATTTTTCTTTCAAGAATCCTATAAAAATTCAGACTGGTACAATTAACAGCAGATCAGTACAAAGCACCCCCACGCTGGGATATCTTGGCTATACAGATCTGCAAGTTGTTGATAGTCCAACAAATATAGATTCTTCTGGTTGGGCCCCATTATATCTTGTTCGATATGTCAATGGCTCATATACCTATGTAACAGAAAATGCCAGAAATGTTATTGCAGGGAGAGTAAATTATGAAAGAGGTTTGGTAGAAATATACGCTGGTATGATGATACAACCATTTACCCTAAAGTTAGTTCCACAGAATGTTACATTCAGGGCAAAGCAAGAATTAATTTTAAACCCAACTTTCCAAGTTAGTATTACGGCGGAAGCATAATGGCACTTATAGGAACATCCTCTTTTGGAAACTTAAAAAATAAGGATGGAACTCTTGGAAAGACTCTGCTCAGTACAAGAGAATCTGCGGATTCTTTGGCAAGGCAGATAACAGATGCGTTGGAAACAATAGTTGGTTGTATACCAAACACACATTCAATTTTTGCAGATTTTCCGAGATGGATACAAAACAGAGACAGTCAAGCAAATCTTATAGAGTTTTTTCAGGCTTATTATGACTGGCTTTATTGTAAATCAGAAGATGGTGCTCAGTATCCTATTACTTCTTCTGATTTTTTTAATGTATTAAATATTAATACGAATTCTATAGAAATACTAAAAAAGTTTGCTCTTGCGTACGCAAGTGAATTTCCACAAGATAAAATTGGAAACGATGGATCCAATAAAGGTATAACCAGTGATTACTTTGCTGATTTTCTTACTAATATCAGAACTAATTTTTATCAAACAAAAGGTTCCGAAGTATCATACGCATATTTCTTTAAGAAACTTTATGGAACCACTCTTGCACAGAGTTCTATAGATTATCCGAAGAAAAGAATTTTAAGATTAAACGGCGGAAAGTTTCCGGGATGGGATTCTGGTTTTACTGGACCGACTGGTTCTTATGAACAAGTTAGCAGCCTTGGTGGATCATATTTAAATAATGGTGTTATTCGAGATGGTTATTTTTACCAAGATTATTCTTATATTATAAACACTGGAAATCTTTCTGATTATGATCCCATTCTTCTTTCTATATTACACCCAATGGGTATGCTTGCATTTTTCGAACAATCAATAGAAGACTATGTTCCAATTGGACCTTCCGGCGACTATGAGGAAGGACTGGAACCTGGCTGCGAAATCTCAGTTATAGGAAATTATTTACCATATCAAATAAATGCAACTGGTGATCTGGAACCATGTGTTGGTTGCTCAGGTTCAAGTGCAAATTTAGCATATTTTTCGGCTAGAGGAATATCTGATGTTACATATGACATGCCAACCTATAACCACCCCGGTTGGTATTTTGCGGGTGAACCATCAGAAAGTATAGGTGACATAGATAAATACGATAGTGCATTTGCATTTAAGAATTTACCAATAGGAAGTTTCTTCGTATTATGCGGAGACTCTCCAAACGACGGAATATCTGCATGTGGTTCTGCATCGGATGAACTACAATGCGCATGAGGAATTTAAATGTCTATAAACAC
>Ga0196901_1001935_pt1 | contig 10175 bp, 17 predicted proteins | sample CB_VirMetaG_FD_169099 | JGI IMG/M metagenome (GOLD analysis project Ga0196901, IMG submission 169099) | Freshwater to marine saline gradient viral communities from Chesapeake Bay - CB_1504_1 Viral MetaG (v3) (version 3) | ecosystem: Environmental > Aquatic > Marine > Coastal | place: USA... | reverse complement strand
TTGTTGACTCTACCTCCCAAGCCCTACTGCGGTTTCGCAAAGGCGGATTTATCAGACTTGACTCAGATGAAGTTGATGAGCCAAGATCGTTTCGGCGTCGCGGCGCTTACTACTAAGGATTATCATGGCAATTGAAAAAGGTTTGTACGCGGCACCGATGGGCATGGATGAAGAGATGATGGATGCCCCTGAAGCCGAGTTAGAGATTGAGATTGTCAATCCTGACATGGTGACACTCGACGACGGCAGTGTAGAGATTACTCTTATTCCCGGCAAAGAAATTGATGACGAGTTTAATGCCAACTTAGCCGACGAGATGGATGAGGGTGAGTTAGAAGAGCTTGCCTCTGAACTCTTAGGTTTAGTAGACGCAGACGTTAATAGCCGCAAAGACTGGGCTGATACTTACGTTAAGGGCTTAGACGTTCTTGGCTTTAAGTACGAAGAGCGCACAGAGCCTTGGCAAGACGCTTGCGGTGTTTACTCAACGGTACTGGCAGAAGCGGCAATCCGTTTCCAAGCCGAAGCTATGTCTGAGACTTTCCCTGCGGCTGGCCCTGTTAAGACACAGATCATTGGCAAGATTACCAAAGAAAAAGAAGAAGCTGCTAGCCGTGTGCAGGTTGATATGAATTATCAGCTAACGGATCGCATGATTGAGTACCGCCCTGAGCATGAGCGTGCATTGTATTCGCTTGGCTTGGCAGGATCGGCATTTAAGAAAGTTTACTTTGATCCTAACTTGGGTCGTCAAGTATCTATCTACATTCCAGCAGAAGATGTAATCGTTCCTTATGGCGCGTCCCACATTGAGAGCGCTGAGCGTGTGACACATATCATGCGCAAAACCAAGAATGAAATTAAGAAATTGCAAGCCAACGGTTTTTACAGAGATGTTGACCTAGGCGAGCCGGTTACATTCCATACAGACATCGAAGAGCGCAAGGCCGAGGAAGGTGGTTTTACACTGAGCGAAGACAATCGTTATGCTCTGTGTGAGATTCACATTGATACGGTGATTGATGGCATTGACGATGAGGATGACTTAGCTAAGCCTTACGTTATTACGATTGACCGTAGTAGCTCGACAGTTCTGGCTATTCGTCGTAACTGGAATCCAGAGGATGAGTTAAGACTCAAGCGTCAACATTTCGTCCATTACGTCTATGTTCCCGGCTTTGGCTTTTACGGCATGGGTCTGATTCATATCATCGGAGGATATGCTCGTGCGGGTACTTCTATTATTCGTCAGCTTGTTGATGCTGGCACTCTTAGTAACCTTCCCGGTGGCCTTAAGTCTCGCGGTCTGCGGGTAAAGGGCGACGATACACCGATTGCTCCGGGCGAATTCCGTGATGTAGATGTACCAAGCGGCAGCATCAAAGACAACATTATGACGATGCCTTATAAAGAGCCGTCACAGGTTCTTTTGGCGTTGCTCAACCAGATCACAACTGAAGGCCGTCGCCTTGGTGCTATCAGTGATATGAACATCTCCGACATGAGTGCCAACGCCCCCGTGGGTACGACACTCGCCTTGTTGGAGAGAACGCTTAAGCCTATGGCTGCTGTTCAGTCCCGTGTCCACTATGCAATGAAGCAAGAGTTCAAGCTTCTTAAGAACATCATTGCAGATTACGCACCGACTGAATACAACTATCAGCCAGAAAAGGGTGAGCCACGCGCCCGTCAACAGGACTATGAATTAGTCGAAGTCATTCCTGTTAGCGATCCAAATAGCAGTACAATGGCGCAGCGTGTAGTGCAGTATCAAGCTGTATTACAAATGGCTCAGCAAGCACCACAGATTTATGACTTGCCACAACTTCACCGTCAAATGATTGAAGTCTTAGGTGTTAAAAATGCCGACAAGCTCGTGCCGACTACAGAAGATCAGAAGCCACGTGACCCCGTATCGGAGAACATGGCAATTCTTGTCGGAAAGCCAGTCAAAGCTTTTATCTACCAAGATCAAGACGCTCATATTGCAACACACCAAGCCTTTATGCAAGACCCGATGATTGCACAGACTATTGGTCAGAACCCAATGGCTCAGCAATTAATGGCATCTTTGCAGGCGCACATTGCCGAACACTTAGCATTTAAGTACCGCAAGCAAATCGAAGAACGCCTTGGCGCACCGTTGCCAATGCCCGACGAAGAGTTGCCGGAAGAAATTGAAATTCAATTGGCTCGTTTGGTGGCAGACGCCGGTAAACAGCTTACGCAGATTCACCAGCAAGAGGCTGCACAGCAACAGGCGCAGCAACAACAACAAGATCCCCTCTTCCAGTTACAACAGGCAGAGGTGCAGATTAAACAATCAGACGTGCAACGTAAGGCTCAGAAAGATCAGGCCGACGTACAGCTTGCACAGCAAAGACTTGAGCTTGAAAAAGTGAAAGTAGCAGTAGAAGCAGAAAAGGAAAAAACGCGAGTATCCTCGCAGCAAACGCAGGCTGAAAACCGCACCAAAATGGAATTAATGAAAACCGTTATGGCGCAAAATAAGCCTAAATCCGGAGTGTAATGATGGGCAAAACCGTCTTTGACGTGTTGAACGAAAAAATTGACGAGCATAAACGCTCTGCTATGGAGTTCCTTGCTGATGGGGGTTGTAAAGACTTTTCTCATTACAAGAATCTGTGTGGCCTTATCCAAGGTCTAAGTGTCGCACAGCGAGAAGTAAATGACCTTATGCGCAACTTTATGGATGACGAAAATGACTGAACAAGTCGTAGTAACTGATGATGAAATGGAACAACAGATCCCCAAGCCGGTTGGCTATAGAGTGCTTATTGCACTTCCAACGATTGAGGAAAAGTATGATTCCGGACTCGTCAAAGCAGACCGCACTCTGAATGAAGAGCGAATCCTATCTACGATGGGTATTGTTCTTGATATGGGCGCCGAAGCATATAGCGATAAAGAGCGATTCCCTAACGGCCCGTGGTGTAGCATTGGTGACTTTGTGATGTTCCGTCCAAACTCCGGCACTCGGTTTAAAGTCAATGGTCAAGAGTTACGTCTGTTAAATGACGATTCTATCGAAGCCGTTGTACCAGATCCAAAAGGTATCACTCGTGCAAGTTAATCCGCGTAGAGCGTGCAAAGGGAGTAAATAATGGAAAAAGTTGAATTTGATTTTCCTGATCCAGACAAAGAAAACTTTAAACTTGAGGTAGAAGGGCGAGAGTCCGAAAAGCCTGAAGTCGAGGAAGAGAAACCAGCAAAGAAGGCTCGCGCTGAAGCTGACGACATTGAAATTGAAGTCGTTGACGACACACCGCCAAAAGACCGAAACCGTAAAGCCTCTGATCCGCCAGAAGATGTAACGGATGAAGAGCTTGAGGATTATTCGGAAAAGGTTCGTAAGCGCTTGCAGCACTTTAGCAAGGGATACCACGACGAGCGTCGCGCAAAAGAGACAGCTTTCCGTGAGAAAGAAGAGGCTTTGCGTATCGCCCAGCAGCTTGTGGAAGAGAACAGCAAACTTAAAGGCACGGTTGGCAAGAACCAAGAAATTCTTTTGGATCAAGCAAAGCGGGCTACGAATGCTGAGCTTGAGCAGGCTAAGGCTAAGTATAAGCAGGCGTATGAGTCTGGTGATTCTGATGCAGTATTAGAAGCGCAAGACGCATTGACATCGGCAAAGATTAAAGCTGACCGGCTAAATAATTTCCGATTGCCTGTACAAGAGTCAGAAAAAGTAGTACAACAACAACAAATCACCCAAGCACCGTCTGCTGATGATAAAGCTGTGAGCTGGCAACAGAACAACTCATGGTTCGGATCAGACGATGAAATGACAAGTTTCGCGCTTGGGTTGCATCAGAAATTAGTAAAACAGGGTGTAGACCCTCGAAGTGATGAGTACTACGAGAAGATTAATTCCCGTATGCGACAAGTGTTCCCAGAGGAATTTTCCTTTGACGAACCTGAACAAGTGGAAGAAAAGCCCCGCAAAAAGGCAAATGTAGTCGCCCCTGCAACGCGCAGCACTGCGCCTAAAAAGATCGTGCTGACACAAACGCAGGTTGCCATTGCAAAACGGCTTGGAGTACCACTTGAACTATACGCCCAAAAGGTTGCTGAAGAGATGAGGAAATAATCATGGCTGAAAATCGCACAAATCGTGAATTGCAAACTCGTGACAAAACGGCTCGGAAACGTGCTTGGACTCGGCCTGAAACATTGCCTAGCCCAATCCCACAAGACGGCTGGAACTTTCATTGGGTGCGTATCGCTACTCGTGGTGAAGCAGATACCATGAACTTTTCGTCAAAACTTCGTGAAGGCTGGGAACCTTGTAGAGCGGTTGACCATCCCGAAATTCAATTGTTGACAGTCGAAAACGACCGATTCAAAGACAATATCGTGATTGGTGGACTAATGCTCTGTAAAGCTCCCTCCGAAATGGTCGAGGATCGTGCTGAACATTATCAGGATCAAACAGAATCCCAGATGCGTTCAGTGGATCATAGTTTCATGCGCGAAAATGACCCACGTATGCCACTCTTTAATGAGCGGAAAACAAAGGTTACTTTCGGAAAAGGTAATTAATCTCAGGAGTTTACAATGGCTTATCCTACTGTAAGCGTTCCCTACGGCCTAATCCCGATCAATCTGATCGGCGGTCAAGTGTTCGCTGGTTCTACCCGTAAGATGCGCATTGCAAGCGCTTACGCTACCTCTATTGGCTTTGGCGATTTGCTCGTTAAAGTGAATGACGGTACCGTTGCTCGCTCTGCCGCAACAACTGCAAAACCCACTGGCGGCTTCGCTGGCGTGTTCCTCGGTTGTGAGTTCATCAATCCAAGCACAGGTCAACTGCAATTCCAGCAAAACTTTGTTGGTGGCACTACAGTTACTTCTGGCTTTATCACGGCTTATGTTTGTGATGATCCGGATGCCCTGTTCAAGGTCGCCGTGGTTTCTGGCACAACTGTTGTGACTGGTGTTCAATACACGTCTGTTGGTGAAAACGCCACTCTCGTGAACAACACATCAATTACTACTGCCGGCAATTCACAAGTTGCACTGCTTGATTCGACTGCTACGACAGATACTCTGCCGATTCGCATCGTTGACGTTGTGCCTGATACCGCCTATGTTTCTGGTGGCAACACGCTGTATCCTGAAGTGATCGTCAAGCTCAACTTCGGTATGCACGCTTACGAAACCGCCGTCGGCGTATAAGGAGCTAAATCATGGCTATTTCACGCGCACAACTACTAAAAGAACTCCTCCCGGGGCTTAACGCACTTTTTGGTCTTGAGTACAAAAAGTACGGCGAAGAGCACAAAGAGATTTACGAAACAGAATCTTCCGAGCGTTCGTTCGAAGAAGAAACCAAGCTGTCTGGCTTCTCGGCTGCTCCAGTCAAGAACGAAGGCGCTGCACTGTCTTATGACAATGCACAAGAAGCTTGGACTGCTCGTTACGTCCACGAGACCATCGCAATGGGCTTCTCAATCACCGAAGAGGCGATTGAAGATAACCTGTACGACTCACTGTCTTCACGTTACACGAAGGCTTTGGCTCGCGGTATGGCCTACACAAAGCAAGTTAAGGCTGCAAACATCCTTAACAACGCTTTTGCTGCTGGCGTTACATACGGCGACGGTCAAGTTCTTTGCTCAACAGCACACCCATTGGTGTCTGGTGGTGTTAACAGCAACCGCCCAGCAGTCGCTGCCGATTTGAACGAGACTTCTTTGGAAGCCGCCGTTATTCAAATCGCTGCATGGACTGACGAACGTGGTCTTCTGATCGCCGCCAAGCCCAAGAAGCTGATTGTTCCTCCTGCACTTCAGTTCGTTGCAACTCGTTTGCTCGAAACAGAATTGCGTGTTGGCACAGCAGACAACGACATCAACGCCCTGAAGAACAACGGCTCGATCCCTGAAGGTTATTCGATCAATCACTATTTGACCGACACAAACGCATGGTTCCTGTTGACAGACGTTCCTAACGGCTTGAAGCACTTTGTCCGCACACCGATGCAGACTTCGATGGATTCAGACTTCGATACCGGAAACAGCCGTTACAAGGCTCGTGAACGTTACTCGTTTGGTGTTTCAGATCCTCTGGGCATTTTCGGATCGCCCGGCGCTTAATTAAACCTTAGTTGGTTTAGACCCCACTCACAAGGTGGGGTTTTTTTTACACCCTAACAGAGTTATAGTGTAAATCTCCTTGCGTAGAAACATCAAAAGAAGTATAAATACAGTAACTGGGAACCTCCAGCTTTACTGACCGCCCCAGCGGACGATGCAGAGACAGTAAAGCTTAGTACTGCATATACAAGGAATTATCATGGCCTCGACTACTTTCTCCGGCCCAGTCACATCGACAAACGGTTTTATTGGCGCTGTCACAGGCCCAATTTCTGCCACTACAATTTCAGTATCTGGAGTTGCTAGTTTGACAGGAACAGCTAATATTATTGTTGTCCCTAACTCAGATCCCGGCGTTGCTGGTGCGATCTGGAATAACAGCGGAACACTTGCGGTTTCTGCCGGTTAATTAGCCCTGCCCTCTACGGAGGGCTTTTGTACTTCTTAGGAGCTAATTATGGGTATGCAAACAGACGTTAAATCAGGCACAGCCGCTGCCGCCGGGACAACCACTATATTTGGTGGCCCAGCTCGTGTCAAAGGCTTGCTTATTAGTTACGCATCTGGCGGAACGGTTGTTGTTAATGACGGCACCGGTGGAACTGCTAAGTTTTCATTTACTGCGCCCGCAGCAATTGGAACAGTTTCTGTGCTTATTCCCGGCGAAGGTATCCGTTGCGATACAAATATCTCTGTGGTGTGTGCGGCAGCAACTACAGCAGTAGTGTTCTATGGCTAAGAAGACCCCCTCTCTAGCAGTCGGTCGTGGCGAGAAGCTACCCGTCTCTAAGGGGGCTGGTTTGACTGCCAAAGGTAGAGCTAAATATAACGCAGCAACAGGTTCAAATTTGAAGGCTCCACAGCCTGAAGGTGGCCCACGCAAGAAGTCATTCTGCGCTCGTATGAGTGGCATGCCCGGCCCGATGAAAGATGAAAGCGGTAAGCCCACACGCAAAGCCGCCAGCCTTAAAAGATGGAAATGTTGACATGACTCAGATGGAAATGATGCTTTGGAACGTAGTGCTGACTGTCTTTGTGGCAGGGATCGGGTACATTATGAACGAGAAATTTAAAGCGCTTAACGATGTGACAAAATTACTCAATCGCACGCGTGAAGAGTTTTCCCGTGACCACGTCACTCGGTCTGAAATGCGTCAGGATATGCAGTCGATATTGGACAGATTTGATAAGCTAGAGCGCAAACTTGACCGTGTTTTGGAGTCCGATAAAAATGCCCGCGACCAGTGAAAAACAAAAGAAATTCTTTGATGCTGCGGCGCACAATCCAGCATTTGCAAAGAAAGTCGGCGTAGCAACAAAAGTAGCAAAAGAATATTCAAAGGCCAGCAAAGGTCAAACTTTTAAAGAGGGTGGCGAAATGAAAGAATCAAAAGCAATGATGAAGAAAGAGGTAGACTTTATGAAAAAGAAAGGCGCACCAAAGGCCATGATTAAGCATGAGATGGCTGAAGCCAAGATGGCTCGCGGTGGCGGCATTGAAAAGAAAGGCAAGACCAAAGGCACGGTAGTCAAGATGGCTCGCGGTGGCGGCATTGAAGTTCGCGGCAAGACCAAGGGCAAGATGCTTGCTCGTGGCGGAAAGTGCTAAGGAGCTGATATGATTGAAGCCCCCACTTCTTCTGATGCAGATACAGACGCAGCGTTTCTACCGGCTCCCTTGCGTGGAAAGCGTAAGGTCAAGGGCATGAAAACTCCCGGCATGGGTGCCATGATGGGTTCGCCGCGACGTGGGGCTTTGCCTTCTATGGGTAAAATTACTCCTATGGAATATGCGAATGGTGGATCGGTTTCGAAACGCGCTGACGGATGTGCTATCCGTGGCAAGACTAAAGGTAAGCTATTATGAAAAAGAAACGTTTTGCCGGCGGCGGATTAACGCAAGCCGATATTGATGCTGGACTTACACAAGCAGACATTGATGTCGGCATGAGAGCAGGCAAACAAAGCAGCATTTCTGATGCAGAGCGTGAGTCTGCAATTTCCCGCGCAAATCGTCTCGATGCTGAAAGTATCGTAGATAAGTATCGCGATAAAACCAAGAATCCTGATGCGCAGTCATTCCCTGTTGACATGGGAGCATCACGCCTAGCACCTCGCCCCGCTCCTCGTCCCACCCCTGTGCGCCAAGCTCCAGTAGCAACTCGTGCGCCCCGTGTAGATCCTGTAGAGATGTCTGAAGAGGGGGCTTCTGCCGCGCCCGGTACAAGTCGTAGTGCGCCTAGTCGTGGTAGCTATGACCAAAACGGCCCAGTGGGCGACCTAATTGATTTAATTCGCAATAAGGCACGCAGAGGTCGCGGCAACCCAAATCCAAATATTTATCGAAATGCTCCAGATGCTATTGGCGCTAAACGTGGCGGCGCTGTTAGCAAAATGGCAAAGAAAGCATCATCTGCATCAAAACGTGCGGATGGTATTGCAACGAAAGGTAAAACAAAAGGACGGATGGTATGAAAAAATATGCAGATGGCGGTATGCCAAAAGGTATTCAGTTGCCAGAGAAGACCCAAGCTGAAATTGTTGCCGAGCGTATGAATAAAGGCAAGGATACCGCGCAACTTCTTAAAGAAGCTCGCGAGAGCATGGTTGAAAAAAAGATGGGCAAAACGCCTCCCATGCCTTTGCCTGAGCCCAGCGCACCTCGTCCCGGCATCGGCAAGTCTTTGGAAGACATGAACATGGACGTTGATACAGATCGCGGCTATGAGTATGCTACAAAGAAAAAAGCTGGCGGTGTTATCAAGAAGATGGCAAAAGGTGGTTCAGTTAGTTCAGCATCAAAACGTGCTGACGGCTGTGCTACGAAAGGTAAAACTAAAGGCAGAATGCTGTGAGAGCCTCGCGCGGGATGGGTGACATCTTGCCGTCAAAGATGCCGAAAGGTAAAGTCAAGGCTCGTCGTGACGATACTGACTTTACAGAGTATGCTGGTGGTGGCAAGGTAGGTCTTTACGAGAACATTCATGCCAAGCGTAAGCGTGGTGGCAAGATGCGTAAACCCGGACAAAAGGGCGCTCCCTCTGCGCAAGACTTCATTAATGCGGCTAAGACGGCGAAAAAACCATGACCACATCTGGCACCACAGCGTTCAACCTAGACTTTGCGGAAATCGCTGAAGAGGCGTTTGAACGCGCTGGTCGTGAGTTGCGCACAGGCTATGATTTACGTACGGCTAGACGTTCTTTTAACTTGATGACTATTGAGTTTCAGAACCGTGGTTTGAATATGTGGACGTTTGACGAGGGTACTATCAACCTTGTACAAGGACAATCCACGTATGACCTGCCTGCTGACACCATTGACCTGCTAGAGCAAGTTATTCGCACCGGTGCTGGCAATGCAGCCACTCAGTCAGACTTAACAATCTCTCGTATTAGTGTGTCAACATATGCCACGATTCCAAACAAACCTGCACAGGGTCGCCCTATTCAGGTTTGGGTTCAGCGTTTGCGCGACGCACCAAAGATCACTGTCTGGCCTGTGCCAAACCAAGGTACGCTAGAGAATCCATACTACATTTTTAAATACTGGCGTATGCGTCGTATTCAGGATGCTGGCGATGGTGCGAATACACAAGACATCGTATTTCGTTTCTTGCCTGCTATTACGGCTGGCTTGGCTTACTACATTGCAATGAAGTATCCGGAGTCAACGGATCGTTTAGCAATGTTGAAGGCCGTATATGACGAGCAGTTTGATTTGGCAGCGCAAGAAGATCGTGAGAAAAGTCCTGTCCGGTTCGTCCCAAGAATAGGGCTTATTCGTTAATCATGAAACGAATTAATGTAAACACCGGAAATTTTTTTGTGCGCGGCGACGCTCGCGAAGATGGTATGGTTTTTTATAGTTATCAAAAAACTAAAGCATTGAAAAACGGTTTTTATAAAGAGCGCTGGTGCAAGCCTGATTTTTTGAGTGTATCGAGGAATCAGATCGCTGATTGGCATCAAAAGAACCCAGATAGAATGCGTGCATTAAGATCGAACTGGGTAGTAAAGAATAAAGAACGCAAGGCACAACAAGATCGAGAATGTG
>Ga0196901_1001934_pt1 | contig 10176 bp, 22 predicted proteins | sample CB_VirMetaG_FD_169099 | JGI IMG/M metagenome (GOLD analysis project Ga0196901, IMG submission 169099) | Freshwater to marine saline gradient viral communities from Chesapeake Bay - CB_1504_1 Viral MetaG (v3) (version 3) | ecosystem: Environmental > Aquatic > Marine > Coastal | place: USA... | reverse complement strand
TCCTGAGTGTAGGTTTTGTATACACTCCAGCCTGATTAACCCGGGACTTAGTTGCATTCTTACTTGTCATTGAAATCGAGTGGGGTCAAAATATTCTTCTGCTGATATAGTTACATCAAAATTGTTTGCTGTGTCTGTAAAGCATATAATCTTGTCACCTGGGTGTAAAGTAATAAAATTACCATTAATAACTTGCTGTATGGTATTAGCTGCCATGTCTAAGGCATTAACTAAGTAATGGTACGTTGTATCTTCTTGGTGATAAAACTGTATGGATACTTTCTTATTTGCTTGAGCACCTGCACTAATCAATAAAAAGTGTACATGTGCAGAAAAATTAGGTGGGCAAGTGTACAAAACATTTCCACTTGCTCCACCAGAAGTTGCACTTACTGTTTTTGATTCAGTTAGGAATTTACTTCCTAGCTGTGTTATAGGCATTTAGTTATCTTTCTTTCAAACAAACTTAGTCTTTTTCTTTGGCTTAGGCTTACTCATGCCTGCCTTAGATAAGGCTATAGCAACGGCTTGCTTCTGAGGCTTGCCTGCTGCCATTTCCCTTTTGATGTTTCTGGAAACAACCTTCTTACTTTTTCCTGGTTCCAGTGGCACGTTTGGCCCCTTTCTTAGCAGGCATAGCAATGGCAATCATAATGGCTGGTCCCTTAGGGATTACCTTTTTCTTCTTGCCCATGCCACCACGGTTCATCATACCGGGTGTCATGCTACCACCCACCTGTTGTTGCTTCTGCTGGGGTCCGTAGTTAGGGGGCATCATGTCGGTAGTCGTCCCGCCCATTGCCATCTTCTTCTTAAGACACTTGCCTGCTGCCTTGCACTTAGCAGGGGTGGGACATCCTTTACAGGGTTTGAAAGCTGCCATTGCTAGTTTCCTTTACTTGTTCCTAGATCCACCATTAGGCTTCATGGAAGCACCGCAGTTAGCCTTAGCCATACCACCTACGTTGTATTTCTTTGTCATGCCGCCGCCCATCATTTTTTTAGCAGGCTTTGCCTTACTCATGCCGCCTTTATTCATTTCCATAGAACTTCTAGAAAGACGATCAAGTTCTTTTTCAAGAGCACGGCGTTGAGCAGGCGTGTAGTCTGCTTCAACCTCTTCTAAGGTTCGTTTGCTCTTTGGTTTTTTATCAGCCTCTTTGGCTTTGTCTAATTGCTTTTGAAGCTCTCGTTTTTCTGCGGCAGTCAACTCGCCGAGATCATCGTACATGGAACTTGTTGCAGATTTGTCCATTTCTTTAACACGCTTAGGTCCAAGTCTGCGAAGCGTTTTGGTAAGTACATCTTTCTTTCCAGCCATTAGGAGATTCCTTTCTTAACTTTCTGGGATTTAGGGGGCATCTTCTTGCTTCCACCAGGGCCAGCCCATAATGCCTTGTCTGCCCAATATGCTGCCGACATCTTGCCCTTTTTGATGTTTGCAGCATGTCTTGCTTTGAAACTTGCTCTAGCCTCTGGACTGTAGTTATGCCCCATGGAAGCATCACCGAAGTGAATCAGCTTAACCTTATCGCCTTCCTTAGCCAGTACCATCTTCTTTTTCTCAGGACGGTCTGACTTTACAGGCTTATTGTAGCCAGGAAAAGTTTTGCCTCGGTATTCGATGCTCATTTCTTTTTAATTACCCCGCCCCTAGCTTTTCTTTGTCTAGCCATTTTGCTGATGTATTCAACATTTTCTTTGTAGTCTTTGGCTGTTTCTGCTTTGTTGAGCTTGTTATTCCTACGACTAAGCTCTAGCTCTGCAGACACTGTCTTGCTGTGAGTACCAATGCCTTTACGTCCACTATCCGCAGATGTCTTGCCTTTTTTCGCAGCCCATTCTTCGCCCTTTTCTCTAAGCTTTAGAAGATCTCTCTTAGACATACGGGACATAATTAGACTATCCATCTCTGCTTGAGCAGCAGCTTTGGATACACCAGGAGGACGGTTGTCAATTTGTTTCTTTGCCCATGCAGCCATCTTCTCAGTTACTGCTTTCTTTTCTTTTGCTGCAGCAGCAGGTGTTTCTGGCTTTGTGTCAGGCTTATTAAACTTATACCAAGAATCCCACCAATCTGCTTTTGTAGGATCGGTAGCACCTTTCTTTGATCGTGCTACTAGCTTTGATGCTATTTTGCCTACGCCCATGGTTATTTCCTCACTGTTGATTTTCTAGCTACAGGTTTCTTTGCAGCCACTGGCTTTTTAGCTACAGGTTTTTTAGCTGGCATGCCACCAACATTAAATTTGTCTTTTTTAACTTCGTCAGCTTTTCTTTCTTTTGCCCATTTTGAATAAGACTTTGTCGAAGCGGCAGACGATTTACCATCCGTGTCTCCTGGCAATGGATTTTTATTAAAAAATCTTCGGTCTAATTCTAATTGTGCAGTACTAGCCCTACGACCTTTTCCTTTTGCAATCTCTATCAGCTCTTTTTTAGACATACGGCCCATTTCAATGTAGTCCATTTCGTCTTTAATTTCTTTTGCTGAATAACCTTTAGGACGGTTTTTAACTTGCTTTGCCATCCAAGCAGCCATCTTTGACGGTAATTTAGCCATAACTATTTCCTTCCAGTAGATTTTCTAGCTATAGGTTTTTTACCCATACCGCCAACAGAGTATTTTTTAGCAGGCATTCCACCTTTTTTAAAGTTCTCTCCTGTGGCACGTTCATATTCATTTAAAATAGAATCACGCATATCATCAGAAGTCTGCAGTTTACGCTTGTTTGCGTTGATACGATTCTTAAGGGACTTGTCAGAAATCAAACCGGGAAATTTTTTCTGTCTATCTTTTAATTCTTTGACAGTTTCTTTGTTAGTAGCACGGCGCTTTAGCTCTTGCTTCGCATAGTTCTTTTCAGTAGGAGTACCACTTTTAGCTTTTTTTTCTAGCTCGTCTTTTTTTAGGCGTTCCATTTTACGTTGTACAGATGCCTCTTCAGCTACCTTTTTTGTATAGCCGCTTTTGTCTTTCTTTGCAAGATTCGAAACAAATTTACCAAGTGTTTTAGAAATGCCCATTTATTTTCTCCAGCCTTCTTTTCTCATAGCCGATTCTACGGCCCTTAATGGAAAAAGTTTTCCTGTTCGCTCCTGTAGTGCAGCACGAACAAAGAAAACATCCGAGTGGGGTACATGTACGTTGTCTAGGTAACCGCCCTGTAAAGCGGCATAGAAATCTTCTAGTACAGATTTATCACGTAGGTATACCGTTTTTTTACGAAAAGTCAAGATATTATTGTAATTACAAGAGAATAAACCAATCCTCCGATTGAAACACCTATGATAAGGATTGCTTCAAGGACTACAGAAAGGATTAGTACAAGTAGTACTCTGTCTGGGGTAGTCACTTAAGTGATACAGTTAAAGTGTATTAAAGTAGTGCTTACAGTTAAGTGATACAGTTAAAGTGTATTAAAGTGCATTTCATAATGTGGTATCTAAGTATATAGTTATATACTGTATTACATTATTTATAATCTTATTACTATATACTGTATTATAGTAAGTGTTATATTATAAGTATTATAGTAGTTAAGACCCTGCACACTTTCCCTAACCCCAAGTTATATGCAGTTTTCTGTATTTGTCAATACATTAGCTGTAATTTTAGCATAAATATTTCAGTCTGTCAAATCCATACCCGCAGATAAGTGTAGCCGCCCCACACTTTTAGGCGCATAAAAAAGTTATCCACAGACTTATCCACAACTTTTGGAAAATGTCAGTGTGACGATTCGCATGTGTAAGGCATGTTAGTGTGTACTAACATAGTAAAAATACCTGATCTGTGTATGAAGCTGTATACATATAACGCCCACCCCCCACCGGCCCACGCCCCTGGGGGCCTGCTGGCGCAGACGTATGCGTGTGCATATGCTCAGGCATAATGCGATCATGCGATAACGCATATGCGTGATATTTCCTACGGAAATCAATGACTTAACTTTACCAATAAACTGATGTTATATCAGTTTAAGGTGAAATTTTTTTGACGACTGGGGTAAATGTGACGGGGGTCACAAAGTGAAAGGGGCGGTGGACACTTTCTAAATCTTTGATTTAGCACGTTTACTGTCGAACCTTCGACACTTGCCAATATAATTGGCATAGTTCGTGCTTCCACCGAATCTGCCGAATCCTTCAGCCTTACACTCGCCACGCTTGCACGGAACTTCATGCGTGAGTCCTTCGGACTGTGTGTGAAGTTTGGCATGGCCTTTGCTGGGGCCAAAATCGGCTGGCCTACTCTTCTGGTGGTTTATAGAAAACTAATATTTTATCCCCTGAACTTCAGTGAAGGGGAAATAAAATATAGTTTTCTGTTTATAAACCACCTAGAAGGAGTCTGGAAAATGAAAATTTGGACACTGAAAATGCCGTTGTGGAAAGCTTACCTGTACAGGGCTTCAAAGAAGCCTGTGCCTTACGTCTTTGGCAAAGCCAAAAAGTAGTGTCGAACCTTCGACAGTTAATCACCCGTAGTTCATCACACAATCCTGAAAGGATACACACCATGAAATCGAACCTTGCAATCATCGCTGAAACTTCCATCGTTGCACCTAAGGCTTCAGAGAAGCCAGCACGGGCTAAAGCAACTACCGTTGCTCAGGGCATTAAGATTCCAGCCCTCGGCAAAAACACTGACCCTATCTTTTCCCGTCCCTTCGGGACTGACGGACACACCCTCGGTGAAGCCTTAGAACATCAGGCTTCGGTGTACAAGAAAATGGTCAAGGATCGCAAGTCCCAGCTTGAAAAGCTGAAGGGCATTGGCCTAGTCCTTCTGGAGCTACGCTCTGTGAGTGGCGCATCAGATAAAGACTACGGGAAGCTGGTCGCCAAAACAGCCCTTCGGATTATGAGCCGTCAGGATCGATCCGATGCCATGTGGCTAGCTGAAAACTGGAAGGATGTGCAAGCCTACATGAAGGAGATGGACATCTCCTCGGGTTCCGCATCTTACCTTCGTCAGAAGGTACGGAAAACTGCCAAGCCTAGTGTCGAACCTTCGACAGTAGAGTCAAAGACTGATGCGAAGCCTTCGGCTCCTGTGCAGTCTTCAGAGACACCTGACACTAAGCCTTCGGCTTCTGAGGCTAGTGTCGAAGCTTCGACAGTGGAAAGTAGCGAAGCTACTGTGTCTGTTGATGATGAGGAAAGCTTTGCTTTAAGCATGGCTGAGATTGCAAAGCAGTCTGGCCTTGACCTTAACAAGGTCATTCAGTCGCTGATGATGCTTGCCTAATCCTACTCACTCACAGGAAGCCTTCGGGCTTCCTTTTTTAGAGGAATTTTCCCATGGAAAATCAAATCCAAGTGCTTGTTTTTATCGGTATTCTCACACTTGCTAAAGTACTTATTCTTTTTTAATCACGGAGATATACGCATTATGCAAATCACACTCACCCGTACATCCACACCCACATCCACAAGCGTACCTACCCAGGCTTGCTGGTTCGCCTCCATACATAAGGTGGCACAGAGTGCTGGCCTTGAGGCTGGCATGAATGCCCTTCCTGAGCCTATGACAGTCTGCGAAGCTGACCTAATGGGTAACCCCATTGGTAGAAGCTGGACGGTCTCAGAGGGCGCTTGTGGCTTTGCATGGGTCACCTTTGCAGGTAATACGCCTTGGGGTAGGTGGGCTAAGGCGCAGGGCATTGCTTCCAAGGGCTACCCGAAGGGGCTACAGATTTGGGTGTCTGAGTTCAACCAGTCGGTTGATCGTAAGGAAGCCTATGCTCAGGCCTATGCCAAGGTACTGCGAGAGCATGGGATTGAGGCCTATGCACAGAGTAGGCTGGACTAGCAGTACTGTACGGAAATCCATTAGGGTTTCCCCTAGTGAAATCTAAGTCATTGATTTTGCTAGGGAAAGCCTTGATGCACTGCACCATGGCACGAATCTTTCCCCTATATATAGGAAGGGGCAAGTTTTTTACTGTCGAACATTCGTCACTAAACGGAGGCTATTATGGCTAGGATTTTCATGGACACAGATGCACCTAACACAGACGCATACAAGCGGTGGGCTATCTGCGGTGGGTGTGATGGCGAGGGCAAGCACTCGAAGGCCCTTGGCTGTATCTCAAGCGATCAGATGGACGAGTGGAGTCCAGAGGAAAAGCACGACTACTTCTCGGGCAAGTATGACAGCAGGTGTGAGGACTGTGGTGGCTCTGGCAAGGTTCGTGTACCTGATGCAGGTGCGCCCTTCTGGGTGCGTAGGATCTGGGTGTCTGAGCGTAGGTGGGCTGAAGCTGGTGCGAGTAACGCCAGAGAGTGGGCCTATGAGCGAAGGATGCTCAGTGGTGGGTATTAATTTTTGTCGTTAACTGAGGAGCAAGTGATTATGTCCATACAAAACCTTCGTGTTATCGAAGTCAAAATCCATGGCATGACAGGCTATCAGGTGCATGGGTTATACAGGCCCTGTAGTGATAGCTTTTGGGAACCTGTGGCTCATGCCGCAGTGTTCAAAGATCGCCCTAGGGCTGAAAGGTTTTTGGAAAAGTGCAAGAAGAAACCCTCGTGGGAGTATGACTGGGCACACTGGGGCAAACCTGCGGATTATGTTCGCAGTCTTGCAGATTATATTCAACGCTCTGTCGCTGTCTACAGTGTCCTTTAGCAACTTCATGCCAATAAGATTGGCATTTAAGTTGCCTTTAAAAGATCTGTGTGTGTATGTATAGGTTATATATTTTTATCCCTGAACCGAAGGTGAAGGGAATAAAAATAATAACCGTAACACATGAAGCTACTGTCGAATGTTCGACACTAAACTTGAGGAGTTAACATGGAAAACAAAGAACTGCAAGTCTTTTTAGACGATCTTGTAAGCGATCTAAAACACTTAGACAGTGAGGAGGTGACACGCTTTGACGAATGGCATGAGGTAGGTGATTTGGACATAAACGTCTGTGGCTCTTACTGGTCGAGCACTGCCCCTGAGAATGGCGTAGCAGTGTATGTATACGCTGGGCCTATCCCTGAAGCAGGTATGTTCCCGAACCCAACTGAAACTTTTACCTTGGAGATCAAGTAATGAAACTACTATCCATCGATTCCAACGCCAAACTTGCCAAAACGAACAAGGTTGTAGGTGACAACCATCTGTATGCAGGGCTATCCCTGATGCCTGATGATGTGCTATGCCCTGGCGCAAAGGCCGCTGGATGCATGGTCAAGTGTCTGAAGTCTGCTGGTCGAGGCCGGTTCTCTAACGTGTCCAAGGCTAGGACTGCCAAGTCTGCCATGTTCCACAACAACCCCATGCAGTTTAGGTACTGGCTGGTCAAAGACCTTGAGGCACTGGTGCGTAGGGCTACCAAGCATGGCAAGATCGCTAGGGTTCGCCTGAATGTGCTCTCAGACGTAGCATGGGAGAAGTACAAGGTTATCCGTGATGGCATTGAGTTTGACGGTGTGCCTCAGGCTTTCCCTGAGATCCAGTTCTATGACTACACCAAACGAGCCACTCGTGTAGGTAAGACACCTGCGAATTACAAGCTGACCTTCTCGTACTCTGGTGTAGGTACCTACCAGAATCAGGTGACCGAGGCCGAGTCTAGGAATGCCAATATGGCTGTGGTTTTCCTAGTCAAGAAGGGTGAGTCTTTGCCCCAGTTTTTCAGAGGCAAGCCCGTGATCGATGGTGACGAGCATGATGCCCGTTGGGATGATGCTCAGGGTGTGATCGTTGGCCTTCGGGCTAAAGGCCCAGCCATTGGTGACGACTCAGGCTTTGCCGTTGCCGCTTAATTTTACTGACCGAGGGAAGCAAAGCTTCCCCAGAACCTTCGACACTAAAGGAGTGATGCTATGCCTTACCGTACAGAAGCTCAGATCTACGAAGACTTGGGCAAGATTGAAGTGATCAGCAACCCACAGGTCAGGTTGTTCCTGACTGCCGATGACTGGCAGTTATATGAAGGCACAGGCTATGAAGGCCGTGACCGTGTGGCTGAAGTGCTGAACTGTGACATTGCCAAGGTGATCAATGACACCGATGGACAGAAGATGGACAGGTGTGCCAATGTGCTAGGTCAATGGTCACACTATGGTGCGGCTGACACCGAGGGTTATGATATGTTAGACACAATTTTCTCAACTGTCTTTGGAGGTAAATACTATGACTAAGTTCTTCTTGTTTTCCCTTGGCTTTGCCTGTTTCTTCATGGGTGCATTCATGCTCACCATGTGCATCATCACTGGTGAGACTGCGGTGCAGATCTGGGTAGGTGCAGGTCTGTTCACCCTTGCTGGATGCATTGGTGTAGGTAAGTTTCTTGACTGTCATGTATAGGAGAACACAAATGAACGACTATCCACCAGAGTATGACCAAGAGTATCTCGACAACAGTTTACTTGCCGAGGCTTTCCCAGATGCCAAGGGATTGGGTGATTTGTACAGACAGACCTATAAGTACACCGAATGTGGCCCTTGGTTGAGCGCACAAATTCAGTACATCAAGGTGATTGAATCCGATGGTTATGGTAGCGATATGCCTTACGAACAAGAGGTAATCGAATGGGTTCATTCTGATGACCTTTATAACCTTGGCACATGGGCAGACATGGATTCAAAGGGAATACTGGTTACTGCCCTCATGGTTGGCTCAATCGTTGAGGGTTGTGATTACGGGACAGGCAAGTATGAATTAGAAGTTAAGCACCTTGATGAAGAACCAGAAGGGTTTGCCGAGCGTTTTTACGAGGCCGTGGACGAGGTCAATGCCGAGGCCAGTTCCATTTGGAATGACACACATGGTTGCGAAACTTGCGCCCAGCATTGGAACAAAGACAGGCACAAATTCGATGGTGCTGATGGCGCAACCCCTGTGTGGAAAGATTGCTCAGAGTGTGGGGGTCTGGGTGTTTGTATCTGATTTTAATAAGGAGGATGTGATGCAGATACAGGTATTAATGCGTGTGGTATTCGGTTACGAGACTATATATCCTGTCTGTGAGAAGGCAAAACTCTTTGCCAAAATTGCAGGTAAGAAAACGCTAGGCCCTACTGTGCTGAGTTCGATCAAGGCACTGGGCTATGAGATCGAAGTAATCCCTTCCAAACTGGAGATACTATGAAAGAGTTCCTTGATTTTGTGGCGCAGTACAAGGCCAAGAAGATTGCCGAAGGTGCTGTGTTTATTGACAGCACTACGCCCCGTCCACCCCCTCCACCTAAGCCTAAGTTCACAGGCACCATGGAGGAGTACAAGGATATGCTTGCCAGCCATGACTGGTTCTATGGTATGTCCGATGACTTCAGGGTATGGAAGGCAGGGTCAGCAGTCGATTCGAGGATGCGTATGTACCAGTTCGCCCTTGACCCAGACTTCAAGATCTGGAACCAGTATGCCCCAGACTATTTCAAGTTCAGCAAGTAAGGAGAATGCCATGAACATAGAGGTGACCGTGACTGTGACCGTGGAAGCAGGTAAAGGCTGGAACTTCCGAGTCTTTGATGCACTGCGTCATGTAGGTAGTGAGATCTCCATGAACCCTGAGTATGTAGAGCAGAAGGGTGATGGCAATGACTTCACATTCGAGTATCAAGTTAAAGGCACAGGAGAATAGGTATGTGGTATGTAGCTACAAATACTCGCAACCCCTTGGCTAAGTTCAAGACCAAGAAGGAAGCGAAAGCATGGGGCCATGCGAACCTGCATGGAATTTACTTTGTATGGAAGGGGTAGCGCAATGAACTGGTACAACTTACACGATAGCTGGCGTTTGCTTAACCTCAAGCAAGCCAAAGCCTTCTGGTCGCATTATGTCTACATGAATGATGCAGGTACGATTGCTCTGGCTGATCACAGCATTCGCAATCTCAAAGACCCAGGCTCGACTGACGATGGCTTGCTGACATGGACGTATGACAAGCTGTCGATAGCCAACAAGAAGGGCAACCCGTTGGTCTATGTGCCTGTCTACATGAAGGACAGACGCACCTCCAGTGTGGTGACCTGCTTTGCCACAGCAGTGGTGATGGCACAGGCTAGTGGTGTGCAAGTGCACGAGATCCTACCCGAACTTGCCTTGACAGAGGAGGAGGTAGCATGAACTTACCTACAGCAAACGAATTGTATAAGGCACTGGAGGAGGCCGGTATCCTTCACTGGGATGAAGTCGAAAGCTTCGAGGGATGCAGGACTATAC
>Ga0196901_1001930_pt1 | contig 10184 bp, 17 predicted proteins | sample CB_VirMetaG_FD_169099 | JGI IMG/M metagenome (GOLD analysis project Ga0196901, IMG submission 169099) | Freshwater to marine saline gradient viral communities from Chesapeake Bay - CB_1504_1 Viral MetaG (v3) (version 3) | ecosystem: Environmental > Aquatic > Marine > Coastal | place: USA... | reverse complement strand
TATTTCTGGGATGGTGGACACAAAGAACCGCTACTGTTCTGGTATCTACATAACGATGTCGATGAGGAAACAGCAGATCGTTACTTTACGATGTGCTTCACTAACAACGCTACGCAACTGGAGAAATGCAATGACTGAACTGGAAACCCTAGCCTTACTGTTCCTGCCCATCATATTAATGGTGGGTTTCCTTATTACGGAACACCTGTTCCCATTTGACTCGGAGGAATGATGTTTGTAATACGACAAACCAGATACGGCGACGAGGAAATCCAACGCCATAAACGTAACAAGTTAACCCGCATTGGCTTTGCCCAGTGGATGCTACACGACAGCGTGGCGTCACGTCGGGAGTACGTAGAGTACCGTAGCTTCTGGCGATTCAATGGCTGTTCACGACCACTTAGCCCTATAGATATATCCAAGGGTGACTTTCGAGATTTATTCTTTAACCGTTAACTTGTTTACACGTAACCTTTACCAACTTAACACAACCTGCTACACTTGTTTACAAGTGAGCGTATAAATCACAACCCTATACCTTATATATGGAGAGACATCATGCCTAGCATCGAACAAATCAAAGAAATCTGTACATCTACCCTGCGTTACAGCCCTAAGGTAGTACCGTGCATACTCGGTAAACCGGGTATGGGTAAATCGGATATTTGTATCCAGACAGCCAAGGAACTTGGTATCCCTAAAGAACGTATCCTTGTCGTTCACATCAACAACCACGAAGTGGTTGACTTCACCGGCGTGCCGTCTGTTACCGATGGCATGACAAAGTTCAACCCCACCGAAATGTTTTACAAGTTCCGTACTGGTACGGGAAAGGGCATGATCGTACTGGAAGAAGTAGCGCAGTCATCACCACACCACCAGACATGGGCAGCAGGCTTCACACTGGAGCGTAGTACTGCGACGTTCGAGCTTGATGACAACGTAGTTATCATGGTGACCGGCAACCGCACGGAGGACAAATCAGGTGCGAAGGAGATGCTGCGTCACTTCCTCGACAGGGTGATGGTACTCGAAGCGGACGACTCACTAGACGACTGGTGTGGGTGGGCTATCGAGAACGACGTACCTGCCAAGGGTGTTGCCTTCATCCGGTTCCGTAAGGAACTGCTCAACCAGTTTGATCCGTCACAGCGCAAGTCACCAACCCAGCGTGGCTGGACAAAGCTGTTCAAAGAAGTACCGATGTCACTGCCTAATAACCTGTACCTTGCAGCGGCAGAGGGTATTGTCGGTAAGGGTGCGGCGGCTGAGTGGGTAGCGGCTAAGGATATGATGGACAAGATGCCAAGCGTCGACGCTATCCGTCTCAACCCAGAGAGTTACGAGCTGCCTAAGGAGCCAAGCATTATGTATGCAGTGGTAACGTCAATGTCCATGTCTGTTACTGACACAGGGTTTGATCGGGACATGAAGTACATCGGTCGCATGTCATCTGAATACCAGATGGTTTACGTAAGCGACACACTGCGCCGTATGCCAGAGATGAAGCAGAACCCTGCGTTTATCCAGTGGGCTATCGCTAACAAAGACATTTTCATGGGAGCAAACTAATGAACATGCAAGAAATACTTAGAGCCGCACTAGCGGAAGCCGAAGCTAAAGCAAACGCACTAGCTAACACGTTACCACCTGAGCCTGAGTCAATTCAGGATATACGTGACATAACCGGCGAGGAATCGTTGGCAGACGATGACTACCTTAAGCCAGACCTCGGTGACGAGATGGCTAAATATGAGGACGACTCATCAGCCGACAACATCATCAACAACATCGACGCCGACCTCAAGCGCATACAGGACACAGTTACGTACTTCCGGTTCAACTCTGGCAAGTATGCGCCGTACAAAAAGGACAAGTAAGCTACTGAGGAGTACGGCATCGGGCAAGCTAACAAGCACCTGTTCAAGACATCGAACAACCGCGTTAAGAAAGCAAACGCTGCCTACGCCAAGCTGTACAAACACGTAACCGATAACACCACGCCTACTACTGACGATGGTAAGTACGCTATAAACACGGCAAAGGTAGACCTTATATGGTTTATGCGTGAGTACGAACGCCTTGAAAGTGAAGCTAACGATGCGGTTAAAGACCTTGTTGATAACTGGCAACAGGAAGTGGCGGAAGACATGGCTCGCATCGAGGCGAAACGTCCGGGCAAGTCAAACATAAACGACTACCCGATAGACATAGGTAGCAAGTATTACGCACGGTATTTTTGGCTACCCGTACCGGAAGAAAGTCACTACAAAATCCAACTGACCGACAAGGTTAAAGCCGGACTGCGTGCTGAGCTGAAAGCCATCGAGGAGAAAGCCAACGAGCACGTCATCAAGGAAATGATGAAGCCAATGAAGCAGTTGGTTAACAGGCTCGACGAGTACACCGGCGAGAAAGGTCAGCGGTTCAGCGATAACTTGGTTACTAATATGTTGGAAGTAGCCGAGCGCATGAACATGGTCAACCTGTCATCTAACCCAGCTATACAGAAGCAGATTGACGACCTCAAAAACTTGGCATCACGTTACAGTAAAAGTGTTGATGGTATACGTACAACGCAGACCATGCGTGACCAAGCCAAAAGCGACGTTGAAGCATTAATGAAACAGATGGGAGGTTTGATATGACAGAGTACCTAACATACAGGTGCAACGAGTGCGGCTCTGACAACGTTGAGTACTCAGCCTACGTACAGTGGGACTTGGGTAGTCAACGGTGGGAGATATATGAGCAGGTAGATGACAGCGGCTACTGTTTCAAGTGCGGAAGCTACACAGACATAAACGAGGAAGTTGTAACAAGCCTCAAAGAGATAGCGCAAATCACAATAGCGCAACAGGAGAGAAATCATGACATCAGTAATGGCTAAGCCACAACCACAATCAATAACACCGGCTGAACAAGCAGACCTTGAGCGTAGAGTAACTAAAGCCAAGGCGCTATTGATCTTGGATCACCCGTTCTTCGGTAACATCGCTAGCAAACGTGCTTACGTGTACACTTATGATGTGCCTACTGCCGCCATAGACGCTAAGGGCACGATCTACTTAAACCCAGCTTGGTGCTTCCCTCTTACAGTTAAGAACCTTATCTTCTTAATTGCACATGAGTGTATGCACTACATGCTAGCCCACTCCATACGTAGACAACACCGCAAACCAGTACCTTGGAACATCGCTGGCGATAAGGTTATCAATGACATATTAATTGATGCCGGTGTAGGTGACTTCATCGACGGTGGGCAACACGAAGTAGACGCTAGGTTTTCTGCGGCTGAGAAGTTGTACGACGAGGACGAAGGCGGTGATGGTGGCGACGTTGGTGGTATCGGTGCTGACATCGGTGACCCTGTTGACGAGAACGGTAACGCACTGGACGAGAGCCAGATACATGAGCTTGAGACACAGGCACAGATCGAAACTATCCAAGCGGCTAAGGCGGCTAAGATGGTTGGTAAGTTACCGGCTAACATCGAGCGCATGATCGACGAGATGGTTAATGTGCCTACGCCTTGGCATGAAATCCTTGAGCGTTACATGCAGGGTAAAATTAAGGACGACATAAGTTGGAACAGACCTAACCGTAGGTTCATAGGTAATAACATCTATTTACCTAGCGCAGACTACACACCACGCACGGGACATGTTGTCGTCGGTGTAGATACATCAGGCTCTATCGGTCAGCGTGAGCTTGATGAGTTCAACGGGCATGTAGATAAAATCATCGAATCATGTAATCCAGAGAAAGTTACTGTTATCTACTGTGACTCACGGGTTAACCATGTCGATGAGTTCGAGCCGGATGACTACCCTGTTCGCTTACATCCACACGGCGGTGGCGGTACTAGCTTCAAGCCAGTGTTTGACTATGTCGATGACAACGACATTGACCCAGAAGTAGTTGTGTACCTGACTGATGGATGCGGCGATCAGAACGAGTTCACGACTCATCACGACACCGTTTGGTTGACTACTCACAGCACCCAGTTTAACTGGGGAACAGTAATCAAGTTCGAGGGGGAAGCATGAAATACAAGCATGAGTTTGAGTACAAAATCAGGGAGTGGGATAGATACCAACACTTCTACGCTGAGTACCGTAATGGGTTTACTAGGTTTGAAACAGGCGAGCTTATGTATCGACACAACGACCCTGTACCGGATCAGCGTATGGACTACGACGAGTACGAGGTAACGATAGCTGCTACTTCAGATAAGCACTGCCCTACCCTCTACACACCGGAAGGAGATGTAATACCTAAAGCGCACTTGGGCTTCAAGGGCATACAGTACTTGGTTATAGATAACGGCAAAGCGTACGCCTTAAACCGCGCGCCCTACTACCGTGACAGCCACGATGCACCTTCGTACTTATACGAAGCGACAGCATACTGGTTCGGAGAAAACAGTCAGGTACGTGGGACACGGCCAATCAATGTTTATAGACCAGACAAAGAGCTTGTTAAAAGTCTTAAAAGTAAAGTATCCGACGTTATAGCAGCGTGCGTAGCCGCCGAGCGAATAGCGCCAAGCGAAGGTTACTCTTACTACTGGGACGTGCAGCAGGCAGATAGGCGATGGGTGGACATGGACACTACGCAGATTGTAGCTGAGTTAACTAGAAACAAAAAAGTACGTAGCGTAGCAGACCGCGGCATAGAGTTCGACAGGCTTGCAACTACATACGACTATTTATTAACAGAAAAGAGGTAACAATCATGCCAAACATTGATATTCGCAGAGAGCTTGACACACTGGCACAAGACGAGTCCCTGCTTGAAATGTCTGTAAAGTTAGACACCTCACGGTGGTCAACACGTAAACGTAAACTGGTACTTACTGCACTGGACTATGGTGTAGCTGACTGCGGCAGGGGTAACGTTACGTTTATCAAACAGTTGTTCAAGTCTTACGGTATGGAAATACCGGGGGTGTATAAAGGTTGGGGTAGGCAAACAAACGACCAACGTGTGTACTACTTGAATGATACATCAAGCTCGTACGACGACTTTACTGCCTACCTTATAGCTTCACTAAAGTTAACCGACCCAACGTACAGAGCTTACGACGTTGATCCACATTGGGGTATAACATGGAGAGGCGCTACTCCTAAGGAGCGCAATGCAATGTACAAGCAGTTAATAAAGCGTACGCCTGAAGAACTTATGAAGGCAGACGCACTTAGGAAAATCATTGAACGGTACGGCATCGTAGAAGTACGAGTGTCAACAAACGAAGACGAACTTAAAGCTGTAGCTTAGGAGATAATCATGTCATACGTAAGAATTACAAACACACTGAAAGAACAAGTCTCAGATAAGATTGAAAAAATGAAGATGGATGCTCAAGCACCATACGACGTATCTGAGCCAAGAGAAGGTACTGATGCGCACGAAATGCTTACTGATCTGGCACTGGAGGTAGCATGGGCACCGTATAAACACCTGCAATCCATGCCTGATGACTGGAAATCTTCGATAGATAACTTTATAGTAGAGTATACTGCTGAAGATGGTAACAAGTACGACGTAAGACTCAGAGTATCAGGGTACGTTAAAGGTTTTCCACCAAGCACATCACGGTGGAGCGCTTCGTTCAAAGCTGGTAGAGAACATGCCAGTCCTAAACTAGACGCATGGTTTGCAAGCTACGGAGTCAACAAAGCGAAGCACGCTGAACTAGCTACGCAGTACGACAATATCAAGCCTCAAGTACTAGGTTTGTTCGATGCGTATCCTTCGCTCAACGCTATACTGAAAGCGGTGCCTGAAATAGCTATGTACGTCGACCAATACTACATAGATAAGGTAAACGAGAAGGCTAACCGTAGCGGTACCAGTGCTAAGGTTGATCCATTAGAAGAAATGTCTATCGACGTAGATGCTATTGCGGCTGCGGCTATTGCCCATCGCATGTCTACTGCGCTAGCGTAACCTGCTAACAGGTTAACACACATGGTTGGTTACAAATCTCTTTACCGGCTTACCCCGGTGGGTCGGTACCAAATTTCTGCTCGATGGCGGTAACCAACGTAGTCACATGATGTTCTGTAAGCAGAAAGACACCGGGGACTTTTAAGGAGGCACTATGCCAGAGAAGTTAATTAACAAAGGCGATAGCGCCATTGTATTCGGAGATGCAACTGTTGGCCTTGTACTTCCGACAGACGCGCACGAACGAAATGACGACTCATCACTATTCGCGTCGGCTATCCACTGGGCGTTAATAACTGACAACGAACATATAGACGCCATCATAGATGAGTTCATCGAGTTCCTGAGCAGTAATAAGAAGGAGTTTCACTGATGACGAAAGAATACTCATACCGAGTAGAGAAAATACATAACGGCTACGAAGTAGTACGGCTAGTTAAGTACCACGACCGCTATGTGATTGACCCAACAGCACGACCTGTGCGTACACACTCAGAGTTCTATGTGTCTGATCTGGGTGCATTGTTTGAGACAGACCGTAACCTTAGAGAGTGGAGAGTATGAAGAAGTTAATACTAGCCGCAGCGCTACTGCTGCTTATTATGAATGTGCAGATCGTCGCTCACGCTGAACCTAAGTACTTAGTAGTACCAGCGCAGTACTGGTCTGACGGCAACTATCATCCAACGCGCATCAAGTACTATCCAGACGTGCCCTACCTGCCGTACGACGGACACACGATGTGTACTTGGGCTAGTCGCACAATACATGCTAACAAGTCAGCACCTAGCTACAGCATGTGTATGTCCCCTGAATCACTAAGACAAATAAGGAGCTGGTAAATGTACGAAACGATGAACAGATTAATCATTGAGTGGGCTACTGAGCGAGGCATATTCAAGCACGGCAACCCAGCTATGCAAGCGCAAAAGACTTTGGAGGAAGTCGAGGAATTAATTGAGGCCATCGCTGAACAAGACGAACACGAGATCATCGACGCTATTGGCGATATTTATGTCACCTTGGTTATCCAAGCTGAGATGCACGGAGTCTCAATGATTAAGTGCATTAACCAAGTCTACGACGAGATCAAAGACAGGCAAGGCCGGATGGTCGGTGGCATGTTTGTAAAGGATATTCCGAAAGACTACGCGGAGTAACGAATTTATCTCCCCCACGGTGACACGTTAATGAGCGGGAGATACTAGCTCGGAAGTAACTTGATACGGGTGTATCAAGCCCTCTGGTGGCAGGCAAGCCCCCTCCTGTGAGCGTATGGGGGCAACTAATTAGGAGTAAGAAATGAGTTATGAAGAAGTAAGAGAGTTGCTAGTGCAAGACCTAGCGTTAATGGGAGATCACCGCACTTACCTAGCTTCCCTACTTAGAGGTGAGTTGTATCAGGTCTACAAAGAACGTGACCGTTATCGTGAGGCACTAGAATTAATTGTAGAAAACTATAAGGCTATGTCGCCTTGGGATAATAAATTAATCATACCAAACTTGCGTATAGCAAATGATGCACTAGAAGGTGAGAAATGAGAAACCACGACATCGACAAGTACTGTGACTACAAAGAAACAGTACGAAAAGAAAAAGATATTTCGGACGACGACAGAAGGCGTGTAGTTATACGCCGTGACCTTGAAGACAAGCGCCAGTTAGACAAAGCAATCAAGGAGGTGTGGGATGAATGAACGGCAAGAACCAAGCGTGCTTATTAACGACTGCTTTAGAAAAATAAGGAGTCAGCACGCAAAAATACAACGGCTGCGTAAAGCGTTGGAAACAATAGTCGAGGAGATAGACACCAATGAAGAATGTTCAAGCACGGTAGAGTTACGTGAGATAGCCAGAACAGTACTGGAGTTAGACTATGACGAAGAAAGTAAGGGGTAAGACAAAGAAGGCTATCTATGTAGCCGGACAACAGATCAGCACAGGGTGGAGAGTCAAGACCCAACTGGCTGAGAGAAACCAGTACGACAGGATGCTGTTTGAGATGGAGTGCGTACACTGTGGCTGTACTAAGGTATCAAGCACCGCTGATATTTATAAGATGTCAGCAACAGATGCCAAAGGTTGCGCCCAATGTATGAAGCGTTTAAGAAAACCGATGGACAGCCGGATGCTAACCGGCATGTGCAACGACAAGCGTTACCAACGGTATCTCAAAACAGGCAACCAGTTCTACGACGAGGCTGGTGTTATTAACATCAAACTGCACGATCAATTTATGCGAGGAAAGTAATGAAAATATGCACAGTTGACTTGGAAACGTATTGGGACTCTAAGCACTCGCTGTCTAAGATGTCGCCCATTGCGTACTGTATGCACCCCAAGACAGAGATTATCTCATGCGCGTTTAAGTTTGACGACGACGATACGTTCTGCATCTTCGGGGAGGACGAGGTTAAAAAATACGTAGCGACTGTAGACTGGTCGCAGTACTGGGTTGTCGGGCATAACCTGTCCGGCTTCGATGCCATGATACTGTCGTGGCGGCTCGGTATTAAACCTAAACTGTGGGGCTGTACGCTAGCTATGGCACGCCCTATCCACGCCAAGGACGTTGGAGGCTCACTGGCTAAACTGGTGGAGCACTATGGTATAGGAGTCAAAGACAACTCTGCCCTGCTACAGACTAAAGGCCGTCACCTTAAAGACTTTACAGCAGACGAGATCGAGTCAATGCGTAAGTACAACATAGACGACGTTGACCAGTGCTACAAACTGTTGGGACGACTCATACCCCAGACCAAACGAGACGAGGTTATGCTGATCGACATGACTATCCGTATGCTGGTAGAGCCTCAGTTCTTAGCTGACAACAGTTTATTGTACAGGACTCTAGTAGCGGAGGACTCCCGCAAAAAAGGGCTGCTAGTTGCTGTGTCGGAACAACTCAACGTCCGTAGCGACGACATGACGGACTACGAAGCGGCTGAAGCGGCGAAGAAAACTCTGTCGTCTGCGGCTAAGTTCGCCAAGTACCTTGAGTCTATTGGCGTAGAAGTTCCTACGAAAGTGTCACCGGTAACGGGTAAGACAATACCTGCACTGGCTAAAACCGATGAAGCCTTCTTGGCGATGCTAGAAAGCGAAGACGAGGTGCTACGCATAGCGGCAGAGGCAAGGCTAGACGCTAAATCTACTCTGCTACAGACCCGCATCAACGCTTTTTTAGATGCCGCCAACGCCCATCCAGAGGGCAAGGTGCCTATTCCGTTGAAGTACTACGGCGCTGACACTACAGGCCGGTGGTCAGGTTGGGGTTACAACCCTCAGAATCTGCCACGCATCAACCCGTACGAACCCAAGCCATCTGACGCACTCCGTAAATCCTTAGTAGCTCCCGAAGGTTACAAGGTCGTCGTGGCTGACTTATCTGGCATCGAGTTACGTGTTAACCATTTCTTGTGGAATACAAGTGCTTGTGCCCTATTCCGAGCTGACCCAGAAAAAGCTGACCTGTACAAACACTTCGCCTCGCTCATGTACCACGTTGAGGAAGAACAAGTGTCCAAGCAGCAGCGACAGGTAGGTAAGGTAGCGCATCTGGGGCTAGGCTTCGGTGCAGGTTCCGCTACGTTCCAGAAAGTAGCCAAGACTATGGGCGGTATAACGCTTAGCGAAGACGATGCGTACGAGGTAGTAATGACATGGCGTAGCGCTTACCCAGAGATTGTCCGAGGCTGGAGAACCTGCCACAACGCCCTGCCCGCCATACTAGGTAGAGGTGACTGCGACATTGACCCGTTGGGCATGATTAAACCAGTACCCGGCGGGCTTAAAACCCCTAAAGGTATGATCCGATACCCAAAACTGCGCGTCGAAGTATCCGAAGAAACCGGTAAAAAGGAGTTTGTCTATGGTTCTGGTCGCAGGAAAACCCGCATCTATGCGGGAAAAATTGACGAGAACATCGTGCAACACCTAGCTCGCTGCGTTATAGCCGACAACGCCTTAGCGGTACAGCGTCAGCTAGGACTTATCCCTGCCCTGATGGTTCACGACGAACTGGTGTACGTCGTACCGGAAGACGTGGCTGAGTCAACGCTAGCCAAGGTGCAGGAAATCATGAGAACCCCACCAGCATGGTGGCCTGAACTGATTACATGGTCAGAAGGAGACATCGCAGACACTTATGGAGATGCTAAGTAGTGCATATGTGTATATCTGTACATTCTAGCCCATAAAGTGCTATAACTATACTTACTAACGTGTTA
>Ga0196901_1001927_pt1 | contig 10199 bp, 23 predicted proteins | sample CB_VirMetaG_FD_169099 | JGI IMG/M metagenome (GOLD analysis project Ga0196901, IMG submission 169099) | Freshwater to marine saline gradient viral communities from Chesapeake Bay - CB_1504_1 Viral MetaG (v3) (version 3) | ecosystem: Environmental > Aquatic > Marine > Coastal | place: USA... | reverse complement strand
GGCTTCTTCAAGTCGGGTGAGCTTTGTCCTTTCAGGCTTTGACTCAGACATTAGATTCCTTTCAGAATAAATAGTTTCTATATACACTTGACAAGTGTTTTCACTGTGCTATAATGTATGGCAAGTTGGAAATACAGGCCACCCGGACGGGGGCCAAGTCAGAATCAAATGTTCAATGAACATTCTGATCACGTAGGAGATACACATGTCGTTGGCTGAAACCCACTCTCTCGTCAAGCTGGAGATGCACAAGTTCGGAGATCGTGTCACCCGAAAGGATATCGGAGGCGACCTCAACGTCCAGCATAACGTGACTGATCCGAAGGCGCTCAAGGTGACGCTCGATGTCCTCGGTTCCGCCGAGGTGACTGAGCTGCGCAACATCCAGGCTCGTGCTCGTGTCGCATTCAACGAGCTGACCTTCACTTGGGATAGTCCCTGGCGAATCATCCCGAACCATAAGATCGTGGACGCCGAGGCGATTGCCAGCAAGTGCAAGATGGACTGCGAGGTGCAGGTCAATCTCATCTGCGAGAAGCTGCCTGCTCACAAGGAGCGGAAGCGGCTTGAGCTTGGGACTCTGTACCGTGAGTCTGACTTCCCGAGTGAGAGTGATCTGCGCAGCAAGGTGAGCGTGGACTTCGATGTGAAGGTGCTGCCCGAGGCTGAGCATGACCCTCGTCTCGGCCTCTCGCCTGCCATGATGGAGGCGCAGCGCAAGCGTGTGATCGAGGGCGAGCGTCGCCGCATCGGTGAGGTGACGAACACCATGCAGCGTGACCTGTATGAGCTGCTCGACAAGGTGGTCGATCGACTCAGTGGATACACCGGAAAGAAGGAAGGCTCGTTCAACAATACCCTGATCACCAACATCCGAGACTACGTCGAGAAGATCCCGGACTTCAATCTCGGCGACAATCAGAAGCTTGAGGAGATTCGACAGGACATCATCGACAAGATTGCCAACGTGAATCCCGACACCCTCCGAGTGGATGAGCACATCCGAAAGGAGAAGGTGCGTGATGCCAAGGTTCTGCTGGATCGGGTTGCCCACCTCTCCGACTGAACCGAATAGTTCATAGAACATTTGAAAGGATACTCAGATATGTTCAAGAAGAATGCTTGCCCCACGATTGACGCCACCATGTACAACGAGATGCTTGCCTGTGTCATCAGTCAGGTATCAGCACGCCCCGGTGAGTCGTCGGTGTTCACGCTTCGGAGCGGGCCCGGCGTCGGAAAGAACGGGATGCATCGCTCGTTCGCCGAGTGGAACAACCTGTACTACGTCGAGTACATGTGCTCCGGCACTCCGAGTGCTGACATTACTGGCTTCTGTATCCCTGACAAGGAGAAGGGTATCGTCGAGTTCATGCCGACGCTGAAGTTCATCTCTCACGAGGTGCCTGAGGGATACGACGGTGTGTACATGCACATTCAGGAGCTGGACAAGCTGTCGCCTGATCAGCAGGCGATCGTCGGTGTCATCTTGGATACTCGAATGCTTGAGGGTATCCCTGTGCAGGAGAATCTCTTCTACTGCGCATCGATGAACAGCGCATCTGATAACTGTGGCGGTGAGGATCTGACCCGGCAGATGGAGGATCGTCTGTACATCCACGATCTCGCTGGTCCCGATCCTGAGAAGTGGCTGGTCTGGGCTGCTGCCAACGAGGTGCATCCGTACATCACTGGCTTCATCGGGTGGTCGAAGAAGTATCTGTATGACTTCAATCCCGACAGCTCCGGTGCCTTCTGCTCGCCTCGGTCCTGGGTCAAGGCGAGTAGACTGATCACCTCTCTTGGTGACGATGTCAGTCTCGACATGATGCAGACGATCATCGAGCACAAGTGTGGGCCTGCTCCCTCGCTTGAGTTCGCTGGTTACATCCGACTCGCCAGCGAGCTGGTGCCTGTGTCCGAGGTGCTGCGTGATCCCGAGAATGCGCCGATCCCTCATCACGATCTAGGTGCTCAGTACGCCATGTGCTCTCTGCTTGCGACTGAGTTTGGCCGTATGCACAAGAAGGGAGATCCGCTTCTCAGGGATGAGGTCGAGGCTGCCATCACCTACATCCGACGCATGGATGAGGGCCACGCTGTCTACGCATTCCGCATGATGACGGCTGCTCATCCCGATTTCTCCAGCGTGAGTCAGGAGTACACCAAGTTCATTCAGGACTACAAGGGCATCACTTTCTAGTACGTCGTGACTGACAGGAGGAATGTTCAATGAACATTTCAAGCGTGACTGATAACGACATCATCAGAGTCAGGCGAGCGGCGATTGCTGCACGCATGAAGGCGCTGAGGATCGATCCGTTCTTTGCATCGATCGGACTCCAGCTTGAGATCGTCGTGTGTCGCACGGCTCGTGGCCGTGCCGTACCTACGGCTGCTGTCGCAGGCAAGTACCTGTATCTCAACCCTGACTTCTTCGACTCTCTCACTGAGGCTGAGCAGGTTGGCCTCATCATGCATGAGATTCTGCACAAGGCCCTTGGCCATGACCTGCGTCGTGACGATCGGCACCCCGACGTGTGGAATTATGCATGCGATTACTACATCAACCTCACTCTCGTGAACACAAGGAAGTTCACGCTCCCTGAGGGTGGGCTGATCGACACGAAGTTCATTGGATATTCAGAAGAGCGAGCTTACAAGTACATGATGGACCGGGCGTCGTACGTGAAGGTGCAGCCCGGCGAAGAGCGCAGTGGTCAGTGCAAGATTGACCCTGACAACATTCAGATTGCGGAGCCGCAGTCACAAGGAGGAAAGAGCAATGGCGAAGATCATGATGGACATGACAAAGGCGGAGAGACTGGTTCTTCTGATGAACAAGACCAGAGTGCTGGAGGAGAGGATCAAGGAGCAGGAGTTTCTGTTCAAGGAAAGGACGAAGGAGCTTCAGGATATGGAGAGGGATATCATGAATGCGAAGGAGGATCTGAAGGATCTTCGGGCTGCGCTGAGGGCAAGGACTCCAGCAGCGGAGGACGAGGTTCTTCAGAACAAGGGGAAGGCAGTGGCAGCAGCGACTCCGATGTACTTCCTTCAGCTACTTCAGGATGTGGAGAATCAGGAGGAAGCACAGAAGAAGAAGTAGCTGGTCCGCCCAAGCCCAAGGAGGGTGAGGGCAACGTGGTCGAGAAGATCGATGCACTCAACGTGCCCTGGGGTGAGGTGTGGGATGCCGAGAATGACGATGGCACGAAGCTCACCAAGGAGCAGCGTGATCAGGCTCTGAATACGCTGAAGCAGGATCTGTATGCGTCGGCAAGGATGAACCGTGATGCTGGTAGCAGCGGGATCGCTGATGCTCTCAGGATCATTGATCATCTGGTCAAGCCGAAGGCAGACTGGAAGCGCGAGCTGCGTGGATTCATCTCATCTCGTGGACGACCGAGGCATCGGAGCTTTGCTCGACTCGATCGTCGTGGACTTGCGCAGGATCTTTACAATCCTGGCGAGTTCGGTCAGGATGTTGGTCGGATCATTGCGCTGTGGGATGTGTCCTCGTCTATGGATTACGTCGCTCACCGTGCGCTGCTTGCTCAGCTCACCGAGATGCGCAAGACGATTCACATGCAGGAGCTTACGATCGCACCGTTCAATAGCCGAGTGCTTAACAACTTCGTGTTCAAGCTCAAGCCGAATGACAAGCTTCCCGAGAAGTTTCCTGTCGGCGGAGGCACCAGCTTCAACTCAGCTTTTGATTGGGTAAACAGGCAGAACTATGTGCCTGATGGTGTGATCGTATTCACTGACATGGGTGCTCGATGCAGGATTGCCCGCCCAAAGTATCCCGTTCTCTGGGTGTCGAGCTGCCCGGTGCCGCAGCTCCGCATCCCCCCGTTCGGCAAGGTGGTCGTGATCGATGCCGATGGAGAGTAATGTTCACTGAACATTTGATGAGGTAGTAATGAAGTCAGTCATCGAACTTAAAAACATTGCAGATGCAAAGTTCAAGGAGCTGGAGAAGGCAACACGAGAGGTTGAAAGGTTAAAGAAAGAGGTAGAAGAGGAGAAGAAGAAGGAGTCTTTCTTTAACGTGAACAAGTACGAATCTCTGCTGGCCGTAGCAAGATCGAAGCAGTCGTGGGCACGTCGCGAGTACAACGATGCGCTTCGGGAAGCCTTCGGGCCCTGGACACCGAGAGGAAAGGACTGCACCAAGTGAGTAATCATCCGTTCTACTGTGCGTCTTGTGATTCGAGTGCGTGGATCGACGCAAGCTCAAGGAGCGAGGCCAAGGAGATCCTTGTGACTAATCATGTGATGGGAGACAGGCCGTGGATCACGGTCATCAACGAGACGATGGGGGAGATTGTTCTGTGCCCTGTCTGCTCTGAGTACTACTGATGTGGGCGGCGGGGATATTGTGGATTGCCCTCGTCATCCTTGTGATCTATGCCTTGATTGCATTCAGCAGTACCGGGAAGGAATAGCAAGTGAATCTTCATGAAACCAAGCACGGGTACAGCGTCCATGTGGGTGCGAGTGTGTCTCAGTTTGCTTCTATCGGAATCGGCTGCAAGATTTATGATAGGGTCAGGATACATTCAGGCGCATCCATTGGAGATAACTGCAATGTTGGTGAAGCGGCTATTATTTTAAACGGTGCAAGAGTCGGGAAGTCTTCAAGTATTAAAAATAATGCTGTCATCAGTGAGTCAGCCGTCATAGGCAACGGTTGTGTCATCGAAGCGGGATCGTTCGTTGGTCAGAGATGCCGAGTCGTGAGCGGTGTGACCATCGCCGCCTATTCATCCCTGAATGCTGGCCTCACGTACCACGAAGACACAGTCACGATCATTGGAGGATACTACGACGTAACCCTGTCCGAGTACGGAATCAGGATCGGATGCAAAGGACCGTTCTGGCCTGAAGACTGGAACAATTACGAGGGCATGAAGCTCAGGCTTATGCCGAGTGCAGATGACGAGGACTACGATAAGTATTACGAGTGCATCTCTGCCGCTTGCGAGCTTTGGCACTCACTGTGGGAGTACAGATGAGGTATACATCTATAATATTTTTCACTGTACTGTTTCTATTATTTGCTATGATTAAACTTGCAAGCGATGCACACTGCGCAATGTGTGGAGTGGGTCGCTGCATGTCTAGCTCTCAGTGTTTCTCTGGTTGCGTTTGTCTGATCGGTTCAGGCGAGCTGACTGGAGAGTGCTACTCTATTGAGTAGCAACACGGGGGCGCTGGTGGTTATCCTTTCCTGCCCGCAACTCCGAGGCAGGGGGAATGACCATCGCCCTCGTTGCAAAAAGGATGGTCACATTGCCTACCTATAACAGCACCGAATACAAATCAGGACAGGTATTCCACAATCTCCTTGAGACGATCGTGAAGATCGAGGTGTATCCCGACGTCGCGATCAGGGTCGATGAGATGCTTGAGGATGTGGAGACTGAATGCTCGTCTGATGTCATGGCTAATCCAAGCGATGACGTCGAGGCTGCATGGCTGCGTCTCGTCAAGGAGATCCGCAGCTTCGCTCGCACTGTTGCTGCAGACGTGAAGTCTAACGGCGCAGTGAGTGGCGTAGTCATTCCTGTCAGCTTCAAGACTGGAGTACCGAGTGAGTGATCCAAAGTACATCGACTACGATTTTGATAACCCGCCCGACTTTGCTGAGTTCTTGGCGAAGGTGGAAGCACGAGTCATCGAGGCGGCGGAGAAGAAGGCGTCTGGAAAATCTCCAAATGCAGACGCTCACCCGAAACCTCCGCAGTATGTAGCTGAGATGTACAATCTTTGGACAGGAGGAGACTGAGCCAATGACGGATCAGCAGGTCGCAACCAAGATGCTGGACAACCACGTATGGCGAGAGAAGTGGGATCTTATCTCTACGCTCAGGTTCCTGTGGGAAACGCTTGGCCCTGAGTGCAGCTTCTACGAGCTGATGGACATGATCAATGGGAAGCTGGTTGAAATGAACAACGACGGATCATTTGATCATGACCGTTTCCGAGAAGGAGACTATCCATCTCGAAAGTACAAGGCAGCAATGCTTGAACTCGCAAAGGAGATTCACTAGTATGTCAGCGCAATTCACTCCAGAGAAGAAGGTGTCTTCAAAGGAGCTGAGGAGCAAGCTTGACCATCTTGAGTACCTAGTAGCCACGTTGGCCTCGTGTGTTCAGGATACGAAGCGTGAGCTGCACGCTATCATCCAAGAGATTGGAGAGGATTGGTAATGCCTGAAGAGAATCGAAAGAAGGTTCGTACTATTGGGGTGAATTTCCCCTATGACAATGACGGTGACTTCACGTACGAGGCGCTCCAGCTTGCGAAGGAGCAGCAGGATCGTTCGCTGTCCCGCATTGTCTATCGCATCCTGCGAGACCACTTCGCAAACAATGTCGATAATGACTTTGCATTCGAGGTGGAGCGCAGGCTGAGCGTGAGCGATTGATCTAGCTAACAGCAAGACAATCAAAGAATGGGGGAGGCATTGCCTCCCCCTTCTTTGTTTATGGTACAGTGGGGAGTGTATGGTATCCGATGAAAGCGCAGGCGTTGGGATCAACGCACAACTCATCGAAGAAAACGAGAAGCTCAAGGCTAGGGTTGGTGAGCTTGAGAAAGAAGTGAAGATGCTGCGTGCTGTAGCTGGCAGGTTGGCTCGCACTATCTTTACCGCCGCAGAAGATCTCACCAAAAGTAATTCAAAGGGAGAGTCGTGATGGATATCGCAGAGAAGCTTAGGTACGAGGCTATGAACAACCATATGGTTGAATCAAACTATACTGAAGAGGGCAAGCTCATGATTGATGCAGCCGATGTGATTCATGCGCTCCGTGAAAACCTAAGGGAGGTATCGATCAAGCGTGATACGTTCCGCCGTGACCGAGACGAACTCGTCTCCATGCTGAGCGGTGTCCACCGTAACCTCGGCTCGCGACTGAAGCTTTACTTCGAGAGCAAGTAAATGATCAGGGTACTCGCTGGGGTTATTCACAACGCAACTGAAGTAATCGCGACCGTGGCCCACGGAGCCAAGATCCGTGCGCTGTACTTCGACATCACGAGCGAAGACAACAGCACAGAGTGGTGGTCTGAGCCTGCTCGTGGAATCATGGGTGTCATCAAGAACACTATGAATTCCAGGGGCATCCTCAAGGCGATCAACGTCGCCGTGAGTGACAACAACTGGAAGGATGGGGCGCTTGCGGCACGAGTCTACGAGGCATCCCTGTTCCATAATCCCAAGACCAAGGGTGCAGCTATCTACTCAGGCTCATTGAGTGGAATAGGAGACGGCGTCGGTACGGCAGCGGAGTTCCGATCGACTGGATCGCAGTGGAAGAACGGCGTTGTCTTTGAGCAGGGCGACGAGTTCGCTGACTCCGTGCTCCAGGCCTCGATGGGTGATGGATCTGGTGATCACTCATGCTTCGTCAAGCTGAAGGCACCCGATGGGTCCATCAAGTTCAAGGTGAACAAGCACGGCCACGTCAAGACATCAGTGATCGAGCATCATGAGAAGATAGAGATCAAGATCGGCAACCGAGTCGTAGCCATCATCGATAGCAAAGGCATCCGGAACGTGGAATGATGGGGTGATTAAACATGATTGAATTCTCATGCGGCGCTTGCCAAGAAGAGCTTGATAAGCTGCGAGATCGAGTGCGCGAGCTGGAGGAGGACAAGGAGAGGATGGACTGGCTGGAGAACGCTAGGAATGAGTTGGAGTGGCCCGGCGTCTTTCTTGAGTTCGACGAAGATGAGTTCGTTGGTGTCACCTTTGTGGCCTACAAGATCGAACCGGCATGGCCGACGTTTCGCGAGGCCATCGACGCCGCGCGAGAGGCGGTAGGGGAGGAGTGATGGACCGGCCTGCTGTCACGTTCGTACTGATGTTTATCGTCGTATGCGAAGTTGTCATTGTTGCATGGAATTGGTGTAAGTGATGCGTGACTGGATTCTCTTCGGTGACGGAGCGATCCTGCTCGACTTGTATCGCCGCAACAAGTGGATCGACCAGATCCTCCACGCCCTGCTCTTCGGCGGACTGGCCTACTTGCACCCATCCATCGCGATCGTGGTGCTGATGGTGCGGGAGCTTGCGCCGAAGCCGCTGGGGCAATGGGGGCCTGGGGACGTGCTAAAAGCGTTCCCGAAGAATTGGGACCATGAGTATTCGTACTGCGCCTCGGATCTCGTTCCAGCTCACCCGAAGGATCGAGTCGAGGATTTAAGAATTGATCTTGCCGTTAGCTTGTCGTCTATAGCGATCGTGGGGTTGTTCTGATGGATAGTAGATTGCCTGATAGATTCTGGGACAAGGTTGAACCGTGCCCGATGTCCGGATGCTGGACTTGGATAGGAGCAGTAAACCACAATGGCTACGGCAGCTTCTTTTGGCAAGGGAAAACTGAACTCGCCCACCGGCTGTCCTACCGCATCCTCGTTTCGGAACTCTCAGCCGAGGAAATATGCGACCATCTGTGCAGAAACAGAGCGTGCGTGAACCCGAAGCACATTGAGCCAGTGTCTCACGCTGAGAACGTCAGACGCGGAGAGTCTGGCAAGGATTTAGCCGAGAGAACGCATTGCAAAAACGGGCACCATTTCTCGGGCGCAAACCTGAGGATACGCAGCGACGGTGTACGCATCTGCCGGGAGTGCCATAGGCAGTGGGCCAGAAAATACAGGCGAATGCGTAGCGCAGTGTCGATGGCGGCGATTACAATCGTAGGAGTGTTTAGATGAACAGGAAAATCAAGAAGCAATGGATCGAGGCCCTGCTTTCTGGTGAATACAAGCAGACAAAAAGCAGTCTATACAATAGAGGCAGATACTGCTGCCTTGGTGTTCTCTGCGAAATTGCTGGAGATGGATACTGGAGACTCGTTCCTAAAGAAGAGAGGATCGACGATGAACCTGCGTGGAAATACGTTCATACTGACGGAATGGAAAGCAACGCAAGACTGCCTGATCGACTAAGGTTTGATCTTGATTTGTCTATTGCTGAAGAATATCATCTCATCGCAATGAACGATGCAGGAAATTCGTTTGAATCAATCGCCCGTTACATCAAGGAAAACCTATGATCATTGATGATGACTGCATCAAGCGTATCCATGTGAACCAGCACAAGATCAGGGCTGGAGACAGCGACCCGATCAGCGTGAAGTACAAGGGTAAGACGTATCCATGCAGTGAAATCGTCATCTACGGTCAGTGCGCTGTTGTATACAGACCAGATAAGCCACTGTCTTGCGGTGCGAGAGTGTGGATCGAGACGAATGGGGCTGTCATTGCCAAGGACAAGGAGGAGTAGATGCTTAGGCAGGTACTACCTCATGACCTGACAGAGCAGCAGATCAGGTACTACCACGAAGCAATCGAGACAGATGAACACAGCGGAGGCGTGCTTCTCGTTCAGAAGGGGATCTACGAAGATCACCTTGGACTGTATGTCTGGGAGAAGGATGACTGTGAGATGGTGATCATCGCTCAAGTCATTCCGAGACCGGACGGATACAGAGAGCTTCTCATCTCAATGCTGGCAGGCACTGGAGGCTGCGCGCAGTGGGATGAGGTGACAAAAGAATTCGCAGATGAAGTTGCACCCACTCTCTATTGCGATAGAGTAATCGCGATGGTCAAGCCGTGGCTTTGGGAGAAGTTCAAAGCTGCTGGGGCAGGCGCAGGGTGCGAAGAAGCATATGTAGTAATAGCAAGGAATCCAAGTGAGCAATCTGAAAGTAGTGATCAATCAGGATGAAGTGAAGTGCCTTCTCGCAGAGTACGCGATCAGGAAGCTGGGCTTGCCCGGTGGATTCTCTGACTACTCAGGAGAAGTCGAGATGGTTATCGACGATGTCGAAGACACAGTAGAGTTCAGGGTGGAAATCCTTGACACCAAGGTCGCTCAGACCAACTAGACAGGAGCAAATCAATGAGCACCAAGAGCACCGATCGAAAGCGAATCAACTGGGACGATGAGATCACGAAGATCTCAAACTCCAAGAGCAAGGAGAAGAGGTTCAAGTTCAAGAACCCCAACTCTGCCGGAGCGTCTAGGTACCGATTGCTCAAGCTCTGGGACGGACTGGATATCCGAACCAAGGGCGACACTATGATCGTGAAGGTGATCGGCTAGCTGTACACCTGCGATCGAATGACTCTGCGAGGATCCCTCGTAGAGCAGCCATAGTATCTAGCTAGG
>Ga0196901_1001925_pt1 | contig 10200 bp, 16 predicted proteins | sample CB_VirMetaG_FD_169099 | JGI IMG/M metagenome (GOLD analysis project Ga0196901, IMG submission 169099) | Freshwater to marine saline gradient viral communities from Chesapeake Bay - CB_1504_1 Viral MetaG (v3) (version 3) | ecosystem: Environmental > Aquatic > Marine > Coastal | place: USA... | reverse complement strand
GCATGGTTGCGCTCAAGGTTGCACAGTACATGCAGGAAGTTCGTGATCTGCAGAACCAGTTGACCGGTGGCGGTGGCCAGCCGGATCCGGTGGTCGCGCTGAAGGAGAAAGAACTCGAGCTCCGCGCGCAGGAAAGCCAGATGCAGAACCAGTTGGATATGCAAAAGCTGTCCTTGGATCAGCAGAAAGTGCAGGCCAATCTGCAAGCAAACGATGCGCGCCTAGATTCGCAAGAAGCAATTGCCGCAGAACGTGCAAACGTAGCCCGTGAGCGTGCGGGCTTACTGGACCAGCATGAAGCGCGTCGTCAGCAGGCCGCGATGCAGAAGCATCAAGAGCAGCTGAACATGGAGCGTGAGCGCATGGTTCTTTCTGCACAGCCTAACCAAGGACCGCCAAATGCCGCTTAAAAAGGGTTCCAGCAAGAAAACCATCTCCGCCAATATCAAAACGGAGATGAAACGCGGCAAACCGCAGAAACAAGCCATCGCAATAGCCTTGTCAAAAGCGGGAAAATCGCGTAAAAAGGCGACTAAGAAGTAAGTAACCACTTACTGGCCTTCTGGTAGGGCCCAAAACTACCTGCTTTTCATGGACTGAGACCATGCTAGAAACGACAGAAAAGATACTTAAAGACATTCGGCAACTCCGCGACGACACGGCTGATCTCATCATCAGTGGTCAAGTTAAGGATATGGAACACTACAAGTTCCTGATGGGCCGTCTCGATGGGTACAAGATGGTTGAGTCCGCGATTCGCGACGTTTTGTCAAAGGGAATTGAGGATGAAGATTTTTAACCCAGAGGAGGCCTAATGGAAGCAGTAGCTGAAATGACGGCTCTGGAGAAGAAGTGGGCAGAGGAAAAGGCCGAAAAAGGTCCTGTTCTCGACGATGCCTTCGACGCTGACGGAAACGTCAATCCAGAGCAACTTACCGAATCGGTCATGGACCGAATCCCGACCCCTACAGGATGGCGTTTAGCGATCCTTCCTTATCGAGGCGCCCAGAAGACAAAGGGCGGCATCATCCTTGCTGAAGAAACCAAACAACGTACGCAGCTGGCCACTACGGTCGGTTATGTGCTGAAGATGGGCGATTTGGCGTACAAGGACGAGTCCAAATTTCCATATGGGCCGTGGTGCCAAGAGGGGGACTGGATCATCTTCGGTCGCTATGCGGGTTCCCGCATTCAGATCGACGGAGGTGAGATCCGTATCTTGAACGACGACGAAATCATCGGACGGGTGAACAACCCTGAAGACGTTTTGCACATGATGTAAGGAGGCTATGATGGCTACAGCAGCAGAAGAAACGCTTGAATATGACGTAGGGGCAGACGAAAACGAAGCCACCGTCAGCATGAATGAAGATGGCTCCGAAGCCGCGGTGGACGACGCCGCAGCCGAAGCATCCACTAACAAAGAGGACGAACTGGACCAGTACAGCGAAGGTGTGCAGAAGCGCATCAATAAGCTGACCGCCCGTCTACGTGAACATCAGCGCCGTGAGCAGGCCGCTCTTGAGTACGCAAAAAGCGTGCAGCAGCGTGCCGCGGACCTTGAGAATCGTTTCCGTGAAACAGATTCCGCGCGCATGGGCGAGGCAAAAAACCGCATCGACACCCAAATCGTCGCTCTAAAGCAGATTATCAAAAAGGCGCGCGAAGAAGGCGATATGGACACAGAAACCGAGGCACAGGAACGCCTGACCTCGGTACAGTGGGAAAAACGCCAGTTGGAAGACGCGTCTCGTGCTTATGCGGCCCAGCGCCAAGCGGCTCCGCAGCAGCAACAGCCGGTATACCAGCAGCCGATCCAGCAGCCTCAGCGCCAAGCAGACCCAAAGGCGGAAGAGTGGGCAGAGCGGAACCCGTGGTTTGGAAAAGACACCGTAATGACCCATGCGGTATGGGGTGTCCATAAAGACTTGATTCAAAAGGAGGGGTTTGACCCTGCTTCAGACGAGTATTATGATGAGCTTGACAAACGGATGCGTTCGATTTTCCCCGGAAAATTTGATGCCTCTGGAAGGTCAGATAACAGGGCTACCAATAAACCCGTGCAGACGGTAGCTCCTGCGACCCGGTCCTCCGGTGTCACCAACACTGCACGCCGCTCTGTCCGGTTGAGTGCCAGTCAGGTTGCGATTGCCAAAAAACTCGGCGTACCGCTTGAAGAGTACGCAAAATACGTGAAGGAGTGAGATCATGAGTGATACGAATGTGAATGTACCGAAGCTGAATCGTAGCTCTCGTGACGCTGATACGCGCGAAACAACTGCGCGCCGTAAACCATGGGCTCCGCCTTCACGCTTGGATGCACCTCCGGCTCCTCCGGGGTACAAGCATCGTTGGATCCGCGCAGAAGTTGGCGGTCAAGAAGACCGTATCAACATGGCTGGGAAGCTTCGTGAAGGTTACGAACTTGTTCGTGCCGATGAGCATCCTGATTTCGTGGCTCCGACAGTAGACGATGGTCGTCACGCTGGTGTTATCAGTGTGGGTGGTCTGGTTCTAGCTCGTATTCCTGAAGAAACGGCGGATGAACGTAATGATTATTATCGTTCGCGCACCCGAGACCAGCTGCAGTCGGTCGACAACGAGTTGATGAAATCAAATGCTCATTCCAGCATGCGAATTCAAAGCCCGTCCCGTCGCTCGAATGTTTCTTTCGGCGGTCCTAAGACCCAGTCTGAAGACTAAGCCAAAGAGGCCGTTTTATGGCTTTTGCTTTTTAACTTGATGGAGACTTACCATGGCTAACGTAGATAACCCGCGTGGGTTTACTCCGGTTCGTCACCTCACCGGCGGTACCATTCGTATGAATGAGTACCCGATTGCAACCGATTCTGCTACTGCAATCTTCAGCGGCGACGTTGTTGAATTGCTGGCAACCGGTTACATCGACGTGGGTGACGATGATTCTGCATCCTTCTTGGGCGTATTCGGCGGCTGCCGCTACACCAATGAACAGGGTGAAATCGTATACAGCAAGTACTGGCCTGCTGCTCAGACTACTCTGGGTGACGGCGACGCAGTTGCTTTCGTATATGACGATCCGAACATCGTGTTCGCTGCACAGTGCTCAGGTACCCCGGCTTCTACTCTGGTAGGCGCACTGGTGGATCTGGACAACACCGATTCTGGTTCTACCAGCACCGGTCGTTCTGCACAGCAGGTCGATGAAGACGCTTCAACTGACGATTTCTTCCGTGTAATTGCCCTCTCTAAGAAGCCGGGCAACGCATGGGGCGAATTCGCTGAAGTAGAAGTGACCATTTACAAGCATGCCCTTAACCCGGCTGCTGGCGCTGCAATCTAAGGAGCTGAACAATGGCTATTAACCGCGCACAACTCGTAAAAGAGCTGGAACCGGGCCTGAACGCCTTGTTCGGTCTGGAATACAGCAACTACGAAAATGAGCACGCTGAGATCTTCTCTGTTGAGAATTCCGATCGTGCTTTTGAGGAAGAAGTCATGTTGTCTGGTTTCGGCGAAGCCGCAACCAAGGGTGAAGGCGCAAGCGTCACCTATGACGACGCACAGGAAGTTTACACCTCACGTTACAGCCACGAAACGATCGCTTTGGCGTTCGCGCTGACGGAAGAGGCAATCGAAGACAACCTGTACGACAAGCTGGCTTCCCGTTACACCAAGGCTCTGGCACGCTCCATGGCGGTCACCAAGCAGATCAAGGCAGCTTCTGTCCTGAACAATGCGTTCAGCTCTAGCTACCTCGGCGGTGATGGCAAGGAACTGTGTGCTACTGACCACCCGACCCTGTCTGGTGCGAGCCTGCGCAACGAACTGTCAACCGCAGCTGACCTCAGCGAAACCTCGCTGGAACAGGCCCTGATTGACATCGCGGCGTTTACCGACGAACGTGGCCTGAAGATCGCTGTTCGCGGCATGAAGCTGATCATTCCGAAGGAACTTCAGTTCACCGCTGACCGCATCATGAAGTCCACTCTTCGTGTTGGTACCGCTGATAACGACATCAACGCTATCAAGAACATGGGTATGGTTCCGCAGGGTTACTCTGTAAACCATTACCTGACCGATCCGGACGCATTTTTCATCAAGACTGATGCCCCGAACGGCCTGAAGATGTTCCAGCGTGTTGCTATCAAGACTGGCATGGAAGGCGACTTTGAAACCGGTAATGTCCGCTACAAGGCCCGCGAGCGCTATAGCTTCGGCTGGTCTGATCCGCGTGGCATCTTCGGTTCGCCGGGTGCTGCGTAATAAAATCAACTACATACGTTGATTTGAAGCCCCTCTTCGGAGGGGCTTTTTATTTGCCCTACGGACTTGCATCATACAGATTATCCTCATATCATACAGGTTATCTTAGCTACCAAGCAGGACAATCTGTATGACAAAAGCCTCTTTTACGCTAGTTTCTCGTTCGGAAGCAAAAGCACAGGGCCTAACGCACTACTTCACAGGGAAGCCTTGCGTGAGAGGACATATTGATCAGCGTTTTACGAGCATCGGGAAGTGCAAGACCTGTGCCAGAGAAGACGCCTACAACCAACACAAACCCACCACAAATCGGAAAAGGGCCTACAAAGATCTGGAAACCTTTGTTGCTGCTGCAACAGAAAAGCATGGCGGGAAATACAGCTATGAGCATGTGGACTACAAAAATGCGCACGCTCATGTGGCCATTACATGCCCTAAGCACGGGGATTTCTTGCAGTCTCCGACAAACCACATACAAGGCAAAGGCTGTCCTACCTGTTCTAATGAAAAGAACCCTACCATGCAGCCGAAAGATCCCAAGGTCTTTTTTGAGCAGGCAAAAGCAGTGTGGGGAGAGGCATTTGATTACAGCGAAAGTGTCTATGTAGGTGCAAAAGTGCACTTTACCTTCCGGTGCACCTTGCATGACACCGTGATCAAACAGACCCCAGACAACCACCTCAACAACAAACAAAACCCCTGCCCCCGCTGTAATCACATGAAATCCGCCCCAGAGCAGGCAATTGCGGAGGGGTTAGCTCTTTTCACTCCAGTGGTGCAACGTGATCGGACGCAGATAGCCCCTAAAGAACTGGATGTGCTGCTGCCTGAAAAGGCGCTGGCTATTGAATACTGCGGGGAATATTGGCATTCCTCGGGCGACCTAGACCATGAAGCTTTGCATTCGATGGATCACTACAACAAGTACAAGGCTTGCCAAGACAAGGGAATCCGCCTGATTACGGTGTTTGAGACGGAGTGGAAACAGCGAAACTATGCGTTACGCAGGCTCTTGAGAAACGCTGTCGGGGCATCTCGGGGGCGCGTCATGGCGCGTAAGTGCACGCTGAGACCAGTGGAGCATCGCGAAGCAGCGGATTTTTACGATCGCTACCACCCGCAAGGCGGGGCAGGCAGAGGGGCGCATTATGGCCTGTACTGGAATGATAAATTGGTGGCGTGCATGCGCTTCACCGAGGGCGCCAATGACCGGGGAGCTAATCGGCGTAGGGTTTGGACGCTGACTCGGTATGCCACACGGATAAACGTGGCCGGAGGAGCTTCTCGCTTATTCAAAGCCTTTTTGCAGGATAAACGCCCACGTGAAGTGAAATCCTTCTCCGACAATCGCTATTTTGAAGGCGGCATGTATGAAAAACTGGGGTTTACTTGTGTAGAGGAGACCAAGCCTGACTATCAGGTATGGCACCCTAAATTAGGGCTCTTGAATAAGCCTGCTTGGCAGCGTCGAAGCATCCCCCTACGAGCACGTGAAATCGGCGTGGAAGTTGACTTTGACCCAGACACAGATCCACGCACCGAAAGGGACCTGACATTCCTCTTAGGAGGCCGCCGTATTTATGACTGTGGCAAGAAAAAGTGGGTATGGAAGGCTGCTTGACGCCTCCCTCCCAGAAGCGTATAAATCCCTGTAGGTTCTGGGACATCCAGCCACGTCAACCGACCCAGCGGACTTTTGCAGAGATGACGTGGTTAGTGCTGCAAACACGGAGAAAATCTCATGGCGAGCACGACTTTCAGCGGCCCAGTTACTTCTACGGCTGGCTTCGTAGGCGCTGTAACTGGCGACGTAACTGGCAATGTTGCCGGTGTTCTTACCCCGACTTCCACTGTAACTGGTTCTCTTCCGGCAGCTGCTTCTAGCACCGGCAAGATCTATGTTATTTCTGACAATGGCGTAGGCGACGACGAGTTTGCACTGGTTGTTAGTGACGGTTCTAGCTGGTTGAAAATCACCACTACCGCATTGACCTAATCGGCCATTGGCCTTTATTTGTAGCCCTTCGGGGTCTTTGAAAGAGGATTAAAAATGGCAGCAGATACAGTAACCACGCAGGTTCTGGTCGATGGTCCGAAAACCTCGGTCCTGAAGTTCACCAACGTCAGCGGCGGTGACGGCGAATCCGCCGTGGTCAAGGTAGACGTATCTACCCTGTTCGGCGCTCCGTCCAAGGTCAAAATCACGCAGTGCTGGTACTCCACAGACGGCATGTCGGTGGACATCCTGTTTGACGCAACCGCGAATGTTCTGGCGTTTACCGCTCCGGCAGGCATGACGGATCATATGGATTTCCGCTGCTTTGGCGGCATCCAGAATAATGCAGGTACGGGTGTAACTGGCGACATTGCATTCACAACTCGTGGGCATACCGCTGGCGACACTTATTCAATCATTCTCGAAGTTAGCAAGAGCTAAGGAGTAGATCATGATGGGACGTGGCATGGGCAAGGCTAACCGTGGCGGTGGTGCTTGCATGGGCGTTAAAAAGATGAAGAAAGGCGGCTGTGTAAGTAAGTACCGCAAGGGCGGCATGGCCAAAAAGGGCTGCAAGAAGTAAGACATGGCTACTTCAGGAACAACAGCATTCGACCTGTCGATCGACGACCTTATTGAAGAGGCCTTCGAGCGGTGTGGTATGCGCATGACTGCAGGGTACCAAATGGCCTCTGCGCGTCGTTCGTTGAATCTGTTGTTCTTGGATTGGGCCAATCGCGGCTTGAATCTCTGGACCATTGAGCAGGATACAATCTCTCTGGTCGCCGGTACGGCCACCTACAATCTGGATTCGGACACCGTCAATGTCCTGTCTGCTGTAATCCGCACCGGTACAGGCGCCTCTCAGCAGGATGTTCGTATTGACCGCATCGGTCGTGCTGAGTATCTGGCGCTGCCGAACAAAAACACGCAGGGTCGTCCAAGCCAATTTTACGTAGAGCGCGCGAATACGCCTACGGTATCAGTTTACCCGGCTGCGGACACCAGCTATACGCTGGTGTTTTATAAGATCCGCCGTATTCAGGACGCAGGCGCATACACCAATACCTCGGATGTGAACTTCCGGTTCTTGCCTTGTTTGGTGTCTGGTCTGGCCTATCACCTGTCTATGAAGTATGCCCCAGATCGTACGCCTGCGCTCAAGCAGATTTACGAAGAGGATTTCCAGCGCGCGGCGGTGGAAGACCGGGATACGGCAGGCTCTCACTTGGTCCCTGCAATAGGGTACTGACATGGCCGCATTAGAGAACGCCCGTGTCTTGAATTCAGGAATTGGAGCAATCCAGCCTGCTGTTATGCCTGTTTCACGCTCTGGCACAATGACCTATGAGCAAGCGTTGATCCGAAACAATCAGCGCGATGTTAAAACCCCGGCTGAACAAGCGGTAATTGACGCGCTCATTGCGGGAGGCCCCAGTGGCCCTCCTGTCCCTTGGACAGGCAACCAGACCCTTGCTACGGCACTCGGAAGTGCTTACCGGCCTGTAAAAACGGGGTATCTTTCAGGCTCTCCCGAAGCACTATTAAACGCCGTAAACCCAAACTGGATTGAACTCCAGAATGACATGCGTCCTATGGACGGTCCGGGAGGCATTTACTACGACCCAATGAACAATGCGTTCATTAACCAAGGCAATCCGGGGCGTTCTCCTTCGCCCGGTGGTGGCGGCACGTACTCACTAGGCAGTGACGAATACAATCAGTATATGTCCCAGTACGGGAGTAAACTTCCTGCAAGCGCTCTTGAATATGCCAACAGTTACAATCAGTTCAACACCGGCCTGAACAACTTGCAGAACCAGTTCGGGGACCTGAATACCGCTTTTACAAACGCGCAGAATCAGATCACCGGGTTTGGCACCAATCTTAGCGACATTCAAAATCAAGTCGGCAACTTCAATACAGGCTTGTCTGACCTGCAGAACCAGTTCGGGGCGTTCAACACGAACTTCTCTAACATGCAGAACCAGTTTGGAGACTTCCAGAACCAATTTGGGAGCATGCAGAACCAGTTCACTGACCAGTTAAATCAGGGCATTGGTTCCATTACTCAGCAAATGGAAGGCATGCAGGGGAATCTGCAGAATACGCTGCAGGGATTTGATACCCGCCTATCTACCGTGGAAGATCAGGTTCAACAGCAGCCTACGACAACGGCGCCGATGGCTCCGCAGGCGCCAACGAACCCTTACTTTAACAATACCGGATCCTATGGATATGGACTTGGGTACGGGGGATCGCCCTATGGCTCGTACTCTCCGCTCCCCGCACTGTATAACCCGTCACCGTATGGCGGGTATTCCGCCATGATGGGCTACCAAATGTCCCCCTTGTGGGGTGCGGCACTGGGGCTATTCTGATGGCTTTCGCGGCTGGTAAGTACGCTTACGGCCTCTGCGACATCTGTGGGCAGCGGTACCGCCTGACCGATTTGAAGAAGAATTGGAAGGGGTTCATGGTCTGTTCTCGGGACTATGAACCTAAAGAACCACAGCTTTACCCGCTGCACTACACTGCGGATGCAATCGCTCTACAGGATCCGCGGCCCGATCGGCATGAGCCGATGTTGGTTGCGCTGGGCAGTGGTGTAGACGCCCCCTTTTCCAGTGTTGGAATGCAACCTGCTCCGATTCCTCGCCCGTTGGCGGCTAAGGGATATGTGGGCACTGTTACGGTGACAACCACATGAACTACTCTGATCTCGTCACGGCGATCCGCAACTACACTGAGGTAGACAGCAATGTCTTCTCAAACGCCATTATTGATACGTTCATCACGATGGCGGAAAGCCGAATCTTGCGCGACATTGATCTGGACGTGTTTAAGGTTACGGCTACGGCGACCACGTCCCCGAGTGGTCAATACATCGCTTCCCCTACGGATCTTCTGGCGCACCGTTACTTAATGATTGAGGTTAGCGGGGACAAGAAGATGTTGGACTTCAGAGATCCGTCGTTCATGCGGGAATATTGGCCCGATCCCACTGTCACCGGGGAGCCGAAGTATTACGCTGTATGGGACAGCGGTAATATTCAGCTGGCGCCTACGCCGAATGCGGCGTACACCGTTGAACTCGGCTATATCGCGCGTCCTACACAGCTTTCCTCGTCGAATACGACGACGTGGGTCAGCACAAATGCACCAGAAGCGTTGTTGTATGCCTGTTTGATTCAAGCATACAGCTACACCAAGGGACCGTTAGAGATGCTGCAGTACTACGAAAATGCGTACAAGCAGGCTATTCAGGGCTTGGGCATCGAACAACAGGGGCGCCGCCGTCGCGATGAAAACCGAGATGGTATGGTGCGTATTCCAGTAAAATCGGAGTCACCGGGCCCTGTTTTTGGCCCAGCAGGCCGTTAATCGCATTTAACAAGGAGACATAAATGGCAATCTCACAGGCACTTTGCAGCAGCTTTAAGTCAGAGTTGCTGGGCGGTACCCACGATTTGGATACTGATGTAATTAAAATCGCACTGTTTACCAGTTCAGCGACGTTGGGTGCTTCGACAACTGCGTACAGCACTTCAAATGAGGTTTCCGGCACCGGCTATACGGCAGGCGGCAACACGCTGGCGAGTGCTGCGATCAGCTTGGATGGCACGACTGCGATTGTAGATTTTGCGGACACCACATGGTCTTCTGCGACGATCACCGCGAATGGTGCGTTGATCTACAACTCGTCTAAGGCGGACCGTGCGATTGCAGTACTGGCGTTTGGTGGGGATAAGACCTCTACCAATGGCGACTTCACGATTCAGTTCCCGACTGCGGATGCCTCTAACGCGATCATCCGTATTGCGTAATGGCGTCGTCTACTGAATACGTCGGTTGGGGTCGAGCCGGGTGGGGCCAAGCGTCCTACGGGCTTGACTGGACCGTTGTATCAGTAGATGGGAGCGCCGGAACCGGCGCGGTCGGCAACGAAACGGTTGTCG
>Ga0196901_1001921_pt1 | contig 10206 bp, 13 predicted proteins | sample CB_VirMetaG_FD_169099 | JGI IMG/M metagenome (GOLD analysis project Ga0196901, IMG submission 169099) | Freshwater to marine saline gradient viral communities from Chesapeake Bay - CB_1504_1 Viral MetaG (v3) (version 3) | ecosystem: Environmental > Aquatic > Marine > Coastal | place: USA... | reverse complement strand
TGAATATCCCATAGTTTTAACCATGCTCCGACATTAGGTACTTTGGTATGAAGTAAGGTGGTTTCTATTACCCTTCTTACGAATCTTTTGTTCGTATTTAATGTGTGAAATGTTATACCCATCTTAATCCCTCATGCCAATCACATTGACAGTATATATGTTTTAGTTCATGGTGTATTGGACTATATCCAAATGTATCTCTTGTTTGAAGGTATTTTTCCTGTAAATAAATAGCGTTAAAAGGTTCTCCGTCAATATGACCAAATATGGCACAACCTACATTTCCACACAACATATCTTCTTCTTCATCAACCACAAATAAATGTATTTCGTAACCCTTTACGTTTATCTTTTCATAATAGACTGTATCAGCATGAGCCTCTGCCAAAAATACAACCAATGTAACCAAAAGAATAGTAAATATTATTAGTGCTGTGGTAGAGTCTCTTATCATAAAAAAAATAAACGATTAGGTATAAAAAGACCTAATTGTCGTTCTTATGCTTCCAGTAATCTGCTGCTATAACTGCTGCAATAGGAGCAAGTAGCGTGATTGCTGTATTCTCATTAAGAGGTATTTTATCTAAACCTGTCCATAGTGCTACAAGACCTGCATAGAATCCTAGACCCCAATATCGTAGTTTTCCTAATTCTACCATGATAAACCCTCAAAAGATTGATATATAAAAGTTATCTTCTAAATCACGCCTAAAGCCCTTATCACTTCTATAAATCCAAGACTTAGACCTACTACTACTATTAGTAAATCCCTAGAACGTAGTTTCTTTTCCTGCTCTAATTTTATATCCTCAATATGATTCCTGTGATCAATCTCCATAACGGTCATTCTGTTACATAAATCTGAGATATTATCTGCCATTTTGTCTATTTTTGCGAATAATCTCTCTACTGTAATCTCGTCAAGTTCGACCATAATAAAGTGTATAATCCATGCTAATATAGAAGTAAAATAAAAAAAGAAGGTAATTTATCTAGGCTTGAACACTAGATACGATTACATAGGTGTTTGGATCGAGAATGTCTACACCGATTCTATGGGTCCATACAATATCCCAGTATTGTCCTGCGATTTGTTTCTGGAACTCAATTTCCATGTTACGTTGTGATGCTAAAGCCCAAGCTTTACCCTTTACACAAACTAGGTTTCTGTAAGCGTTGTTTTGGACCAATAACTCATTTGTAACAATGATGTCAATACCATAGAGTCTTTCGAGTTGTCCAAGTCTAGTAACGTTAGCGTTACCAATCATTGTATACTCTGAAAGAGTGGTTGCTGTCATTAAACTCTCAAATGCTCTTGGTGAAATAAAGGCGACCAATCTACCTGGAGAGGTATCTTGACCTAATTCTTCAAGGTATCTCTTAGCGAAGCTAAGTCCATCCTCGTCAAATTCGCCATCTGCATCTTCTGTGGTTGTATCTGTGGTTGCTGCACCGTCAGAACCTCCAATGTGGTAAGGTGCTGTGGTAACGCCACCAAAGTCGTGATCGGTTCCTGCCAAGTCTTGAACAATAAGACGGTGTTCGTCTCTGATTGCCTCTAGTCTTGCAGTTTCTCTAAGAGCGTTAAGGAATCCTGCTGGAAAGTCCTCTAACTCTGCTTTCTCAACGACTTGTCTCCAACCTCTAACAGCACAAGTAATGCTGATTGAAGTGAGCGTGTGAGTGCTTGCAGTAATATCGGTAGTTGGAGATTCGGTAATTGCTCCTGCATCTGGTACTGTGATTCTGTAGAATCTAGCAGTATTAGATCCCTTTGGTAGACTTTGGAATTGACCATATTGTCTAACTGGGATTGCAGTTTTAGCTCCTAACTGAACATTAACATCTGATCTACCCTGAGTTACTGGAATTGTACCAGAAGTTGAAATTGCTTCTTGAACGGTTCCGTTGTGTTCTTGGGTAATTGTGTGTGCAGCAATCCATCCGTCTTTATCAATGGTAAGTTTACCATATCCAGATTCAAAGAGTTTATCCATGAATTGTGTTGCTTCTTCGTCAGTAAAGGCTTCTTCAACGAATCCTTTTTCTTTTGACTCTGCAACTTCGGATTTTGGTTGCCATGCAGATTGAACAGTCTCAATGACTGCTTTCAATGTTTTCTCGTTAGATGCTTCAATTCTTTCAGCAACTTTGTCAGATTCAGAAACTTTTGGAGCTTCTACTGTTGTTTCCTTTGCAGGAGCTTCAACAGGTGCTTCCTCTTGTTTTTGTTCTGCTTTGCCTACTTCGATTTCGCCATCAGTTTCGATAGTTACTTTGACTTTTTCCTCGACATTTTTATTGTCTTTGGTTTCTGCCATATTAACTTGATTTTGTGGTGTTTGTATATCGGAAGTGTTTTGTGGTTGTTGAGCTACTTGTGGTTCTGGTTGAACTACTTGTGGAGGTTGAATCAATGACATAAATGATTTCTCCAATGCGTTCATTAGTTCCATAGCCTTTCTGTCTAAATCTTCTGGAGCCATATCTGGACTCTTTGCATAAAGGCTTTGTTTGAGTTCTTGTGTTAGTCTTTGTGTATCGAAGAATCCTCCAAATGATGAGGCTTGTTCTTCTTCGTTTAATATCATAACATCATCTACATTGTGTTCTACTACTGTCATTGTACTTTCAGGGATTCCAGGAGTTCTTACTACTGATAATTCCATAATTTCTCCCAATACAGGACTGTTGAGACATTTCTTTTTCATCTCATCACATAGTTCTCTTTGCTCAAGAACTGATGCACCGATTGATACCTGATATTGTTCGTTATCTAAAATCTGTTGCCATTTAGGATCATTGACAGTTGCCTCATATTTGACTTGGGATTTTTCCTCATCAAATGTGAATGTAACCTGTCCTATATTGGTAGTTGGTCCTCCATGCTCTACTCTTAATGGAACAACTTTACCGTCAAATTTCTTTAATTCTTCTACATCATAATAAATACCATTTCTGGATTCTCTAGGCATTAAGGCTATGCCTGCTATTCTATTTGCCATGTATATTTTTCTTCAAAAGCAATATAGAGAAGTATTTAAAACTCCTCACGCCAAAGCATATAAAAGTTTAAATCTGTGTTAGTTGCTGACTGTCCTGTTACTGTAAGTGTCTCTCCTGGTAGAAGATAGAAACTAGGTAGTCCTTGAACAGAGTGAGAATCTGATTTAGCCAAGTGAATTGAAAATAGACGTTTGGTTGTATCAGGTGTTACTGTACCTGCTGTATCTGTTTGTACTACACTATTGGTTGCATCTACATCTCCCCAAACAGGTGTTCCTCCTATTGCTAGATTCTTGTAAATCTCAATGATTGCAGGTTTTGTTCCCTCTGATGAAGCCTCAAAGAACTCTATATCAATCTCTACTTTGTTTGTTTTACTTTGAAATGTAGTTTGGTTTCTAACATTTAACAATACTGTTTCTGTTGAGATTGTGGATCCTGAAGAATCTGCTGAAAAGTATCTGTCTCCAACTGATTCTGCTTCTACTGGTTCTATAATACCTGCGTGCCATGATGCTGTTTTCATTACTATTGATTCTGAGCCTGATGTTTTTGTTATATCAAATGCCATAGGTAAAACAGGGTTTGTAACGCTAGGTCCTGTTAATGTGTTTGGAAGTTCCATTCTGTGAATTAGGATCCATTCCCCTCTTTCATTCATCCACCAAAAGTTTACAGGTGCAGTTCCTAGCCATCCATAAGTAATCATAAAGATATTCAGATTGGAAGTAACTATACTGTTAAAGGAATGATCTCCGTTAAAGTTAGCCTGAGTTACAGTTGTATCTGATGAGTCCTTTCTCCTGCCTACTACAAAGTTAGTTCCATTGTAACCAATAAAGAATCCGTCAGTAGAATCAAATAATCCTGCGTATTGTGTAGCGTTTGCTACTCCACCATTAGCCCATAGTGCTGTGAAAAAGGCATAACCTTCGTGTCCAGGTCTATATCTTAGTTTCCTTTTGCTTTCTAATCTTGCACTACCGTTTGATGTAGTTGATGATGTTAGTATTGCCATAGAATCTCCTTGTGTTACTGTTCCATTGTTTGTCTCTGTTTCTGTAAGAGTTAATGTGTTTATATTGTATTGAAATTCCTCTACAATTCTTGAATATCTAGGACTCTGAATTGTTTCTCCAAATGTTGAATTAAATGATGAGTAACTTCCCTTGTCTACTATTTTTACAGGTCTTTGTAACGCTCTGTTAGTTGGATTTGTCATTTCTTTTTCTTACCCCTTTTATAGGCTTCTTCTTCAGAATCAAAGATTTTATTATCATCCGTACTACCGTCAGCAGGTCCACCGAACTGTCCACTTCTTTGATCCCTAAACTGTCCTGTAGGGGTAACACTTGTGATTGGAGGTTCATCTTCCATATCACTTTGATCAATCATAACATTTGTATTTGCAATAAGCCACTTTCTAGCCTCTGAACGTCTAATGATGTTATCTCTAAATGCTGTAATAACTTCCTGTACGGTTTCAGATTGCTTGATTGGTGTTTCAAAGTATACGCTGAGTTCATCCATGTTTAGACCTCTCTTTTTTAGATAAGGCATTAGGCATAATCTTTTGAATTGGTTAGCGAATCTCTCTTGGATTCTTTTTACCTTTCTGATGAGAACTGAATCTGTGCTTTCTGATGCTGCTCTAGCAGTAAATCCAGCGTTAAAGAATTGTAGTGGGAACTTGCTACCTGGTTCTAACAAGTCTCTTTGTAGGTGTTCAATCCATCCTTCAAATTTGGAGTTTCCTGATGCTTCTACAATGTTAGTTTCAAATTTCTTATCTGTTACAATCTTTGATCCTTTCTTCATCTTCTTTAGGTTATCTGCCTGAGTCTTGATGAACTGTTCTCCTGCATCTTCAAAGTAGAACATTACTGTAGGATCTGCATGACCTTTGATAATCTCAACCATGTTATCCTCTACCTCTTTCATCTGAATAAGTGGAGAATCATAAATAATGCCTGTTCTTGGATCAGTATAGTCAGTTAGTATGGAATGGAATAGTCCTCTAGCAAATGGTTCTCTTGCAACGTTAGTTAGTTTGAAATGAACTATCTCTTTTGGCTTTAAGTATATCTCTTTATCATTAACCTTTTGAACATAGTGCTTTATTCTGCCCTTATCGTCTCTTACTATTGATTCCATAGTTGTTATTGGTACTTCTACAAATTCTGCTCCTGTTGGATCTTTCTCATAAATCAAATTACCTGTTCCAATGTAAGAATACAGTCCATCTTCAATTATTTCCTGCATACCGATAGTATCAAACCACTCATCTACTGCTTTTTGTGTTTTTTTGTTCTTTGTGGTTACTTTAAGCCCTTTTCCTATTACCATTTGAATATAAGTCTCTATTGCTAAGTTTAATCTAGGATCTTGGTTAATTGCATCCAAAGTTTCTACAAAAGGTCTATCTGGAGCGAGTTCTTGTTGCCAATCTGACTGATTTACCTCGCTTTTTTGATTAAATGTCTCAATTACCTTAACAGAACCCTCATAAACCTCTTTTTTTGCGGTAATTTTGGGTAAAACTGCTCCTTTTGGGTAAATAACGTCTCCATTTGACCTAATTATAGGACTTTTCATGGTTTTTTAATGTTAATTGAATGAAAAGGAAGTATTAATCATATTCTAAAAAGAGTTCATCTGAACCATTGACACCAACTGCTGTAATTCTGCTACCAGATACCTCTAATCTCAGTCTTACTTTATGATTTCCATGTGCCATAGGTGTTGCTCCTTGTGCAAACTTCATTAGAAATGTTCCATCATTGTTTAATGTTAGATTCTGTGTTGAGGAAAATATTGTTTCCCCTTCTTGGTTTATCAATCTGAATGTTCCTGTGAATCCAGAAATATCCCTTGCATTAGTGAAAGTGTTTTCATCATAGACTGTGCCGCTCAAGTCATAAGTCGCACTATCCGTAAAGTCCGACTGACCCCAAGTTTTCTGGTCCAATTTCAGATATAAAACCATGCTTTATATACTAAAGCAAAGTATTAATAGAAGTATGTTAGCAGTTCATACTCCTAGTCCAGATATAGAATGGGTTTGGGATGATAGTCCTAAGAAATGGCGTATGAAAGGCGTTATGATTAACAGTATAATTGAAAATATGCGTAAAGATGAGTGCCATGAGATACTGAGATTTCCAATGCACTTATCTGATGAACAATGTATGAATCAACTCCGTACAAATACAGATCCTAACATAATTCTCTATATAGCCATGATGAAGGGTGTTACACCGATTGTAACGGTAGGACAGTTCAAGTCATTCATAGCCTCGTTTGCAAAAAAGAAAGAAGATAAAAAGAATACCAGGAAGATACCAAATTCCTATAAAAAGTCTAACTAACTCCTGCTACAGTTCCTATTCCCATCTTGTAATAGTAAAGTGCCAGTAAGAAAGCATCTCCCAAGTCAAATGTATTTTGTGTTGTCTTGTTTGTTCCTCCCTTTTTGTTATACTTGATAGTCATTAGTTGGGATTTTAATTTTCTGAACTTTGGGTGTATCTCTACCTTCTGAAAGTCTACTGCGTTTGCTGCAAAGTTTAACATCTTCTCTCCGTACTGTGAGAAATTGACAGGTTGAACGTTCATGTGGTATTTATCCCTCAAGTCTCTTATTCCCTCTGCCCATGAACCGTCTACAAACAGTCTCTTTGTCTTGAATCGTGCTGAGAGTAATTCTATTTGTCGGATAATGTCGATATAGCTAGCTCGTTCAAAACTTTCTGCAAATATAACAGAGATTTTACCTTTTCGCTTTTGGGTAATGCAAATCCCGAACTCTGACGAACCAAATCCAGGATCAATTCCGATAACCCTATCATTACTGTCGTCTCCGTCTTTCCATTCGTACTCTTGGCTACAGCACTCATCAAGTCCTTCAGGGCTAAAGATATCTCCAACATTCTTTCCCCAAACTCCCATGTATTCTCTTTCAAAACTTCTAGCCTCCTTTGCCTTATCTATAAACTCTTTCGAGAAGATTGAGCTTCCAGTTTGCGGATCTTTTTTAAGACCTGATTCAGTATAGAAATGGAATCTTTCATATATGGTTTTCTCTGCTCCTGTGGAAGGTTCTTGCATAATGTCGTAAAAAAAGCCACTTGGTTCCTCCCCTGCTGTAGATACCCAAATAACCCAAGAATCTGACTTGCCAATATATCTCTCTCCGACTGTTCTAACAATGCTATCATCTCTAAGTTTGAAGAAAGCGGCTTCATCTCCAAAAAAGACACTAACTTTTGGTTTACCTCTAGCTGAATGGATGTTATTTGACGGATAACATTTAATTCTTCCTCCATTGACTTCGAGTTCGTATGCTCCATGATCTACATAACCGAGTGCTTTCTTAATTAAAAAGGCTTTCGCCCTTCTGATGAGGTCTTGTGCTAAATCTACGTTAGGTCCTGTAATGACCATAGCTTCCTTATCCTGAAAGTATGGGTCGGTGTAGCACTTCCATAATATCCAGAGCAGGACAAATTCTGTAAGTCCAAGTCCTGTAGCTTTGTAGACACAGAACGACTTGCAGGGGTTTGTTCTTTCCGAATCAAGTTTCTCCATTTCCATCTTGTCAAGTATGTCGGTTTCGTATTTGTAACATGGATGAAATATTCCATCCCTCTCAGGTCCACCGTTAGGATAAAACACATAATGCCACCAACAGCAATCTTCATCTTCTGACAGAGAGTTCTTACACCAAAAGCAATCTGGTACAACAGGTGTATCTCTTGAAGTCGCATTACTGATCAGTTGTCTCGTTTCCTTGCTCGCTATCCCCTTCAAGTTTCTTTACCACTCCTTGTTTTGGTGCTAGTCTATCCCTTTCCTTTTTAAGTTTCTTAATCTGCAAAGGTAGTTCTGCATCCTGTAACATTCTAAAGTTATCCATTTTAACCTCATGTCTTGCCCTTCTGATTTTAAGTTCAAGATCCAAATCCTCTTTCTGTTTTGAAAGTTCTATAAGATTGTCATACGCTGCTATGTCCTGTTCAAGTCCTTGTCTCATTCTGATAAACTCTCCTACATAGGTGTCCAATGCAGTTTCAGATATGGTGTCCTCAAACTCTCTCCTGATAATATCAATATGATACTTTACTCCTCTTGGTGTTGTCTTTCCAAACTTTGACATTAGTGATGTGTCTCCGTTTATCTGCTCTGCTATCTGGTATGCGTTTCTCTGTTTGAATGTCCATTCGTTATAGATATAATCCCTGAACTCCTTTGAGAGTTCTGGTCCTCTAGTTCGAGTCAATTTCCTTCAAAAACCTCAAGGTAACGTTCCTAGCATCATGTAAAGCAAGTGTTTTGTAATCTGTAATCTTTCCGTTAGCGTTCCACACCTTGCAACCTACTGCCAAAGCCTGTAATCCTGTGCAACTTAGATCAGGCAGAATCTTTGGTTCTGGTTTGTCATAAGTATATTTCATATCTACATAGTTGTCAAACTGTTCTAACCAGTCAGGCATATCAGCATAGTTGATTAGATTATCACTTGTCCTTTCATAGTAAACGGTTTCAGGATATTTCTCCTTTATGTTTTTCTTTATAATGTCTCCCTGATAACTTCTGTTGATACAAACCCAACTCTCAGTAGAGCCTGGAGTAATGTCGTTGTTTTTGAAATGTTCCAAGTCTACCATGTTTGGAAGATAGATTGCATTTGGCAATAAGGGAATGAGATCAGTTGTAGTTACAAAACATGGATAGGTTGAAACCGCAGATTTCTCAACCTCATCCATCTGTCTCAGTTTAGTTCCATGAAAAATGAATATCACTTTGTCTTTTGGGAAATGCTCTCTAAACTCACTAAAGTCATGTATTACTATCTTATCATAATCTTCCTGTAACTGCATAGCCCTAGTTACTATTTTGTTTACATCATCAAATAATTCAGTTACACCGTAAAACTCATGGAAGCCAAAAGGATCAAACTGTTTTAACTGTAATACCTTGTCTCCTGCACCATGCTTGCACATCATTTCGGCTACGCCTGCCATGCTGAAAAGGTGCATGATACGCATACGTTTAAATATTGGTTTAAAGGTTATAAAGTTAATGATGTTAGGAGCTAAGAAAGGGGAATCTCCTTACCTTACTCATAATTGGTGTACCAAGTGTGAGGAATGGAGAATAGGAAAACCTACATTCTGTCCTGAGTGTAATAGAAAATGTAGGGTAGGTTCACATTATTCAAACGGTAGATACCTTAGAAAGGATGTGAAAAGGATTGGGTAGATATAGATGAAAAAAATGCTAATGTGTGCTTATGGCTCTTGTAGAGAAACCTTCCCTAAATATGAAGTGGGAGCAGCAAACAGAAAATACTGTAAAAAACATAGTGTTATTGTACGTAATATAAAGAAAAAACAATATGATGAAGCATATAAAGCAAGAATGAAAGGACTAAGAGCAGAGATTAAGAAAGAGTTGGATATGAAATGTATGCTTTGCGGAATCTCTATACAAGGATATTCTCTGTCTAAAAAGTTCTGTGACAGATGTGTTATAATATCAAAGAAAGAACACGGAAAAACAAATAATTACAAGAGAAAAGTAGAACGTGCCTATAGAAATCAAGGCAAGAAAGGCGGTTTATTTATAACTGTTTAAGACTTGGAGATATGAATCCAGGAAAGTATTGTAATATGTGTGGAGAAAGGAAAACAGTAACTACTAGAAATACTAGAATGAGTTGGAAAGAACATCCTTACTGTAGAATTTGTAGATACCACTTGGAGATATTTAGTGGTAATAGTAATTATCTAAAAGAATATTGGTAAAAAAAGAGAAAGTGTTACGCCCATTCTCTAACTTCGACTTGAAGTAACGGTCCTAAAAGGGCTACCTTTCAGCAGAGCTTAAGTTGACAACTCGGTAATCCCTGACGGACACCTAGTTATCATTAATCCCACTATTTAAACCTTTTCACAGTCTACACAATGTCTTTGATACTTCTCATGGTAAGGACATTTAGGAGCCTCATTCTGAGCAAAGACTTTGATCTTCTTTGATACAGGTTTTGCTTTGGAAGTTACGTCTATTACTTCATCTGCAATAGAGTTTTTGGTTTTGAATATTGCCATGCAGTAATATTTATATATCTCCTATATAAGCGTTACTGCACTCCACATTTTTCTCTATACTATACTATACTATACTATACGTATAGTA
>Ga0196901_1001920_pt1 | contig 10214 bp, 28 predicted proteins | sample CB_VirMetaG_FD_169099 | JGI IMG/M metagenome (GOLD analysis project Ga0196901, IMG submission 169099) | Freshwater to marine saline gradient viral communities from Chesapeake Bay - CB_1504_1 Viral MetaG (v3) (version 3) | ecosystem: Environmental > Aquatic > Marine > Coastal | place: USA... | reverse complement strand
ATATTATTACCTGCCAAGGCGGATTAGGCAGGATAAAAAAATAATCTGCCGATATTTTTTCTGATCGGGTTTTTTATCGCAATAAAAACTTAGATGTAACGGGTATTACCTGCGAAAGCGGATTAGGCAGGATAAAAAAATAATCTGCCGATATTTTTTCTGATCGGGTTTTTTATCGCAATAAAAACTTAGATGTAACGGGTATCCTGATCATGATACAAAACTGATCAATCTTAACTTAACCGATCTTGAAAGGATCAACACAATGTTCAAAACACACCAAACCAAAATCAGCAAAGCTGTAATGAAAGACAAGACTGGCAAGATGCTAGGCAAAGTCATGACCATGGTCATATTATCCATTCAGCAACCATGGTATCGCATTGACGAAATGATGCAGGAAACAGAACAGAATGGTATTGATTGCCGATATATCGGTAATTGGGAAATGAAAAGAAATGCATTCAAATATATCCTGAAAAACCGCAAGGATATCTGGCAATCCATGCAGGATTATAAAGCAGGGAAAATTGATCTTGCTCAATTACTAATGATTGTCGAGTCTTGTGATGGTCTTGGTTTTGTGAAGGCAGGATTTGTTATTCAATTATGCCTTGGCGAAATAGGTTGTTTAGATGTTCATAATCTAAGAAGATTTGGATTGAATGCTTCAAACTTCAAATATGGTGCTAATGCTTCATATACTCTCATGAGGAAGAAGGCAGAATTGTATATTGAAACCTGCAATAAACTTGGTGGTTGTGAATACCTATGGGATTCATGGTGTGAATATCTAGCAGAGAAAAATCCTAATAGGTTTTTGAATGCTGACCATGTATCAGAATTGCATAGCAGAGCATTAGGTCTTTAACAGGAAAGGAAAAACATCATGCAGAAAATAGCGATTAGACATTGTGGTATTGGTGATCTTGTGAAACGCAAGCCTGATGCCAAGGCGGTATATGTTATCAATCATAGGAATAAGGCAACCAAGGAAAGGAAGGCAGAATATTCCCTATCAGATTGGGAAGATATGAACAGGGAAATATTCCTGAATGAAGACACAATGGTTTATGTAGGCTTTGATTTTTAGGAAAGGACAAAAGATCATGACTGAATTATTCTTGGTAAATTATACCCATGAGGATGGCAAGAAATGGGAATGCTACAAATCAACGCATTCCCTCATGGAAGCATGGATGAAGGCAAACAAATTGCGTGACAAGGGATATCGTGTCACTGTTCAATCAGTCTTAATTAATGACAATGGAAAGGTAGAGTTATGAACAAGGAAGATATCAGATATTTTGAAAAGGCAGGATCAGAATTATTGCAGGAATACACTGCAGATAAGAATTCTGAATTCCTATTCTGGAATGCAGGAAGATATCAATACTTTCCAGATCCAGAAGAACATCAGGATGATGGCGATGGTAAAGCATACGTCATACAATTCATGGCATATGCAAAGGAAGGATCAGATCTAGATGCTGACTACTTTGCAAAAGAACTGGTGCAGAAATACAGCCCATTATATGCCCATGGATGCCACTGTGAGCATGATTGTTGTGGACATTACTTCACAGTGAACATGGACATATACCATAAGAAACTGAAGTATAAGGATGATGGTAGGGATGTTTATAAGTGGACAGTACTTATCCATAATGCTATAAACCTTTAGGAAAGGAAGGAACAATGGCTAAGAAAATTAAATGGTCTAAGATTTACAATAAAGATAAGGCATACAAAATTGCCAGAAAACAACAACGTCAGACTAAATATGATATGGTCTGGAAAAACCTAGAAACTAACAACGACAACCCAACAGCCAACAAATAGGAGATATTATCATGGCTATTTCAAACACAACTAAAATCACTATCGTGTCCAACACAAACAACAACCTACATCCAATGGCTCATGTGTCAGCATCAGATCTGTTGATACGCCGCAGGGATTATAAGAACCGCCATCGCCTCAATGGTACGATGCACAATGTGAAGGGCTACCTGTTCGTTGGGCGTGATCCTGTTACAGGACGCTTCACTAAACTTAACTAGGACTGTTGTAAATATGTCACACTGTTGCAAATATGTGACAGTGTGACTATCTCATGAAAGGAAGAACACAATGTATAATAGACAAGACATGATCGACATGATACAGATCTTATTTCCAGATCTTACCTTGAAAGAAGTACAGACCAAGGTGGATATGGTACTTGATCAATGGGAAGCAGAAGAAGCAGACGATTATGATCGTGATGCAGATATGGTAATTAGCAACTAGGAGTATGTGCTATGGAAAAGACAATTCAAATTCATGTTAAGGGTAACCAATACTTATCCATCTATCAATCCTTTACAGGCAGACAGGAAACTATGCCAGTGGTAAAGAGTGATAATAAAGTTGTCCTACTATGTGACAGCCCAAGGGATCTTAAAGATACAAGAGATCTGATGGATCATATCATGGACATAATGCAGGGTGACTATTCTAAATGGGAAGGGGAGTTAACATAATGGCTATAATTGAACACAAAGTGGAAGCACTAACTAAGGAAGAACTTGAAGAAAGAGTAAAGAATTATTTTCAATACTATCATCCCTCTGGCTACTGCACCATAGATCATGGGCGTGGCGAAAGGGTTGACGCAGATGGTGTAACAGTGTATTATGCCAATATTACTAGACTATCTTCATGCGACTAACAGGAAAGGAGAATTAAATATGTTTGGAAGAAAAGAAAAATATCTAGGTGATAAGAAAGTAATGGTTAAGATGTCTGATCTGTCCACCATGACAGCAAACCTATGGGATGCTTACTGGAAGATGAGGGACAATGGATGGGACGCAAGTGCAGAACATCTATACAGCATCATTGAAAGCAATCGTATTACACTTGAAAAGAAAGGCTTCTGGTCATGAGTAAAAATCCATTTGGTAAATCAACTAAAACCGATAATGCCTATGCAACTTATCGGGTGGACAACCCTGCTAATGGTATGTATTTTGAATGGAAGGTTCTGAAGACATACCAACGCCCTGATAAAGAAAAGGATAATCAATATGCTAGATGGTTCTGTGCAGTGAAATCACCAATGACCTATGACAGTTGGGAACTAGGTGATACCTATGTCAGAGAGATCCTAGATCTAGCAGATATGATTGATGCAACACCAGAATGGAAGCAACACTATGGATAAGAAACAGAAATATGTGTTGAATAGTTTTCAAATACTTGAACACACTTACATTGTGGAAGCACACAACATAGAAGAAGCAATGGAACTAGCAATGGAGATGGACAAACCAACACATACAGAGATGATTGAAGAAGGCTTCTATGATGCAGAAGAAATAACCCTAAACTAATAGATAGGTCTACACACATGGTATTTTAGGGTGTAACCTATTGATAACATTAACTATCGAAGGAGTAGTATAATGCCAAATAACACAGACAACAGAGTTATCCTGTCACATGATGACACCCAAATGATTGACATGATTTACAACATCATGAACACAGAAGACACACCATTGTGCAATACACTTATCCCTATGGATGAGGCATTGCTTGATGGTCAAGGTTGGTATGACTGGCGCATTGAAAACTGGGGAACTAAGTGGGAAATCTATGATGCCTCTTGTGACCGCATAAATGCCAACACAATTGCTTTGGATTTCTACACTGCATGGTCACCACCATTCCCTATCTATGATAAACTGGTAGACATGGGCTTTATTGTGACCGCACGTTACCTTGACGAAGGTTGGATGTACATTGGCGAATACAACAGCGATGGTGACCATGTACACTTTGACAATGTTGAGGATGTAGTTACAGAGTATCCCGAACTTGACTTTGAGTTTGGTATCGGTGAAACAATACAAGATATGCGTGACATGGAGATTGCATGATGAACTGTTGGCACTGTAAGACAGAACTTATATGGGGCAGTGACTATGACATCTCAGACGAAAACGATGCCTATATCATGACGACTGTATTGTCATGCCCTAAATGTAACAGCCTAGTAGAAGTCCATTATCCAAAGGAGAGTGACGATGAGTGAGTTTGACCAAAACAAATCATACAGCATTGGCGTATGGGACATGACATTCTATGTCGTGGATGTCGAAAAGGATGACTATGTTCGCAACGAAGATGGTAGCATTAGGATATTTCGAGCACCACACATTGACAATTCCTACATGGCTGATGGCTTGGATGTGGATGATTTAGAGGAGTAAAGCGATGACTAGATATGAACTATTACAAACACTAGAAAGACTATATCCTAGTCGTGAGGATTGGTTTATTGCTGATGAGGACGAAGGTATTGTAAAGGTATGTTTTGTTCTAGATGTAGAGGAGAATACAGAAGATGAAACCAAGTGAGAAGAATTCAAGATCCTATGCACAGTGTGTTGAGATGTGTGAACAGATAGCACAGGAGCATGACTGGAATGGTGATGCATCAGGCTTCAAAACATGGTGGACAAAGCGTGACTTATATGCTAAACAAAGAGATACCAATATAGGACATACCTTCAGGGTGACTGATCGTAGACTTGAAGAAGAATATGAATCACTATTTGGTAAGCCCTGCGGCAAACAAGACATGACAAGAATGGAATATAGAGAATTTTTTAACCCAGAAGTAAGGAAAAAGGAGATGAAAAATGGAACTAACACATGAGCAAAGACTAGAATTTCTAAAATCTTATAATGACTTGCGTAATATTCTTCAGACACTGTGGGAATGTCAAGATCTATGGATGTCTGATCTGCGTAAGTTAGAAGACTTACAATCTACAATGCATAGGACATTAAAGTTTGTACCACAAACTGATGACGATGGTAGATCAATGCATTATTCAGATTGGGTGTTGGCAGGAGAGAAGGAGATCGAAGATGCCTAAGTATTTGCCTGTGGAAGGCTGTGAAGAATGTGAATTTTTTGAAACAGCCTGTCCAGAATGTATCTTATATGGCGAAGCAAAGATTGTAGATGATAATCAGGAAAGGAAAAATGAAGATGAAGATGTTTAGTACAGTAACAGCAACACCATTGACAGATCCATACACTAGTCATGAAGATATACATGATATTGATAGGTCTTACATTGAAACAGTTGCTGACAAACCAATAGAAGAATTATCATTGGAAGAAATCAATGACTTCATTGAAGGTCTTGCACAGTATCATTTTCAAGAGGATGTGAGCATTGGCATTGAGTAAGTATAAAGTATTGGTTGAGTATAGGCAGGTGTTTCGTGCCTATGAAACTGTCTTGGCAAGCAGTGAAGAATTGGCAGAAGATCATGCCATCAAACAGTTTGCCACATCTAGGAAACAGGTTGCAAAAAATGAAAAGCCTATTGACGAAACAGTAGTAGTCATTGGTGTTACACTGCAAGAATAGAAAGGAGAATTTATTATGCAGAACCTATGGGAAAAAGATCGTAAGCGTTTATTTCGTGAGTTATATCACCAGTATCTTGACGAGGGATATGATCAGAAGGAAGCAAAGAAATTAGCAAGGCAGGAAGCAGACGAAATTATGTCTGACAGCGCAGAGTTTGCAATGGATGTAGCAATGAAGGATGAACGAGATGACTACTAAACTATTACATGAATACTTTGGAACAGATGATAGGTATGCCTCAAGACAATCTTCTGTGTCTTTGATTGACGATTACACATATGAAGTATTGTTTGCTGATAAGGGCAAGGTCATTGGATCAATGGAAGTCATGGGAAGTGAAGATACTGCAGAAAAGATTGCAGAAGATTGGGTACTAGGTGTTACAGATAGAGGAGATAACTAACATGGACATGAATGAATATCAGAAACTAGCAATGAAGACTGCAATATTTCCGCAAGAACACAAGTACACTTACCCTGCCCTTGGGTTGGCAGGTGAAGCAGGTGAAGTAGCCAACAAAGCAAAGAAACTAATTCGTGATGGTGCAACAGAGGAAGAACTCATTGTTAAACTAAATGATATAGCAAGTGAACTTGGTGATGTGTTGTGGTATGTTGCAGCAATGGCAGATGCTTGTGACACAAGTCTAGAAAGCATAGCAAAATCAAACCTTTACAAACTGGCAGAGCGTCAGCGTAAGGGTACACTACAAGGATCAGGAGATAATAGATGACTAAAATTTATACTAAGAATGTGAGCGAAGACCCATGGTTGTTTGATTATACACATGACACAAAAGAATGGATGGAAGACAGAGCAAGACTTGCTCATGTTCTTGGTTATCATACATATATTGATGACGATACTTTGTTTGTTGTTGACAACGATATGTTAAATCGGATATACTTCACAGAAGATTACAAGGAGTTTGATTATGATGTCAGATCAGAAATCTAAAATTATTAGTCGTGGTGAATGTACAATCTGTGGATCATCTGACGCTAATGTATTGTATGAGGACAATAGTAAGTATTGTTTCTCTTGTGAAACTTATACTAAAGGAGATGGTATGCAACAACAACAACCAACATATGAAAGACCTATCCGTGGTGTTCATCAGAACCACTTCAGTCAGGGCGACTATCAGCCATTGACCGATAGAAAGATTTCTGAGAATACCTGTAAGTTTTATGGTGTTACTGTCAAGGATCAAATCATAAATCGTGGTGGTGGAAAAGACTGTACGTCTGAACTCAGACACATATATCCTTACTATGATCAGACTGGTTCGCTTGTGGCAAATAAGATACGAACAGTAAAAACAAAGTCTTTCTTTGTTGAAGGTAATCTTCCTAATGCTGTTCTGTTTGGTCAGAATAAGTTTGCAAGCCGTGGCAAGTACATCACTGTGTGTGAAGGTGAGATTGATGCTATGTCTGCATATGAAATGCTTGGTTCTAAGTGGGCGGTTACATCAATTAAGAATGGTGCTCAATCTGCAGTAAAAGATGTGAAGGCTAACTATGAATACCTAAATGGTTTCGATAAGGTAGTGTTATGCTTTGACAACGATGAGCATGGACGCAAAGCGGCTAATCAGGTTGCCCAGATCTTTGAACCAAACAAATGTCTGATCATGAACATGGCAAAGAAAGATGCCAACGAATACCTAAAAGAAAACAAGCGTGAAGAATTCACAAGAGCATGGTGGGATGCAAAGCCATACACACCTGCAGGTATTGTGAACCTTGCTGACATTGCTGATAGTTTGTATGAAGAAGAAGATGTAGAGACTGTACTCTATCCATATGATGGACTGAATGATAAACTATTTGGTATTCGTACAGGTGAACTTGTAACATTTACTGCAGGTACAGGTGCAGGTAAGTCAAGCATGATGCGTGAACTGATGTATCACTTGCTTATCAATTCAGAACACAACATTGGTATCTTCAGTCTTGAAGAAAATAAAAGGCAGACTGCGTTTCACTTGATGTCAGTTGCTGCTAGTGATCGTATCTACATTAAAGAGATCCGTGATAAATACACAAGGGAACAACTGCGTAAGTTTGAAGACCCAACCATTCGTACTGGTAGATACTTTGCCTTTGATCACTTTGGATCAATCACAACAGATGAGATCCTAAATCGTGTACGATACATGGTAAAGGCTTTGGACTGTAAGTTTATTATCCTTGATCACCTTTCCATTCTTGTGTCAGGTCTTGAGGGTGAAGACGAGCGTAGGAACATTGACCAGTTGATGACTAAACTAAGGTCACTTGTTGAAGAAACACGTTGTGCTATGCTGCTTGTATCACACCTACGCCGTGCATCAGGCGATAAAGGGCAGGAGCAGGGCAAGGAGATCAGTCTGTCCATGCTTCGTGGGTCACATAGCATTGCCCAGATTAGTGACGCTGTAATCGCCTTAGAGCGTGATCAACAGGCTACTGATCCAGTCAAGGCTAACACAACCACTGTTCGTGTTCTGAAGAATAGATACGCAGGTGAAACAGGTGTTGCTACTTATCTTCTATATGATAAGAACAGTGGACGTATGCAAGAGATTGAGAACCCTTTTGAAGTAGATGAGGACACAACAGACATAGGAGATTACTTATGAGATTAGAACCTATTGCAGGTGCTGTCAACATCCCATTCTCTAGACAGAGATATGATGCCGCAGACAGCCCTGCTAAAAAGAAGATCATTGAATACCTTGTGTCTAATGGTCATGAAATTCTTCATGCAAAGGAAGATTTTTCTGTTGACATTAAGAGTAAAAAAGCGGATAATATTTACTTCAGTGAAGTTGAGATTAAGTTCTCTTGGAAGGGTGATTGGAATCCCAACTGGACAGAGATAAGGATTCCATATAGGAAACACAAACTGATAAATAAAATACACAGTTTAGATAGTCGTCCTTTCTTTAACTTCTATATACTTCGTAGTGATTTAGATTATGCATGGCGTATTAAAGACTATGTAGTTGAACAAGCAGAAGTAAAAGAAGCAAAAGGAAGATACATTCAAAAGGGTGAACATTTCTTTCACATACCCTATGACAAAGCGGAGTTGATAAAGTTATGAAAAAGTTAGCGGTAGATATTGAAACAGATGACTTGAATGCTACTGTCATTCACTGTATCGCCGCACAAGATGTCGATTCGGGACAGGTATTTACATTTCATGGCGATAATGTGTCTTCCTTTCCCACACTAGCCAGTCAATATGACATATTCATTATGCATAATGGTGTGTCTTTTGATGCACCTGTTCTGAATCGGCTGACAGGTAGCAACATAAAAGTAAAACAAGTTCGTGACACACTAATACTGTCACAACTTATTGATCCATCCATAGATGGTGGACATTCATTAGATGCTTGGGGAAATCGTTTAGGTTTTCCTAAGACAGAGTTTTCAAATTTCTCTGAGTTCAGTGAAGAAATGCTGAAGTACTGTGTGAACGATGTAAAACTGACGGTGAAGTTGTACACACATATGCTTCCTATGCTGAAGAAGTTTTCAGCAAAGAGCATACAACTTGAGCATTCCATTCGTGCCATTGTAGATCAACAAGAACGAAATGGTTTTACACTGAATGTTCGTGAAGCGTCTTGTCTTGTGGCAAGACTTTCACAAGAAGCCGCAGAGATAGAAGAAGAAATGCAACAGATCTTTCCACCTATTGTTGAAGAACGATACTCAGAGAAAACAGGCAATAGATTGAAAGATAAAGTTACAGTATTCAATCCCGGATCTAGACAGCAGATTGCTAATCGTTTGATAGAGAAGGGATGGAAGCCTAACAACTTTACACCTACTGGACATCCAATTGTGGATGAAGGCACACTAAAGAATGTGGACATTCCAGAGGCACAAAAGATTGCACAATATCTTCTATTACAAAAGAGAGTATCACAGATCCAGTCATGGCTTGATGTCGTACAAGACGATGGTAAAGTACATGGTAGGGTCATTACTCTCAAGGCTATCACTGGAAGGATGGCACACCACAGTCCAAACATGGCACAGATTCCTGCCGTATATTCCCCTTATGGTAAGGAATGTCGTTCAGTATGGACTACGACAAGCCCTAAATACAAATTGTTAGGGTGTGATGCATCTTCTCTGGAACTTCGGTGTCTGGCGCATTACATGGGCGATGCTACATTCACAGAAGAAGTGGTAGGTGGTGACATTCATACCGCCAACCAAAGAATGGCAGGGTTACAAACTCGTGACCAAGCCAAGACCTTTATCTATGCACTTATCTATGGTGCAGGACCTGCTAAGATTGGTTCTATCGTAGGTGGTGGTGCAAAGGAAGGTAAGATAATCATGGATAGGTTCATGAAGAACATGCCAGCATTACAACTCTTGCGTGATAGGGTTGATCGTGCGGCACAGGGTGGATATATTCGTGGTCTTGATGGCAGGTTGTTAAAAGTAAGACAGCAACATGCCGCCGTTAATCTTTTGCTTCAGGGAGCAGGTGCAATCATCTGCAAAGAATGGTTACGGCAAATAACACTTATGGCGCAACGAGATTTCAATTATAATCTTGTTGCGTCAATCCACGATGAGTATCAGTTTGAAGTTCAAGAAGATCAAGTTGAACGATTTGGTTTTCTTACAATGACAGCAATGAAGCGTGTCAAAAAAGAACTGAATGTTAACTGCCCACTGGACAGTGAATATAAAATTGGAAACAATTGGGCTGAAACTCATTAAATAGTTGTTGACATACTATTGTGTGTCAGATATAAT
>Ga0196901_1001917_pt1 | contig 10225 bp, 15 predicted proteins | sample CB_VirMetaG_FD_169099 | JGI IMG/M metagenome (GOLD analysis project Ga0196901, IMG submission 169099) | Freshwater to marine saline gradient viral communities from Chesapeake Bay - CB_1504_1 Viral MetaG (v3) (version 3) | ecosystem: Environmental > Aquatic > Marine > Coastal | place: USA... | reverse complement strand
CAACCGTAATTAATATTATAGAGGGGGATTAAGTTCCCCCTTTTAATCTAAAAAAATAAATTAATATGTGTACATTATCACTATCTGCATATAAGTCAGGTTGCAAAGTTGTAGGAGGTATTTCAGAATTTTATCTGATTGATAAATCTGCAAGATTAGCGGTATCTGACTTAGTTATGGCAGTTACATCAGGGGCTTTAGCTATAACAGCAGGAGCAACGAGACCAAATGCTTATAAGGTAGAGCCAAGAGAAAATAACTGTACGTTTACTCAACCAGTAACGGATGAGAATACAGCAGGAACTTCTTTTGTAACTCAGACTTTAGAATTTACTTTACACGGTTACTCTGCTGCATTGGTATCATTAGCTGACCAAGTTCGCAAAGGTAGAATGGAAGCCCTAATTAAGTTAAGAAGCGGAATCTATGTTTACGCAGGACTTGACTATACAGGTTTACAATCTAACGGAGGTTCAGCAGGAGATTCAGGTACTGCAATAGGTGATGCTTTAGCATTTACCTTTACTTTGACAAGCGAAGGAACAGAAGCTGCTCCTGTATTGGCTGATTTTACTGAATTTTCAGACGCTTTTACAATTGAAGTAGCCGCTTAAAACAATTATTATGGAAGTTAAATACGGAACATATCACTTAGGCTCAAAAATTATACACGTTTCAACTGACTTATCAGAAGAACAGTTGAGAAGCATACTGAAAGAAGAGCCAAGAATGGAACGATTTATTAAATTAAAGGCTGATGATAACAATAAGGAAGAATCAATTGACGCTGTTGAAGTTGTCGCTGAATCCGTTAAACCTAAACCAAGAAGAAAACGTAAGTCTTAGATTTAATAGTCCATCACGCCCATCCATTGAATTAGAGAAGCCCGTTACCGACTTAGGTTCGGGCTTTTTTTCAATAGGAATTACAGCAGATGAGTCTAATAATTTAATAGATGACACCTATAGCTACAAAATTGAGCAAAATGGAGAGGTCTTAAAATTGGGCTTTGTCCGAATTATTGACGAAGAAATAAGTAACTTTACGTTTGATTATCTGTTAGACTTTTTAATGTCATAAATATGAATGAAGAATTTAAATTAAGTAGGTATAATGTAAAGAACATTAACTCGTTCAATGTATCGGGTACAGTTATCTATAATGGTACAGATAACTTATTCCCTAATTACTTAGATGGGTTATATCTTAAATCGGTAACGCATCAGACAATCATTAACGACTTAGTTAATTACATTCTTGGTTATGGCTTACAGAGTCCAAGCGAAGAAGAGCAAAGGATAATCAAAAAGTTCTTTAATAAACGAGCATTAAACAAGCTACTAAGATACAAGCTAATTCACAATGCTTATGTTTTAGAAGTTATCAAAAACGAGTTGGGGCGTATTGTAGAGATTAATGTACTTAATCCATCACAGATAAGGGTAAGCCAAATTAAAGATGGTAAGCCGGTAAAATTCGAATGGCGCAGAAGTTGGGATAACGGTACTTATTTTAATAATCGTTCTGAAAGAGTTGAATTAGATGCTTTGCACGTTGGTTGTAAGCACGGAATTATCTATAAGTACGATAACGGCATAATGGATGTTCCTTATGGCAGACCAAGTTACCTTGCAGGTTTAGACCCTATTGAATTAGAGATAAGTATCTATATGATGCACAATCACGGTGCGCAAAATGGTATGTTCCCAAGTATGCTAATCGCTAAAGAATCAAGCGGAGACCCTGAAAAAGACAGAGAAGATTCAGAGTTAACTGCTCAATCTATGGCAGGAGTAGCCAATGCAGGCAAAGTAGGAACTACTTATTATCCTCAAGGCGGCAGCGCACCTGTTTTTAGCACTCCAAATTTATCAGGTATAGATAAGGTTTACGAGAACCAATATAACACGGCAGAAGCAGGAATATTAAAGGCTCACGGAATACCAAGTCCATCCTTAATTGCAGGTCTTAATGTTAGACCAAGTGGATTTGCAAGTCCTGCTGACGAATTGGAATGGGCGAAAAATGAATTAGAAACTAAGATAATAAAGCCTTTACGAGAAGAGTTCTTTGAGGACTTTGAAGCGTTATTTATTGAAATAGGATTAACTCCTGATAACTTAACTTTTGACGAAGTAAAGGAAGAAGAAGTAAGACCCGAGAATATTGCAGAGCCTACTGCTATGAGTGAAAAAAAAAGCGTTGACGATTTGATTAACCAATCAGACGAAGATATGCAAGGTTGGGAACTTATCAGTAGCGAAGAGGTTGACTACGAAAAAGAGGAAGAGCTTAATAAGCAGATTGAAGAACTTAATAGTGTTCAATTAACGCAATTACAAGAGTCTTTTAATGATTATCCTAAAGCAGCAACAGAAAACGCAAAGAAGGCTTTAGAATGGAGGGATAAGTATGGAAGAAATGTTGTTAAAGGTGGAACAGAAGTAGGTTGGGCGAGAGCAAATCAATTAGCAAAAAGAGAAAATATTTCTGTTGATACTATTAAAAGAATGGCGTCGTTTAATAGGCATAGAAGTAACTCTAAAGTAAGTAGTGAATACAAATCTGAACCTTGGAAAGACAAAGGTTATGTAGCTTGGTTGTTATGGGGCGGAGACGAAGGAGTTGATTGGGCAATTAGGAAGTCTGAGCAATTAGACAAGACTAAACTTGCCGGAGTAAGTACAGGAACAGCAAGACCCAACGCAAAGAGTGAGCAGGATAGATTCGTAAGAGGATACCAATACAAAGTAAGGTACAAGTATAGCGGAGACGATACAGGAGACAGAGAATTTTGCAGCAAAATGTTAAGTGCTAATAAACTTTACAGAAAAGAAGATATTGAAATGATGTCAGCCAATGGAGTTAATGGACAATTTGCGCCAAAAGGAAAAGACAACTACGATATATTCCTTTGGAAAGGCGGTATTTACTGCCATCATAAATGGCTTCGACAAACGTTCCGTAAAGAAGGCAAAAGAGGAAGTGTAGGAACTACAAGCGCAACTCAAGTAAGTACAGGAGAAGCGCAAAGAAGCGGATTTAGAGTAGATAATAATCCACTTGTAAGCACAAGACCAATAGATACACCTACAAGGGGTAGATATACATTTAACAAAATAATGGAATGGCTGAAAAACTAATAATAAGCATAGACGACTTTAGGCTTTACGCTAACACATCAGATTCTTTTGATGCAGAATTTATAACACCTTTAATAATTCAGGCGACAGATACGCTTGGAGAGGGTTTAATGGGTACTGCTTTAGTTAAGAAGCTAATCACAGATTATAACGCTGATAACCTTGCAGGAATATACGAAGAAATGTACCCTCTCGTAACGAAAACTATTGTTTGGGAATCTTATATGCTTGGGCTTCCGAGAATGCTTTACAGAATAGGAAACGGACAAATAACCAAAGGTACAAGTTCGGGCAATTCAGACCCTATTGATAGTACAGATTTAGCCAACTTACAGCGAGGTGCATCTTCTACTTTAGTAACCTATGAGAATAAGCTAAAAGCGTTTTTAAAGGATAATTTTCACTTAATTCCCGAGTTCGAAATTGAAGCACCCGAATATCTAAAACCTAATCTTGAGAAAGGCAACACAAGTCAAGGAACAACTTATACCCCTAACATAACCTACACCGATTTTTAATTATGGCAACAAAAATAACATACACCGACAAAGTAAAATCTGTTGATATACCTAATCCTGCTGTTGAGAAATTCAGAGCAGACGATGCTAACGAGATAAAGGTAGTGGTTAATTCGCACGCAGACGATATAGACACTATTAACTTAGATGTTGCAGCAGTTGAAAGTGATATAATTAATATAGAATCGGACATATTAGCGTTAGAATCAGGAAAAGTAGGTGGTTCAATAGCTTCAGGTCAAGTAGCTTTTGGCTCTGATTTAGCTGCAATAACAGGAGAAGATAGTTTTGCTTACGATTCGGCAGCTAATCAATTAACTGCCGATAATATCAAATTAAATGGTGGAGGCGCAGGGACTAATGAAGGAAACTTATCTTGGAATGATACAGACGGCACTTTAGACTTAGAATTAAAAGGGGGGAATGTAACGCTTCAAGTTGGTCAAGAAGAGGTGGTAAGAGTTGTTAATGGGACAGGAGTTGATTTGCTTGAATCTCAATATAAAGCTGTTAAGATTATAGGCGCACAAGGTCAAAGATTACAAGTTGATTTTGCGTTAGCAGACTCAGATATTAATTCAGCCACTACTATTGGATTGGTAACTGAAAACATAAGCAATAATCAAGAGGGCTTTATTACGACAATAGGAAGCGTTAGAAATATAAATACGACAGGTTCGTTGCAGTCTGAAACTTGGGCTGATGGGGATGTACTTTATTTGTCGCCAACTGTTGAAGGTGGCTTAACTAATGTAAAGCCTGAAACTCCTGCGCACTTAGTAGTGGTTGGTTTTGTTGAGTATGCTCACGCTGTTAATGGTAAAATTTATGTTAAGGTTGATAACGGTTATGAGATTGAAGAACTTCACGATGTATTAATTACAAGTTTATCAGATAACGAATTATTGCAATATAATAGCGCAGAAGGTTATTGGGAAAATAGAACGCTTGCAGAAGCAGGAATACAGCCATTAGGAAACTACCTTGAAAGTGGAGATAATGTTTCTGAGTTAATTAACGATGCAGGGTATTTAACAAGCGCACCTGTTGATTCTGTGGCAGGTAAAACGGGAGATGTTACTTTAGTTAAAGCGGATATTACAGACTTTTCTGATGCTGACTATGCAACCGCTGCGCAAGGGTTATTAGCTAATACTTCAATTCAACCGTCTGATAATGTTTCTGAATTAGTAAATGATGCAGGGTATATCACTTCTGCCCCTGTTGATAGCGTAGCAGGTAAAACGGGAATTGTTACCTTAGTAAAAGCAGATATAACTGATTTTTCTGATTTAGATTACGCTACTGCGGCACAAGGATTGTTGGCTGATTCTGCCATACAATCAGGAGATAATATTTCTGAGTTAATTAACGATTCGGGTTATATTACATCAGCACCTGTTGATTCAGTAGCAGGTAAGACAGGAGTAGTTACATTGGTCAAGGCTGATATTACCGATTTTAGCGATGCAGATTACGCAACTGCGGCACAAGGAATAACAGCAGATAACTCAATACAAAAGAACATAGGAGCAACATATACAACTAACGCCTTAACAGCGGTTACACAAGCTGAATATGATGCGTTAACTCCTGATGCTACTACTATTTACTTTATTGTATAATATGAAGATAGGAGCAAACGATATAGCCGCAGTAAAGATAGGCTCAGTAGATGTTAATAAGGTTTATATAGGTAGTAATTTAGTATGGCAAAAACAAGCTGAATCCTATTTATTAGACTTGTTTCCAAACTCAGAAGGGGCTTATTCATTAAGGCAATTACAAAGTAATGGAGGGGTTTCTTATCCTTTAGTTTTGGTAAGAAGAAGTTCTGATAGTGCTGAACAAAGTTTTACTGAAACTCAGATAATAGATGGAACATTGGAAGCGTTTTGCGGTGCAGGAAATGGGCAGGTTGTATCTTGGTATGACCAAAGTGGAAATAACAATCACGTTAATCAGTCAACAGCATCTAATCAGCCATATATTGTTATAAGTGGTAACTTAGTTACCGATAATGGCAAGCCAACAGTTTATTTTAATAGCCTTTCTGAACTTGTATCTGTAAATAATACGAATTATGGAACAAGTAGCAGGTCTATATTTATAACGATAAACCTACTTGAAGCTATATCTACTAAAGGGATAATTAGTTTAAGTAATTTAAGTACAGGTTCAGGGAAATTATGGATATTAACGCCTGAAATCGCAACAAGGGCTAATACTTATACTTGGATTACTTCTACTCCGCTTCCTCAGAATAACCAATCATTGTTAACAAATATATATGCTTCATCTGCTAACTTATTTGATGGTAATAATATGTATTTGGATGGAAATGTAATAGTTAGAACAGGAGGTGTTGATGGTGTAATAGACACGAGTATCGGGCAAATGTATATTGGTTCAAACGGTTTAGGCGCAAGTAGAGTGATTGCTAATATAAGTGAGGTTGTTAATTATAAGTCCGACCAATCATCTAACCGAACAGCAATCGAAACTAACATCAATTCACATTACAATATTTATTGGGATGGCTCTCAAAGTGGATTATTAGACGACTACCCTAATGCATCAGCAGCTTACTCATTACGAGCATTAAATAGTAATTATTTAGGAGCAGCAATTAGAGTTAGGAGGTCAAGCGATAGCGCAGAGCAAGATATAAAACTTTTATATAACGGAGAATTAGACACGGAAGGGTTGCTTTCTTTTGTTGGTGCTAACGATGGTTTTGTAACAGTTTGGTACGACCAAAGTGGAGATGGTAATGATGCTATTCAAGCAACAGCGACAAAGCAAGGTAAGATAGTTGATTTAGGCAATTTAATTATTAACCCTGACAATATGCTTCCATCAGTAGAAGCAATGGGCAATAATAAATCTATGATTATTCCCGCATCTTCTGCATTGAATCTATTTGCTGTTGCTAAAATTAATGCGCTAGTTAATGCTAATTACTTTTCTTTTAGCACATCCCCATTTTCAGGTATGTACTATGGCGGAACAGCATCAGGTCTTAATGGAATAGGTCTATATTCGCTTGGACTAACTAATTCATTAACAGGAGAAGACCTTAATACTCACTTAGCTAATTACTATCACAATGGTAGTAACTACTTAGTAAGTAAAGATTCTGATACTAACGTAGACTTAGGTGTTTTTACAAAAGCAAATATTGTTCAAATACTAGGTAGAGACTTAAATGCTCCAACTTCGTTAAATGGGCTTATGCAGGAGATGATTATATATTCTACAGGAGATGATTCTAATAATGAATCGATAAAGTCTAACATTAACTCACACTACAACATATACTAATGAAAGGATATAAATTTACAACAGAACAAGAAGCTCAATCAGCAATAGCGTTAATAGAGCAAGAAGCTAATTTACCTAAAGGGGATAATATAACTAAATCGTGGACTTCTTACAGCTTTGCGGAGTTCAATAGCCCTGCATTTTACTACATTAATCACGATGCTTTAGTAGAAAAAGCATTAGGACAGCCACAAGAATTAACTATTATATACGACCAACAAGGACTCTAAATGAAAACATTTTTATCTGAAAATTGGCTAACACTTACGACTTTAATTAGTGGGCTTGGCGCTTGGTATTACGAACGCAATAAAAGGGTGCAAGACGTTAAAGCCGCTGAATTAAACAACTCCAATAAGATAATAGAAATGTATCAACAGGCCTTAGACGACTTGGGAAAGCGATTTGAAATGCGTATAGAGATTCTTGAAAAAGATATTATTCGGTTAAATGATGAAGTTGTAGATTGGAAGGGTAAATATTCGAGTCTAAAAAAACAGTTCGAAGATTATAGGAAAAAGCATCAAAAAATATAAGTAATAAGTATGCCTTAATACTTAGACTTTTTCCCGTAATCTTCTAATCTCATAGGCACAGCAATAGCCGTATGTCCACCTATTACAACTCCGCAACCTATTGCAGGCTTTTTCCCTGATTTAGCATAAGCAAACGCGTATTGATGGTGGTCTATACCGCAACCAACTTGTAAGCCAAACACCCTTGAGTTATTTCCTACCATATACTCAGAGTATAGTTGAGTGTGTAAATGCCCTTGCACCGTTGACTGCATATCCATCTTGGCTCTACTTCTTGCAGTTCCTCCTTCGCCGTGAACATACTTTACACCATCAATTTCTGTTTCTATTTTAAATTCCCAATTAGGAACTTCAAGCACTTCGTTGTAGTCTTTAATCCATTTCTTTGGTATGCCACCTGTTTGGGCTTTACGCATAACCATTCGTGTATGATTGCCTATTATTACCTCTACATTAGGAAACTGCTTGTAGTATCTATTGAGTCTTTTAATGGCTAAGTCAAGTTCATCTCCTCCACCCATTCCATCAGCATCAGTTTCGTGGTAGCTGCCGAAATGATTATCTATTTCATCACCGATATGAATCACTCTATTGCAATTATAGGCGTTATAAGTATCAACTAAGAAGTCTAAGTATGTATCTAAGTCAAAAGGGCAATGAGTATCACCAATGATAAGAACTCTACTCTCTTTATTTGTCCAATTCTTATACATTTTCTTATTCTTAATTCTTGGTCTAAAGTCTCCCATTGTTTAGCATTATTTTTAAATGAATCAAATACCCTATTAAATCGCCTATACTGTCTTCTGTTTTATCGTCTATACCTTTAGATGCTATTCTGTTTATCTTATCGCTAATTCGGGCTTTAATGCCTTCAATTGGGTTTTGGCTAAACATATTAGGCCGGTAAAGTGAATTGTTGTAATCTATATTCTTTTGGATTAGTCCCTTCTTAATGTTATTGCATTCAATTTCTATTAATTCGTTTACTTTTTCGATATTCATAACAATAACCCAACTATAATTCCTAAACCAACACAAACACCACCTACTTTAATCAGCTTATTCCTGTTCCCTTTTCTTATTAATTCAATTACTTCATCAGAATTAGCAAGCTGAGCATCTTTATTAGCTATAATTGCGCTAAGATTGTAACTAATAGAATTTAAAGCATTATTTTCAACACCTAATTTAGCGTTCTCTAAGCCTACTTTTTTAACTTGGTATTGTAGTACTCTCTTTTCTATTAAAAGTTCCTTAGATTGGCTCTCAGTAATGTCAGATAGCTTACTTGTGTCTTTTTCTATCTTTATATTTTTAAACAATTCATCTTTTACTTCTTTTGCTGATAAAGATTGAACTCTTTTAAGCTCTTTTATGTGGCTTTTTTTGGATAATTTAATTTCTGATTCAATCTCTTTAATCGAATCTTTATACATCTTATCTATTTTCTCGTTAGAAAATTCTAAGTATTGTATCTTGCTTTCTAATACTTTTTCTTCTTGTTCCATTACGTTAATTTTTTGGTTTGATTTATCATTTTTCCCTACTAAAAATAGAATAAAAACGGCTAATATAAAAATGATTGCGTGTTCATTTTTCATCATTGTCCAAGTATAATTCAGGGTCAACAAATTTATCCCCTATTTTAATCTCAACGTGAATATGGTCGGTAATTTCTTTGTATCTCTTTTGAAGGCTCTGACCGTAACCCAAATAATCGCCTGACTTAACCCAATCGCCAACGTCAACCAATGGGTCAATGTAAAGAACCCTAATCACGAACTTAGAATTAGTAATTTCTACATATCTAAAGCTAAGGTCATCATTATAGCAATAACCAACTTTACTAATCCTTCCATCAATTGGGCTGAATATGTTTTCTTCAGGTTCAATTATTAAGTCAAGACCTGTATGTTTTCTTAATCCACGACTTGCTCCAAAGAAGCCGCATCCAAACTTATCACATTTCCTAAATTCTTGCTGAATTAATAACCTCATCTGCTCGTTATTTTTCATTATCTAATTTTTTCTTCAGCAAATATAAGCGAAAATAATGAGTCTTCCATTCTCGGCTAAATGTGGTTAAAAATTCCATTCTTGATTCGTGAGTATTGACAAACTTATCTACATCTATTATGTTCATTAGGCCTACTTTTATCTCCTTAATTCCTGAATCTCTTATAACCTGAATTAAGTCTTTAGCTTGTTGGTTCGCTTGTTCCTTTGTCAAGTTGTTTATGTTTAACTAATTCGTAAAATTTACAAAGAGCATCCTCATAACGCGCTTTTGCTGTTGAGTTAGCGTAAGCACTATATGATAAATTAAAAAACTCGGCTAAGTCTTTATTGCTTAGTCCGAGTTCTTTTTTTAGTTGTTTAATATCCATTAGTTATGAATTTTTATTAAGTGAGGGTATTGTTTTCCTTGCAATCCATTTAAAAAAATTATATCCTGTCTGAACCTCTCAACTCTATCCTCTCTAATGGTTTTGGTTATGTTTATATCTTTAGATATAAATGATACTTTAATATTTTTTAAGTTTCTATCTGATATTTTAATGTAAGCCATAATGTCTATTTGTTTTTTCGTTTGGTTTTAATTAGGGGAGGTTTTACGCTCCCCGTTTTGGTTATTCTATAATTAAGTACTTTTCTCTTAAACTTATTCTTAACCCCTCAATAAAATTATTGATTTGTTTC
>Ga0196901_1001913_pt1 | contig 10243 bp, 7 predicted proteins | sample CB_VirMetaG_FD_169099 | JGI IMG/M metagenome (GOLD analysis project Ga0196901, IMG submission 169099) | Freshwater to marine saline gradient viral communities from Chesapeake Bay - CB_1504_1 Viral MetaG (v3) (version 3) | ecosystem: Environmental > Aquatic > Marine > Coastal | place: USA... | reverse complement strand
TGCTGGAGTTACTAATGGAATTCATGGAACTACTGAACTCAGCGATTGAGTCAGGTGGGGTAGAACTGGTCTTGACTGCAATTGGATTACCGATGGCAGCAGTAGGGGTCGGAGTCTACCGCAAGGTTCGCAAAGCCAAACAACTGAAAGAGAAAATCCTTGGCTAAACGTCTTCAGGAGGTCGTCCTCCCTCCAGGGTTTGTCGATGGAACTCCTCGGATGATTAAACAGAGATGGTTTAAAGGGAATCTGGTCCGATTCCGAGATGGCAGATTACGCCCGATGGGAGGTTGGCGTGAATTTCCACTGAGTCGGCATTCGGAAACTCTGGATTCTGCTGTCCGTGGGCATCATCAGTGGCGTAATAACTCGAATGTCGGTGTCCTGGCAATTGGCACTGCTGGAAGCGGAAATCCCAACTATGGGAAACTGTTTGCAGGCACGATCTCCTCGGCTGTTGCCTTCACCGACGCAACGGCAGACACGACGGATGGATCAGCAGACATTACGGTGGATGATGCTACCAATTTTGAAGTAGGAGACATCATCACAGGGGCAGGCATCCCAGACGGATCTCTGATTGAATCCATCAGCAGCAACACCGTCACGATCACAAAAAACTGCACAGCAACTGCGACAGACATCACTGTGACGGTTACTCCGGTGGAAGCTCACCAGAAACTCTACGACATCACTCCTAGTGGATACCAAGCCACAGGAGATGCGGAATTTCGTCCTGGGTACAATTCCTACCTCTATGGTGAGGGGGATTACGGATATATCTACGCAGGACCTGGATCTGCAATGTACAGTAGGACAGCGCAGTGGAGTCTCGATAATTTTGGCGAGAACCTGGTGGGGGTGCAGTCAGGCGATAAAGCGATTTTTTACTGGACGGGGAATACATCTACTCCTGCAGAGGAGATCACGACTGCCAACGGGTACACCAATAATGCACCAACTGCAGTCTCTGTGATCGTCACCCAGGAACGGCATGTTCTGGCGTTAGGTGCCGACAGTGATGCACGCAGCATCAAATGGTCCAGCCAGGAGACAGTGGATGTGTGGACTCCATCCAGCACCAACACAGCAGGGGATCTTCCTGTGCAAACGCAAGGGTACATTGTCTGTGCAAAACGGGTATCTCAAGGGATTTTGGTCTTTACTGATGTTGATGTTCATTTAATGACCTATCTTGGACCTCCACTGGTCTACGGAATTCAAAAACTCGCAGACTCCGCAGGTGCTTTCTCTCCCTATGCGATCTACAACACAAGTGAAATCACAGCATGGTTGAATCGATCAGGGTTTTGGATGTTTGATGGATACGCCAGACATCTACCGTGTCCAATTCAGGATCGGGTGATGAGGACCGTAGACTGGACTCAGGAAGGTCTGATCTACTGCGGAGGAAATTCAGAATTCAGTGAGGTCATCTGGTGGTGCCCTAGTGTCATTGGGGAAGCAGGAGAATGTTCTTACTATGTTGTTTACAATTACCGAGAAAATATCTGGTACGACTCGTTTGGAGATTCTGGCCTGACCCGAAACTGCTGGATCGATAAGGGGGTCTGGTCTGCACCCATTGCTGCAGATCCAACAGATAACAAAATTTACCAGCACGAAACCAAGGATCCGTTGCAGGTTGAGATTGCAGAAGCGGAGACAGGTGCGATTGATCTCCTCGGAGGAGAACGATTTACCAGGGTTTCCAAGATTTACACCGATTCGGATCAACAAACTGCAGGAGACATCAATTTTCAATTTTACACTGCCGTTTCAGGGGATGCTGCCGAGACAACATCCAGCAGTTTCCCACTCGAAGCAGATGGGGAGATTGATGTGCGACTGCAGGGACGGCAGGTACGCTACAAAGTCAGTGGCGAACTGGCAAACGATTGGACGGTGGGAAACACTCGATTTGAGACCCATGTCGGAGGTAGACGATGATTCTCCCAAATCCCCCAGGGACCTACCTGCAAGCGTACTTTGCACCTGTGCTTCAGCAGATTGCTCGGTTGTTGACGACCAGTTATCAGAAAAACCAAGACGTTGAACTAAACGCAGATCAAAGATTAATCATTGTTTCACCCAACGGGACCCGTTACCAGATCGAGACGGATAACTCAGGGAATCTCTCCACTTCAGTAGTGAGTTAATTATGATCCGACAAGATCAAAATACGGGCAGTCAGGTTGGTCAGTATGGGCTGAATCCCAATGCGTACCGCACGAACCCAACAGGAAGATCTACTGCCGCAATTGATCCTGCCACAGCAGCAGTAGGCGTTGGTTTATTGACGACAGTTCTGGGGCAAGGGGGTTCTCGATCAGGGAATCAAACGACGACTCAACAGAACCTACCGGACTGGGCGATCCCCTATGCCCAGAACACGATGAATATCGGTTCGCAGTTTACGATGAATCCGAACTATCGTCCCAGCACTCTGGTTCAGGATTATTCTGGGATTCGTGGATATACGGGACCTCCTCCGACAACTCAAGGATCACGGGTTCAAACTCAGTCTCCTGTTGGGGTAGATTACGGGCAGGTTTCTCTGTCAGATAATCTGCAGACTGGGCGCACCTCCAGCCGAGGAGGTGGACGACAGAATTCCAAGGCGCTGGAAGAACAAACCCAACTGCTGGAAAACCCTGTTGCGGCAACTCCTCCATCAGGGAATCCTGTCTTTATTGGATACGGACGGGATTATGATCCAACAAAAATTTACACGGATCTGGAACTGAATGCTCTGGCTCAGTCACCAACTGGGGAATTCAATGAGTCTGTTTATCAACAACTGGTTGCCTCCCAAACTGCCTTGAAAAACGCACAGCAGGCAGCATCTAGTCAGGGAAATGATGGAACCGAAAACGGTGAGGAGGAAAATGCCGTGCCCTTTGGTGACATGCTTACCCCCTTCTCCGCATACGACCGTCAACGCTTTGCCGCACCGTCAGACCGAACCTTGCAGGGGGAGAACCTGCTGGCAAATCGAGTGAATGAGGCAAGTCCTTACACCTCGGCAATCAATACTGCACAGGGAATAGCTAACTATCGATCAGGGTTTTCTCCTGCCTCGTTGAACCTCCAGGGTCCCACTGCGAACTCCTACAATAATGTCCTCAGTGGTTTGGGGAATGTGAATGCTAATTTGCGTTCTGCTCAGTATGGCAATGCCAATCAAGGACTGCTGGGGGCACAGGATTATGGGACTGGTCAAAGTTTTCAGGAGTCTGTCCAGAATTTCATGAACCCTTATACCGACCAGGTCGTCAATAGCACTCTAAAAGACATCAACCGTGCTCGACAGATGGCAGACCTCTCCACGATGGGAGGGGCCGCAAAGTCGGGTGCCTTTGGTGGTTCAAGAGAAGCCTTGATGAGAGCAGAAAATACAAGAAACGCACTGGACCAGGCAGCATCCACTGCTGGAGAACTGAGGTCTCAAGGGTTCAACACTGCTGCGAATCTGGCACAACAGGAAAAACTGCAGAGACTTGGGTTGACGGCAGCAGACCTGCAAAATGTGAGAGGGTATCAGTCTGCTGGAAATCTCCAGGGTCAGTCCTTGACTGCAAAGGATCTGCAGGATGTGCGTGGATTGCGATCTCAGGGTGCTCTGGCAGCACAGGGACTGGACGCACAGGGTGCCCTGACCGCACAGGGGTTAGGGGCACAAAGTGATCGGGATGTGATGAGTCTACAACAAGATTTACAGCAGCAAGGGAATCAGTTGTCAGTGGAGCAGGCGCGACTAGCCGAGCAGTTTCGTCAGGGTGCAGGGGCACTGAATCTTCAGGGTGCAGGAGCACTGGGGAACCTCAATCAGATGAATGTTGCAGATCGTCGTCAACGAATTGCAGATCTACTTGCAGCAGCAGCAGGGCAGGATAACCGAAACCAGCAGGATCTCGACTTTATTTACAACGAGTTCCAAAGAGAACTTGGGTATCCAATGGATATGATCAATTTGAGGAATGCAGCAATCTCTCCTGCAACCAACAGTGTGGTCACCACCAGCAGTCCATTGTATGGTCAGAATCCTCTTCTTCAGGGACTCGGTGCAGGGTTGTCTACATACAGTTTACTCAAAGATTAGGAGAGTCTGATGGCATATTATACCGAACTGAGGTCTCCCTACACATTCGGTCCTATTCCGTCTCCAACGTATTGGTCCAAAGAAGACGGATACCCTGGAGGTTCTGAGTATTTACAGAGGATGAATCAACCAGAGATTGATGCCATGTTGCAATACATGGACGCACAAGAACTGAACGATCCCAGTGCAGTTCTGCGGAGAAAGTTGCAAACTCCTCCAACTCCATCTCTGGAAGAAGACCCCATCACGGTTCTCCGCAGAAACACAGACCGAGCAAGGAATTACCCTAGAGATTTCAGTGAAATGTTCGCTCCTTCAATGAATCCTGAAGGGGATATTGGTCGCTACATTCCAAAAAAACCCGCAGTCTCTCGGTCTGCGAATCCTCCAAGAGATACCCGTTCATTCAATTACAACGTCCCTACAGCACCGAAGACCTCTGCAGTCCAAACTACCGGACTGCTGGACACCGAGGAACCTGCAGAGGGTGGATCATTCTACGATGATCCGATGAGGATGGGGTTGCTGCAGGCTGGACTCGGACTACTATCCGCACCTCGGTACAGCACCAACCCGAATGATGTGACTCTGGGATCTGCACTTGCCAGGGGTCTCGGTGGGTTCGTTCAGGGATATGGTGGGACGAAGAAACGGTTGAGTGATGAGGAGAGGCAGAAGTTAGAAGATGAGTACAAACGGTCTCAGATAGAGTTTGATAAACTCTACAAGACTGCATTGACCAATGAGGCCATTGGCAGAACGGAGCAGATGAAGAGTCTGCTTGCCAAACCTGCCAAGGATCAAGAAGAGTGGGAAGCAAAAGTCCGAGAGATTTATCCGAACCCTGACAATAAAACCGGACAGGCATTGATTGCTGCAGGTCCTGTTGAGGGTGCTAAGAAACTGGCAAAGTTGGCTGGAGGGATGACGGAGACGGAGAGGACAGGTCTTGTGAGCAAGATTAAGAATGACACCGTACTATCAGCAGACGACAAGACCATGCTGCTCGAAATGGTCAGTGAACGAGACTACGAAGGCAAACTGTCTAATTCCACTGCTGCGATTACTCAGGTAATCAACCAGATCAAGGATGATCTCAAACCACCTACGGAATCAAAAGGTGACGCACTGGAACGTGCTGAAGACATACTGATCACTGCAGAACCTGGCTCAACCGACATCAGGGTTTCCAATGCTTTTGATCGGATCTATAGCAAAGAACTTGGAGAGAATCGAACATTCAATGCAAACACAAACAGGGAAGAAGTCACAAAAATCTATCCTGTGATCCCTCAAGAAATAGAAAAAAAGTTCCCTGAGTTGGTAGCAAGACGCAGACAGTTGGAGCAAGGTCAGTCCGTCAAACCTCCCTCACTGTCACAACAACAAGAAGAAAACCGTGCTGCTGCATTGGAAGCCTACCACAATGAGATTGTGGAGAAGAAGTATGATCAACCAGAGCCAGGTTATAGTTTACAAGGGTTGAAGGAATCCATATCTCCAAGACTTGCCAGTGACGAATATCTGCTGAAGATTCGTGCCCAAGATCGATGGATTGAGAACGTATTGCGAGCTGCATCCGGTGCTGCCATTGCTAAGGATGAGTATGCAGACAAGCGAGCACAATACTTCCCAGAACCTGGAGAGGGACAAGCAGCAGTTGAAGCAAAAAGAAGAGCAAGAGATATTGAATTGCAAAAGGCAAAACTGAATCTGGCAAATCAAATGGAACAAGCCCGAAAACAAGAGGCACTCCCAAAAGTTGAAGTCGAAGACCCTGATGCTTATCTTTTGGAGTAACCTATGGACCTAAGACAAATTCTCGCAAAAGTCTCCGATGCTCGTGCAAGAGGGAAATCTGAGGAAACCATCAATGAATATCTGCGGAAGAAAGGATATACCCGCAAACGATTTGAAGATGCAGTCCTCTACAGTATCGAACAAGATTACAATAATAATGAATATGAACGGGTAGCAGGGCAAAAGGACAACCCACAGTTCTGGCGAGGAGTGGCCCGTGAGTTGACCAATGGGATCCTCTACGAATGGGGAGATGAACTGGAAGCAATCTTCCGGTCTTTTGTTGGAGATGAAACCTATTCTGAAGCAAAAACAAAGATTGAAGAGGAACGTGCTAAGTTCCAGGGGATGGACCCAACGGCAACTTCACTAATGAATCTTGGTGGTTCCTTAATGGGTAGCGGGATGGAAGGAAGTGTAGGGAAATCCATGAACCTCGCATTACCTAAATCTCTTCAACCTGTCACAGGGCAAACTCTGCGGAATATCCCCAAGAGCGCAACAGCAGCAGCAGGGGGTGGTGCAATTGCAGGGGGGATCACATCTTATGGTGCAGATGTCGATCCAGTAACAGGGATGGCAGTCGGTGCAGGCATCAGTGCCTTACCAACTCCCGCCATTGATCTGGGATCTGCTGCACTGCAGAAGGCATTCAGTGGTTCTGGTGGTGGTGGTACGGTTCAACCTCCTTCCGCAACCAATGACTACAACCCAAACAATCGAGCACTCCGACAAATTCTTCAGAATCTGGAAGATGACTATGGAGTTGTAGGAGATGCCGCAGTCCAAGCTGCACGACAGAACATGCAGGACAGGTTCGTCAGTGCAGGACGAGGGCAGGATGCCATGCTGCTAGATCAAGGCAGACGCAACCTGTTGAAAACTGCAGATTCTTTGGTTACGACACCTGGGCCTGCAGCAACACAGGTCAGTGATGCTTTGTTTGAACGTCAGGCAGGTCAACGGGATCGCATGATTGGTAGTGCAGAGAAAGGGATGGGAGTCGGAGCAGATCCCGAACTGTTCGCGCAACAGATGAAGGAAACCAGAGATGCACTGTCTCCAAGATACCAGGCAATCCAGAACGACTTGATGCGGAGTCCGGTCTATCAACAGATTTATGAGAGAGATCCACGGTTTGCTGATGCTCAACGATCTATCCAGCAAAACTATGGACGGGCGGGAGAACCAACAACAGGACCAATCAGAACAGATCAAGGAATCATCCGACCTGGTCCCTACACACTGAGAGAGATTGAGGATACTCGGCAAGGTGTGGGAGATATGATTGACCGAAGACCTGTGGAATCTGGGTATGTCTCTGGTGCAGAACGTCGATCCTTGTCTAAGAACTACTCACAGATGATGGATGCTGCAGATGTTGACAGTCCTGATTACCAGCAGTTACGTCGACAGGGATATGACACTCGACTGATGCAAGAACTGAATCTGCAGGGATACACGGAGATCCCCCGAATGCCTCCAGAACGATTGCAGAATTTTGTGGCAGGAAGAACAGAGGCAGAAATGAATGCCATGCGTTCAGGGTTTGTTCAGAAACTGAAGGACCAGATGAACGAGAAGACTGCCATTGCGGGAGACCGAACCAGAGACTGGTCCTCTCCGAACATGCAGAGACGTATTGAGATCCTATTCCCTACTCCTGAGAAGTATGCACAGTTTCAAAGGGAGATGGATGCAGAACGGAGGATGAGTGAATCTGCAGGGTATGTGCTGGGGAACAGTCGAACTGCAGAACGATTGGCATCTCAGGATGAACTGGGAGGGATGACCAGTCAGGAAGCTATCAGTGCAATGAGGTCAGGTCCATTAGACATAGCCGCAAGAGGTGCGGACTTGTTGTCCAACTACTTCAAACGCAATAACATGCGGCAGATGTCGGAACAGTTAGGTCCACGGATGACTGCACGAGGTGAAGATGCCATAGAACAGCAGTTCAGAGACCTGCAAAATTACAGAGCACTTCAGAACCAAATGGCTCAAGAACGGGCTAGACGAAACATGGTTCTTGGAGGTGTTGGAGGTCGGTTTGGAGCAGGACTTCTGGACTAGCAACCTTGTCTTTACTGACCATTCTCAATCTTGCAAACCACTGATATTATAGAAGAAATCATACTTCCTATATGACTTCTAATCCGTAGGTTGCAGGTTCGAGTCCTGCTGGGCGCACCATTTCCGAGGATTTTCGATTTGTCGATAACTCCCTATGGAGATCATAGGTTCAACCCCTCTCTAGATAGAAAAGCAGGCACTTAACCCAAGGGGGTACTCTCCGTTTGCCTGCTTCCCAATCCTGCCAAGTACGATAGGGTACACCGCACTTGGTAGATGCCTCGACCATCGACATGCCCAACTTCTGTCGAGCATGTCTGAATTCGATGCTTGTCAACTTTCCTCAAATGATTGAGCCATAGAAGAATCTGCACACATCATCCAATACCGCAATTGATTCATTGGGTCATTGTCCCATTTGTTTTGAGACCTCATATATTTCTCATTTCTTTCCTGCAGTTTTTTACTGCCCGTTGGGTACTTTTTAGATAAAGCAACAAATTTTTCTTTTTCTTCAACGATCAAGTCTTTGATAACTAAATCTTTAGCATCGTCGTAATTCATTAAATATTTATATTGTTTCTCATAAATGCGTTTTTCTAATGACATGCTTCCTCTACTTTGTTTTAGTTTCTACTGCCAATCTCCAACTGTTGAATCTAGTATGAACGCATTGCGTGTATAAGTCAACAAGAAAAAACAAATTTTTATAAATTTTTTACAAGGTTCTCGATCTCCAGAGCATCAGGGTCGAGATACCCCATTGTGGTGGCAAGGTCCTCATGTCGCAACAACCGTTGGACATGCACCGGACTCGCTCCCTGTCGCAATAATTCCGTTGCCACTCCAGCCCTAAATCCGTGTAGAGGTTTCGGCCCTCGGCAGTCGCATTTTGTTTGCACGAACCTCATGCTGGCAGTCAGTTCATTGAGGTGTGCCCAGTACCTCTTCCCATCTTTTTTATCTAGTACCCAAGTCTCTCCCTCTCGATTCCACTGATCAAACTCCTCCCGCAGTTTCGGACTGATCGGCACCCAGGCATCTCTGCGACTCTTCACTTGCCAAGTCTCAGTGCTGACAATCTTGATCCTCTTATCTTCTACTTCCGACCACTTCAGATTCAGCAGTTCCCCTCCCCTCATGCCTGTCTGACTCAAGATCCAAATACACCTATACAATAAGTGGTATCTGCGTCCTGCAGTCTCCCTGCAGTATTCCAGCATCTGCTTGATCTGTTCTGCACTGTAAAACTGTGGTCTCTTCTTCACGGTCCTCAGTGCCTTGAGCGTGACCGGATGCTTCAGCAGTTCCCTCTCCGACAACCACTTGACGAATACCCGCACGGATCTGACTGCAGAATTGATGGAGGAATCCGACAAGCCGAGACTGCGGAGGTGATCGTAGAAGGGTTCTTGGACCCTGGAGGAGAGTTGTCCAGTGCGAGGGGGAGCAACGTGCAAAAATCTTTGCAGGTCTAAACGGTAGTGATCGACGGTCTTGGAGTCCCGTGCAGATGCAACGGAGGCAAGCCACTCCTCCAGCAGTGGTTCCAGAAATTGTCCGTGTCTTTCTCCCTCCTCAACCAGTCGGTCAAACTTGTCCTTTGCTTTGCGCCAAAGAGTCCCAACTACCTGCTCTCGTTCTTCCTCGGTGAGCTGGTCGTAGTCCTCTTTCGAGATCAGGGTCGGTCTATGGCGTTTCCCGTCTAAGCGAAAATTCGCAGTAAAAACACGGTTCGTTCTGTCGTAGACGATGTCTTTGCGAATCATGTTTTCCGAACGATCAAGGTGACTCGACCAATCAATGAGAATTCATTCCCATCATCTGGGCTGATCTTCATCTCCTCATATTGAGGATTATCTGAAATGATCCGTATTGATCCAAACTGTCTTTGTAATCTTTTTACAAATGCCGTGTCATCGACTCGGATCAGATACAACCCATCTGCCGTGTACCCGCTGCCAAACTCAACGGCAACATAATCTCCATTGTTGATCGTGGGGAACATACTATCCCCTTCCACCCGCACAAGACCCAATTGTCCATTCTCAGGCAACCAGATTTGCGGAATCTGCAATTGTCTCTTCACGACTTCAATCCCCTGGTATTCTCCGTGTCCTGCTGAGACACGGACGTTGTATTCCGGTACTAACCGATACTCAGACAAAATCCCAGAGATGTTCTGGTCCTCCTGATCATCTGTGGCATCCTGCCGAATCTTTAAGAACTCTAAAATAGTCCTTAACTTGTCTTCATCCGTTTTGGTAG
>Ga0196901_1001908_pt1 | contig 10266 bp, 19 predicted proteins | sample CB_VirMetaG_FD_169099 | JGI IMG/M metagenome (GOLD analysis project Ga0196901, IMG submission 169099) | Freshwater to marine saline gradient viral communities from Chesapeake Bay - CB_1504_1 Viral MetaG (v3) (version 3) | ecosystem: Environmental > Aquatic > Marine > Coastal | place: USA... | reverse complement strand
AATCAATACTATTCTTCTCACAAAAATGAACAATAGCGTCAATGTAATTCATGTCTGCATTTTTCTGTACTAGAATCTCAATTTCTTTAGCAAATCGAGATGGACAGAAAAACTTATTTTCTAGTTCCTTTTGTAATTCGTTTTCCATATGTCCCAGTACAGTAATCATCATTTTGCATCTAAAATTATAAAGTTATTGTAGTCAAAGTAAAAATATTTGTCAAGGAAGCTTATCTTCGACAAATTTTCGGATGTATTGTGTGAGTAGCTGAAGGTATTTCTTCTTATCATACTCTTCATAAACTTCAACTTCCCCATTTTCACAGGTCATGATGATTACAAACTTCTTTACCGAAATTCCAGTGAGTTCATACAGCATACAAGCGTATGCACAACACTGAACAAAGTATCCATCAATCCATTCTCTTGGTTTTGGTTGTTTGGAAGTTTTGAAGTCGATAATTGAAAGTTCCCCATCAAACTCAGCGATACAATCAACTGTACCAGCAACACCTAAGTATTGACTATAAAGAGAACCTTCTAGTGCATGTATATTATTTATACGATTGAATGTGGGTTTAGCAATCTTGAATAAGTGCTCAGAAATTGGAAGAACATCGGACAAATTCCGATTATGTAAGTAATCCTCAACAAGAAGATGCAAGTCAGTGCCACGAGCCGTGGCCTTTTTTGTAATCTTATTTGCTTCCTCTTCACCCACCTTTTTACGCCATGAAGCAAACTTATCTTTGTTATAATGACTAATGACTGAAGTAATAGAAACAAATTTTTGGAGTTCTTCTAAAGTAGGAACTTTATAATAACGAACTCCATCAATAACCTCCCTTTCAAGATTAGGGAGGTTCAAATCAATGTGATTGAACCTCATTTTATCAAATTCTCAATTCATGTTTAGCGATAAGGTATTCTTTGACAAGGCCACTACGGCAGACATCTTCAATACCAAACTCAACAATATCAAAGGAAGGCATGCTTTGTAGAATTCTCATGAAATCTACAATTCCATTACGTTCATTTGTTTTCACTAGATCTGACTGACTAGCATCTCCACAGAACATGATTTTAGAATTCTCACCAACACGAGTGATAATACTATCCAGTTCGTGGAAGTTCAGGTTCTGAAACTCATCCACGATAATGATTGCATTATCCAGAGTAGTTCCTCGAATGAAAGATGTGCTCCAGAAACTAATAGTACCCTGAGTTTTGAGATTTCCATAGAGCATCTCAAATGAAGCATCATCAGGCATCTCGAACATGTATTTGACCATGTTCTTATAAGGAATCTGATAGAGAGAGGACTTATCCTCATGATCTCCGGGAAGGAATCCAATCTCTCTCGTAGCAACAAGAGATCTAACTAGATAAATTTTCTCGTATGGAGTCCTTTCATTTAGAACATCACAAAGAGCATTGTAGAGAGTAATAAATGTTTTTCCTGTGCCAGCAACTCCATAAGCTACTATATTTTGTTGTAACTTATATCCCTCATAAAGTTTTTCTTGATTGTCCGTCAATGGTTCAATCTTCTTCATGAACTCAAGATTGATCGGCTTCTTTCTCTGCATGATCCTATTGCTCATACCAAATGGTACTGGATTAGACACTCGTTTTTTTGTCATACAATTATGTAATCGGTTTTACTCTTGCTCCAGGCATCTTAGATGCTCTGTGAAGGACATCGTTCCATCCTGGATGTTTGGAAACTAGTTTATTTGCCCAGTCACCAACTTCTCCAACGTTCATCTGTGTCGGAATCAGAGGTTTTAGATGTGGATTTTCTTTAAGGTATCCTTCCTTTTCCGACATATACATCCACTTTTCAAACACTTCCCCAGTTAGGGTATCTTCAAATCTATAAGTTGGCATCAGTAGTATTGAATTGTATGTGAATATTTAGTTAGGGTTCCCCAATAATCTATCATAGTTTCCATTCAACATCAACCCCTCCTAGGGCTTCTGAGGTAGTTGGAAACTGTTCACAGAACACTTCCTTACAGAGTTTGGCGATGTCCATGTGTTCCCGTTGTGTTCCGTTCTTTTCACGAAGGGCGATGTATGTGATCCAAGACCTCAAAGAACCGGTCATGTAGAGTCTTGTGGGGGTCGCCAGGGGAAGAACGAACCTAGCACACTCCTTTGCTACTCCAGCCTCTAGGAGACGATTGTAGAGTCCCATACCACGTTCAAAATACGTCCGAATCTCCTCATTCAAGGTGAGTTTCAAATAATCAGGAATGTCATCAATAGAATTCTGCCGGTTTTTGGTATCCTGACGACGAAGTTCTGGAAGAGGAATTGTTTTGTTCAGGAGATTTGTATCAGCATACCTCTGAGAAAACTCTTGGAATGTGAAGGACCGATGACGTAAAATCTGAGCGGCAATACCACGAGTTGTATTAATCTCAACAGTCATACTGGCCTGTTCAAAGATTGACCAGTGTTGATGATTAATACAATACTTAAGTAGCCCGGAGAAGTTTTCGTTCTCTTGATTAGATGGGTTACTCACTCTTGCACAATAAGCCATATGCTTTTCTGCATCTGGAGTAACGCTAATAAGTTTTACTTCGGGTTTCATAGTATCACATTCATTTGTATTCATCTAAATCACTATCCTCAAAGATTTCATCATAGTCTGTAATATGAGAAACAGTATTCTCATAATTCATATAAGAATCTGTGTCAGAATAGATTTCCGACTTTAGGCAATCAACAAGAGATTCCAGATTCCTTACAATTAATTTTAGTCTTTCTTTGTCCATCCTGATAAGTATTGATAAAAATATTATAGTTAAAAAAAATGAGGGTGTCAACCCTCATAGACATTATAGTTTATCCAATAAAATAACCTCGGATACAATTAAGCTTATAAAGGCGATGGAAGCCAAACATATTTGTAGAATTATTATCACGGATTCTTTCTCCGAATCATCGGAATCTTTCTACCTTCATCGTCAACATAAAACATCACTCCACGATAAATCTCTACATGAGCTGATGGCTGAATGTTTTGATTTGGTCGTTGACTTGTATCATACTCTACACCACGATATACAACTTTAGACATTAGAGGATCTCCTTAGTTTTGCAATTAAAGAGCGTTCCTTCAGTCGGCATTTCACCGGCCTACTTCCGTCCTATTCAAATTTAACATTTTTTAATAAAATCCTTTCTAAGCTCCAACAGTAACCTATCTTCCGTCCTTTGTGGTACTACATCACCGTTTTTAACGATGTCCATTAATTCCCAAGCTGCATCACAACTTATTGTCATTAGGTTGGTATTTTTAATAGAATAAAATGCAGTAAATGGAAAAAATGGCACCCATGATAGAAGCAAAAGTGATTTAATCATAGGATGAACGTCGGTGGGATTTTAAAAAATCCCGATATCAATATTTATCTGATCTAGACCACAATTCAAATATGTTCATGACGAACTGTATCGAATTATTAACTTCTATTTGATCCTCAGACACTTTTCAAAATGTCCCCGAAGACTGCTTAGCTTAGACTCTTCATCGTATCTAAGAATATATTGATTAATCTTCTTTTCATTTTCTGTAAATTCGAGTCCGTGTCGAATTTTAATTTCTACAACTTGGGAAATATCTTTTTTAAACGATGTTGATGTATTTAAGAACTCTTCGTATGTCATTATTCGCCTAGATTGTGAATGACTGGTTTTTCGTGAGAGAGAATGTGATAGAGATCCGGATCTTTTGCAGCTGATACTGGAATAAACTCAGTATCAACATCAAAGTCAGCGTCTCGAATAGATTGGTTGATGAGTATTGACCCATCTTCTCCAGAATACGAACGGTGATAAGTGAACTTAGGAATTACCAAAGCTCCGGAACTACGATTTAGATGTACCACATGGTATGGGTATTTCCATTTCAGATTTACCAACTCAAATACACGAACTCCAGATAAAACCCTATTGTGATCTACTTGTTGTTTGTGAATATAGAATTGTTTTGCTCCAACAATATCATCTGGTGGAGATATTGCTGGTCCAGAATGGCACACAAGATCTTGTGCATTACAGTTTTCTACAGAAATATCGTAAAATACAACAGATTCTGTTTCACGAAATACCCTATGTTTTTTAAATTGAACTTCACTCATTAGTCCCTTTGCCTCCAGTCATCTGGACGTTCTTCCGTCCACCAATCTATCATATCATCAATACTATCAAAACTTCTTTTACCAAAACGTTCATTACCAAGGCCTCCAATGTCCAGTTGATTGAGAAAATCATCCATCTCATTCATGTTTGGATTTTCGGATTTCCGTCTTGCCTGACGCAATAATGTAGCAGCCGAACGATTTGATTTGGCAAGTTTTTCTGCCCAAATCATCTCAGATAATTCTACAGATTCTCCCAGAATAATTCTTTCACAAATAGCTTCAAGTCGAAGACGATACCGTGTGGAAAGCATAATTTTTCTCCGAATATTGATGAATATATTTACCCATTATAGTTATCGTTTAAAAGGTCATTGACGATTCTTTCTGTCCCGTCCATCTTCTTTACACTATACAATGGGGATCTCATATATTTTTTAATCTTCTTGTATTTCTTAAGAAGACTTCTCACTTCATCTTTATTGATTGATACCTCAATCTTTTCTTCACTAAATCCTTCACTCATCGTCTTTTTTTCTTTTGATCTTCAGGTGGTTTGTATCCCCATAGTTTGGGATTTGTTCTTCCATATCCAAAATCAATTTTCTGAACTGATCCTGGCCCATACCTATCATAGTACAGATCAAATAGATCCACCCTTTTTTTGGTCCTGGTTACATCCATATAGGTTTCACCATCTACATTATACCAAATCAAGTATGCATCATTTGGAAGAGATGGATCCTTAGCTTGATCCATGTTTGATTTCTCAAAGATAATTTCACAACCATATTCCCGAGGAAGTCGTTTGAAATTTTCACCTCTAGATTCTGACATTTCTTTCTCCAGAACTACACTCACGAACGCCCTCCCCATTTGATTTCGGGATATGCTTCTTGAACTACATCAAATCCTACTGGATATTTTGTTTCCAGTTTCTTATCCTTCACAAGAATTAAAATTTCAGCTTCACTTGGATGAAGAGATTCCAAAATTTGAATGAAGATGGTCTCTCTACGAACCTTTGAAAGGGAATCATTTCCACCCTTTACAAAGTTATAAAGATTTCTATAATCTTTTCTTAGGGATGAATGATCTACCCCAAGAGGACTTTCGTTAGGTTGATATGGAACTTCACCCTCAGGAAGAACTGAAATCACAGAGTCATCATAGTTCCAAATAAACAAACTCATCAGAGCTGGAGTTTGATATTCTTTTAGAACTCGAATCTTATCTTCTTTAGTCTTTTGGCTACAAACCAGTTCCAAAATCTCATTCATAAATGGATTTGGTGGAAGTTTTTGAACTGGTTTTGGTTTAGTTACTCTAGGAGTTGTAGTCTTTCCAGTTGTGTTTTTTGATCTAGTCGTCGATGTCGTCTTCTTCGCCAAAGTCATAGTCGTTTTCAAATCGTACTGCAAGGATTTCGTCAGGAATAATATTCCCATTCTCATCCAGGAATTCTGGATGCATATTGAATTTATTCTTATTCAAGAAAGCACATGTGAGATCATTTCCAAACCATCCTACCATAAGACCGATGAAAAAGGAACCAATGATCCCAGTACCACAAAAGAAAAGAATGTACGGTGTTGCAAATTCCATTTGCTTTCTCCTAAGAGTTAATTTTTCTTACGAATATCCAAATGAAATTCAAAGAAAAAATCTATCTCTTGTTTGAAGAAAGAAATAATTTTTCCAAATTTCACTTGAAAAATTTTTGGAACTTCTGGTTTCTTTCTCCTTTTTCTTAACAATAATTCCACACCCCGATTGATTTCGGGACCCATATTATTTAGTTTTGATTTTTCGTCCTCTCCGTTTTTTTTCATTGGCGTATTTACAGGCGTCTTCTAGAATGTTATTCAAATAGGTTTTTATTTTTCTCGCCTGTGGTTTTGAGATATAACCATAAGCTTCACGAAGTTGCTTATGAATTTCATCAGATCCACCGATAATGTAATCTTCCAGTTCATTTACAATATCACGAATTTCATCAACGATTTTACTCTTAAGAAATTCTTCTACTTGAACTCCGGTTGATTTTCTAACCTTCAGGTAGTCATAAAATTTTAAAACAAATTTTCCCCTAAAGGCATAGTCGATTGATCTTTCAACATCATAATAAACTTCACTAAAAGTCGTGTCCATTATACAAGATTCTTTTCTTTTAGGTACTGAACCGTATCAATGCATCCCCCTAGGTGCTCATCATTTACCAAAACTTGTGGAAATGTGGTTCCATATCCAAACTTATCATAAAACTGATCCGTAGTAAAGTCTCGGTTTAACTTATATGTAGAATACTGTACTCCTATATGAGAAAGAACTTGCTCCATCTTTGTGCAATATGGGCATCCGTTCTTGGAGTAGATTATGAAGTTCATAGGAATGTATAAGTTGAAATGTTATTTATTCTTTAACTGAGGCGTCTTTAAGTTGCATTCTTCTTGGAAAACATCCACCTTCCTTCACATTAGATGCTTCAATCACTGTAGGCCTATAGATTTGTGGCCAAGTATCACGAACTATCTCTGCCAGTTTGTAACAGGTATCTGATGTGATCATAGTGGATGGAACTGTTTTCCTATCTTACTTGATACTTGGTCCTATGTCAAATTTGAACCCAGGTCATAGCCACTGAAGGTCCGGAAGTTGCGGCACATCGAGATGTGATCGACATTGACTCTCCAGGATTGAGATCAAGATTATAATCAATTAAATTGATGGTGGATCCGTCGTCTGGTGGAGCAATTGATGTGAACACTAAGACATTGGTTAGATTATGCTCCAATTGGTAGTGGCTTTTATGATAGTTAAACTTCCGTAATTTTGATCAATGACAGCCGTTGATTGACCATCTACAGTTTCTCCTCCAGATGGGGTGATAGTAATGTTTCTATTCAAACCATTACCAGCTTCACCACTTTCGTCTTTAATCACATAAACCTTTCCATCATTTAGAGATGCGGGTATAGTTACAGTTACTGCGTTCGTTGTATTTATACCGACATAGTAATCTGAAGATGTAAGAGTGTATGTTGTAGTTGCTACTCCAGGATTTGTGGAGTAGTATTGGTCAAATACTGTGCCACCAATAGAAGCTCCAGTGGTCAGATAGAATGCGGAAGCTGTTACAGAAGAAGCAATACTGATGGTATTGGGAACATCATTCGATCTACCTGCACCCTGAACTAAGATAGATCCATTATTACTTTTTTTAATTACAACACCAATCTTTTGAACTTTATCTGTTGCTCCAGTGGGTCTGATTGTTGTTAATCCTCCGCCAGAGGCAACATAAAGTTCATCCTTTAGATTAAAGGAAGATGTATTTACCGAATCAACTTCACCAGATACAATAATAAATCCAGTTTCATTGTTTGCAATGTCCCGATAAACAAGACCCTTTGCTGGCATTGTGGATTCAATGGAAGCATCAGATGGAGCAATATTCAAACGATTTAATCCAGAGTTATATCCAGTTTGATATACTGGAGTACCGGCAGAGATATCAGATCCACTGTTATTTCTAACTTCAAGAACAACTCTCTGAACACCAGGATCATTCACCCATGCACCATAATCACCAGCATCCTGATGATAAGTAATTACATCGTGATTTGAGATGTTGGAGAAAGAAGTGTCGTCTAAGAACTCAAGACGAGTTTCACCACTTCCACTGAAGGTTTGAATTTCTCTCTGAACTCTTCCCAGAAAACTTCTGTAGTGATCGGCAAGATCCTTTTGAGTTACATAATCTTGTTGGGGTGAAGGGGGACTTTGAGGTTGTTTTAACTGAAGTCTTTCTTGTTCGGTTAGAGGAAAGAACAATTGATTTTGCTTATCCTTTCGTTCCTCTTCTACCTGTTTCTGTTGTTCTATAACTTCATTTTGTTCTTTTTGTTCCTGAATGATCTCTTCAACTTTTTTATTTTTATTCTTTGGTTTATAAGCTTCAGTAAAGACAGCCTTGATGTCAAGATCACCGACTAGGGATTCAACCTCTACTCGTTTTTGATTTTTTCCCTCTTCAATCAGATTAAAGAATTCAGAAAGATCACCAAACATCTTATTTCCTTATTTTATCAGACTGTTTTTAGTATTTATCTGATTGGAGTAGTTCACATCGTTCCAGTGTCTTATTACTCCAGAGACGATAAAAACATTAGTAGACAAATAGGTTAGAAAGATTAAAGTTCTTACGACTGCAATGATGTCAGATTCTCTGTCACACTTGGATGCCTTTTCTCCTAATGACTTTGCCCAGATTCTCCAGAGTGTTTTTCTTTTGCCCCGTTTCTTTACCATGATCCTTGTGATACTGACAGTATAAAGAGAAAGAATGCAAAAAACATAAAGAATGAAAGTATTAGAATCATGTCAAAACGGGGATATTGGTTTATTGGGTATTTATCAGTCTTTTAAAAGACCCTTAAGAAGATGTATTGACTCTGAGAATCTATCAACATAGTGAATCAGTTTCATTTCATCATTACTCAAAAATCCATTGTCAAGCATTTCATCTTCAATCCAACTCTTTAAAGTTCTCCACATTCTACCAACACAGATGATGGGTTTCTTCTCAATGTGATTGACTTGAACAAGTTGATAGATCATTGCCATCTCAAGAAGAGTTCCAATGCCTCCAGGAGCTACAACAAAGGCATCACACTCAGCAAAGGTCTTCAGTCGTGAATAAAATGTCTCGTGTTTTTCATACTCTTGGACGTATGGATTGATTGACTCCTCAAATGGAAGATAGATTGCTTGAGCAATAGAACACAATCTTCCATCTGTTCCACAAACACTGGTGGCTCCCTTATTAACACTCTCCATAATCCCTGGTCCACCACCAGTGACAACAACCCATCCACATTCAGCTATTTTTCTTCCCAGTTTTTCTGAAGCTTTATACAAATCTGTGCCGGGAGAAACTCTAGCAGATCCAAATACAGCAACTTTTTTTTCCATGTTTATTAGATCATAATCTCACTTATATTTAACCATAATAAAAAGTTATTACATAAATTTAATCATAACAGGTATTCAAAGATTAATCAAGTGCTTGACTGATTGGTTAAATGTGATTAGAATAGGTTTGTTACAGATAAAGATAAGAAGTAGCTTTAAAGCTTAAGGCTAGAATACATTTTTAAAAGCCTTTGCAACTGGATTTATATCTACTATCTTACTTCTCAATATTGAGCATAGATCAGAATATAGTTCTTCTATCCAAGATGCATATTTACTGGTGCCATCGTTTAATGAGCAATTGAAATCATCCTGACTACAATCATCATGATGACCTTTGCAATATTGAATTGAGAGAATTCCAATATCTATATTTTCCATTCTTATCATTCTATTGCACATCTTCATAATATCTTTACTCATTAAATAATCTACACAGGATTGGCTTAATCTTCTGTCCTTGTAACTTAATGACACCCAATCATCTGTATTCTTCATCATCTTAAGTTCATCAGATATTTTTGATACAGGCACATTTTTAATCATATAGTTATCATTCTTTATATGAGGTGAGGTATAAATGTTTGTTATGGACATCTTATCGTAGTGATATCCAAAATGGTTTATATCCCCATTATGAAATACAGCTAGAACAACTCTAGAAGCTTTTGTTAGTATTCCAATTTGAGCTAATATATCTTCTATTCGAGATTCATTCTCTTTGTTTGAGGAAAATATTTCAATAATCTTATTAACTACACTCTTTCTTACAAATTTATTCCAGAAGAACCAAAAAATAAATCCAACTAATAAAATAGTATCAGCTCCTAGACTAATGTTTATTGATGGATTGGGATTATTTTGTTGTTTGGGAATCTCGGAATGAGTTTGCATATTTTATATGTAAAGAAGCCTGGGACTTCTATTCCTCCTCATGATATTTATGATTGGTTCAACTTTGCTATTTTTTTAGATCTTCATCACAACCCTCAATCCATGGAGAACACATTCTAATTTCTCCACCAAGTTTTAGACATTCCTCAGAATAACACACGGATTTATCTAAATGTTCTTCTATTACTATTGGTTTGGGTATTGTCGGAAAATCAAATTCTTTTGTTGATAGTTCATACTCCCG
>Ga0196901_1001905_pt1 | contig 10270 bp, 13 predicted proteins | sample CB_VirMetaG_FD_169099 | JGI IMG/M metagenome (GOLD analysis project Ga0196901, IMG submission 169099) | Freshwater to marine saline gradient viral communities from Chesapeake Bay - CB_1504_1 Viral MetaG (v3) (version 3) | ecosystem: Environmental > Aquatic > Marine > Coastal | place: USA... | reverse complement strand
AACCCAATGTTGTTGTTCGAATTCGTACGGTTGTTGTTCAGATTGAGCGTCCAAACACCCGCCTTCGAACCGTTGTTCCAGTTGCCGCCCGATATCAGGCACATGTTAATGCACCGCCCTTGTTCTGCTCGTGATTGATCCAGCCGCCAATCATGCGGCCCAGCTCATCTACCTTTTCACCGATCGCGATGAGCCGTTTGGCCTCTTGCTGCTCAACCGATTTTTCTGCCTCCTTGCCATCCTTGAATCGAAAATACCCAAGCTCATGCGCGAGCCGAATCTGCATGCGCAAAGTTTCGTGAGCGACATCGAGCGCGCTCAGTGCGGTTTTCTTGTGGTAGCGCTTTTGCGCCTCGACCATGTGCTCATAAAGGCCATACGCGGTATTGCGAATGCGATTCGCGAGCGCGTATTTCTCATGGCGCGGAAAGTGGTTTAGGTAGATGTTCAACAATTTGATCATCTCCATGTATTTCCGGTCGAGTTGTGCTTCGCTGTGAATGCCCATTTGCTTCCCCCGCCCTACCGGGCGGGGCCACATTTACACATAGGCCGCGGCGCGGAACCCAATGTTGCCGCTCGAAGACGTACGGTAGAGGCTCAGAAGGAGCGCCCAAACACCCGCCTTCGAACCGTTGTCCCAGGTGCCGCCCGAGTGCAGGCACAGGTTGGCGCGGTGGTATTCGTACAAGCCATCGTTGCCGAACAGGTTGGTGCCCGATGCGCTTTCGCCGGCGCTGGTGTAGACGCCCACGTTGGCCATGCGGTAGTTGTCGCCGCTGGTGGCTTCGCTCAACACCTGATTCGAGCCGTTGCCGAAATAGCGCCAGCCATCACCTTGGCTGATATGGGCCAGATCGATCGAGTCATACAAGGTCGCGAGGTGAGTTGAGTCGCCCCATGCGTCGTTGGTACCGTTCCATCCGCTGGTGAGGTCGGCAATGTCGACCGACTCTTTCAAAATGTAGAACGCAGTCGTGTCGTTTTGCTGTGCGGTATCGCCCGATGAGCTGCCCGGACGGGTCATGCCTAGGTTGATTTCCCACATGTTGCCGTTGAGGTCGGCCACCCCACAGTCCTGACCGTTGTGGGTTGTGCGTGCGAACAAATTGGCCGAGCCGGCCTTGCCGCAGTTGCTGTACCCATCCGACACGTAAAGGATGTCGTTGTCGTTGGTGTCGCCCAGCGCGTTGTCGTTGCAGCCTTTGGGGAAGTTGGTAACGCCGGCGGCGTCATACCAGGCGCAATAGGCATTGCTGCTGGCGGCTTGACCGTGGGCCACAGAAAGCATGGCCAGCGCGGTGAAGATGAAACGGCTGTTGCAGAAAAATTCGCTGCCGCGGCTTTTTGCGGCATCGATCGCGCCGTAGTAATAATTCGCAGCGCCTACGCCTGAGAATGGGTTGTGCGCAGAGTTGCTTGACAGCGGGTTGCCGTTTTTCAGCGAGCTGGCGGTGCCGCTGTTGTTCGAGCACTGGTACTTGTCGACCATCACGCCCATGCGCACGGCGCCGGCGTTGATGAAGGCGCGCGGCAAGGCATAGCCGGCCGCGTTGGCCGCGGCCTTGTCCTTGTACTCAGAAAACGCTTTCACGTCGATCACGTTCACGGCCAAACCATTGGCGCCGGTGCCGATCTTGTAATAAAACGCCGGAATCCAGCACATCACCGAGCCGTCGCTGTACTGATAATTCCCATAGTTGTGCGAAAGCGGGTCGGCATAGCCGGACATTGCCGTAAATCCGCTCGGCAGTTCGCCCGGATAAATGCCCACACCAAAGCCCGCGCTGCCCGCGATGCCAATGTCGTTGACGCCGGTTGGGCCGCCTGCACCGATCGAGATGCCGGTCGGGAAACTGACCGGCAAATTGTCCTTGCCGGTGATGCTGCGAATTCTTAAATCGCTCATGTTCTGCTCCTTACAAAATGACGTAGTTGGCGCCGTCGGCGACAGTGAGGGTGACGCCGTCACTCACCGTGATCGGCCCAATGGAAAATCCGTTTGTTTCCGCCGGGATCGTGGTGTCGCTGTCGATCACTTGCGGGTTGGTGCGATAGACCGGATTGGTGTTGTTCTCGGCAGCAAACGCCGCGGCATAGGCCTGCACGGCTTTGCCGACCAAGTAGGGCGACATCGAGCGCAACGCGCTTTCACTGCCGTCTACCATTTCGGCTTGGGTGGCTTGTACGGTTGCGGTGCCGGTGTGAGCGGTTGCGCCGGTGGCCAAGGTGTAGAGCGTCACCCATGCGGTGTTCGACGCATTGCGCTGGCGCATAAATCCAGCCGAGGTGTCGGCCCAGGTCTGGTAGGCCACAGTCGGAGATGGTGCGCTGCCGCCGGATGAATGCGAAAACAGCGCGACGATGGCGTTGTTGATGTCGGCGCGGACCGTGCTGCCCGAGCCGTCTGCAATGTTCTGATCGTGTTGTGCCATGGCTATTTCCTCAGCGCTTCATTGGCGACGTATTCGCCGGCTTCAAACATGTACGTGTAATTCTTCAAAATGGGCATAAAGGTGCGGCGTGCGGCATCCCACACATAGCCGCCCGGAGTCAGATCACACTCATCGATCACCGGCACATCACCGCGCAGATCGGAATAGCCGGTGAGCACTTTTTTCTCATTCAGAATGGCGTATTTCATGACGGCTCCTGACTGGTGATCGTGATGCTCGACACGCGGATGTTGTAGTTGTTGGTGCTGACCGAGAGCGCCGCCTTAAACTCAAACGCGCGGTGGCTGTATTCGTTGACGGTGAGCAATTCCCACGCTGACCACGTTGGTGATCCGCTTGGGTCGTCGTCGGTGTGGCGCACGTAAATCTGACAATCGCCAGTTGCATCGTCGATCGAGTCAAAGCTCACCCACGTGTCCATGTACTCATCGCGCCGATCGATGGTTTCGTACTCGTTGGTGATCGCGCTGGTGATGCTCTTGATCAGGCGCTGCCGCTTCACCGTGCCAGCATCGATGCCGGCCGAAAACAGGTATTCGCCCGAGGTGGTCACGCCGGCCTCTTCGCTTTGGGTCAGCTTGAGCACGCTGCCGGTGTCCTCGGTGTCGCTGAAACTGCCGGTGAATGGTGCGACCTCGAGCACCTGACCGACCTGAGAAAACGCCTGTACGGTTGCGGCTTTGGTGGTGATTGAAACCACGTTTGAGTTCAGGCCGCTGGAATCCTTGGCGCGGATCAAATAAGTGCCAAACTCGAGCGGCAACACGGCGGTGGTGGCTGAGCCCGGGAGGGCCTTGCCGACGCTCAGGCTGTTGCCCCAGGTTGCACCGGAAAGCACATTCTGGTGACGAATCTCGATCGAGCCGCCGATCTTCACGTCGAGCTCGGGCGCCTGATTCCAGATCAGCACAGCAAGAGATGAAACCGCTTGAATTTGCAGCCCTGTAATCGCGGCCGGCGGATCAGATAGGCCAGAGATTTGTTTCTGTACGCTCACCCATTCCGAATGCACGCCGAATGAATTGACTGCGCGCACCCGGAAACTGTACGTGCCCGGATTGATGTCGAGCACGTCGAATTCAGAGGTATAGGTTGTCCCGACCGGAATCCAGCTGCTGCCATTGGTGATCCTGTATTCGATTTGGTACAGGCTAACAAACGCATCGTCGACCATTTCCCATTGAAGCGAGGCCTTGGCCTTGACGCCGGCGCCGTCGCGCGTCACGTATAGCGATTCGCTCACGCTCAGGTTGGTCGGAGTTTCGACCGAGTACGGATTCGGCAGGTTGGTGTTGGGGCTGGCATCGGTCACGGCGATGGTGCCGAAGTCGTACACGGTCTCGTCGTACTCAAGTGCGGTAATGCGCACTTCGTCGTTGTTTTGTAGCGCCATGCGCAACACGCGGAATTTTTTAGAGGCCCAGCCCGGCGTGCTGTGGGTGACCGTGACCACGTCGCCGACTTCGCAACGAATACCGGCCACCGTCGCGGTGAATTCGGTCAGAATTTGCTGGCGTGATTGATTGAGGTTGATGGTCGCGATCTGCTTGGCGGTCGCCTCGTCGCTGGTGAACGGCAGCGAGATTTCGCGCTCGAGCATGAGACCATTGTCGAGGGTCCGCAGTGCGGTGCTATCGATGGTCGCGATGTCCGGCTGCCAACTGCGCGCTGGATTAAAAAAGTTCGCGCGGATGCGGTTGTAGGTGTTGGTTTTATCGCCAAGCGAGATGGTCCACGCGCCGAGAATGTTGTCCTCGGTGAAGGCAAAGCCAGTCGACTCGGGCTTGTCGATCACCAAGCGATACTGACCGGCGCTGAACACCAGCATGCCGCGGCAGGCGGTGAGCATTTCACGCACCACCTCGAGGCTGGTGCGGCCGGTATCGACCACACCGTTGAGCGTATAGCGCTTGGCGCTGCTGCCGCCCTTGCTCACCAGGTCATCGCAATAATTTGCTGCGGCTGAAAAGCTCGTGTCGTCGATCATGCTGGCCGGGATCGCGCGGCCATAGCGGGTGTTCGTGAGGTAGTCGCGCAAACACAGCGCCGGGTTGTCGGACCATGCCGTGCTGGCGCTGCGTGGGTCGTAGACTTTTACACCTTTCACGTCGGCGGTGATCACCGGAATGCCGCCGGCAAACACGTCTTGATCGTATTTCAGGCGCGCGTACAAATACGCCACGCCGGACAATTTGTGCGCGCTGGTCCATGCCTCAACCGACGCCACCAATTCTTCATCGGCCGCTTGGGTGTCGCTGCCGGTGTGCACCCAGGCTTCGGCATACTCGCCGCCGAAGTGATCGGCGTAGGCGTTGCTGCCTTCGCGGAAGGTCAGGGTGAAATCAAAATACCCTTCGCCGCCGTTGGGCTCGTAGATCTTAATGATGGCTTCGTAGTTGTTCGCGGTAGACGGCTGCTGCACGATGTCGACCGTCGAACCGCCGCGCTTGCTGGCAACGGCCAACACCGCGTCGTGCAGCTTGCTTGCGCTGAGCTTGTTGCTGTCATAGGGGGTAAGGCTGATCGTTGCCGACAGATCCCCATGCCAGCCCTCGCCTTCGTATCCGCTCGGGCTTTCATCGTAGGTGATGCCGGCAGCTGCCGCGCCTGATTCGAGCGTGCCGCTGCTGCCGCTGCCGCCATAGCTTGGCGCGCCTTCTTCGGCGCATCCGACCTTGATGTAGAGAATGTGGTCGACATTGCCGCGGAACCGAAACACCTGTTTTGTCACTTCGACGTTGCTCATTTCCGAGGTTGCAGCTTCGCCGGAAAACTTGCTGTCGCTGATCGCGATGTCGTTGAGATAGATCTGCGTGACTTGATCAATCGTGCCCTCGCCCAACACATTGACGAGGTGCAGGTATTTGTTGTCGGTGCCCGAGGTCTCGGCAAACACGCGCGTGCCGCCGACCCGGCGCAGGCCGTAGATCACCGGGATCGGTTCGTTGGCGCCGACGATGTTTTGCAGCAAGCCGCGATCTTCGAGCGGTGTCGAGTAATCCGGCAGCTTGGGCTTTTCACCAAACAGAGAAGTCGCCAGGCTGGACCCGACCATCGAGCCCACGGCGCGACCGACGGCCATGCCGACGATGAAGCCCGACGCGCCGATCATGGTGCCGGCCAACACGGTGCTGGCGACATAGCCGCCAACAAACGATCCAGCGATAGCGCCAAGTGCGGGTGCTGCCGCCGGCATTAGAAAAAGCTCCAGAATCGAGCGTGGCTGAATTGCTCGATGGGATAGCGGACAAAGCCCTCGTTTTCGTGCAACGACACCACATGGCGGCCGGTGATGATGTGCACACGATCGAACGCATCATCCTCGACCACGGCGAGGTCGCCCTGTCGAATTTCGGAATACTCGAGCTCGACCCAGCCGAGTTCGGCCAAGCCCTGACACCAGCGCGGCATGGTTTTGGCGTACTTGATCGCGCCGCGCGCGTCACAGTAGCTGCCACGGGTCGTGCTCAAATAATTGGTGCCGCAGAGAAAATCGACCCAGGTCAGGCCGAGCGTGTTGCAGTCATTCCGGCCCCACGCGAAATCGTAATCACGCGCCTGGTTCAAAATCTGCACCAAATACAATTCTTCGGCTGGCGTCATGTCCGCCCCCATCGAATTTCCTTGACCACTTCGCTGGAAAACTCAAAGCCCAGATCGCCGGGAAACCACACTTGCTGCTCGGCGTGATTGGTGTGCCGGCCCGGCCGGCGCTCGAAGTCGACCCAATGCGAGGTCGCGCTGATCGCGATGGTGCAGCTGCCTTCGTCCGGGTTTTCGTTGATCACCGGCTGATTGAGGCGGCCGGAGAAAATCAGCAACGGATCGCTGACCACACCCATGCCGGCATCGAGGAAGGCTTTGTACAAATTCACCGGTCGATCGAGATAGGTCTCAGACAAGAACAGTGCGACATAGGCCTGATCGACCCCGCTCAGCGTGCCGGTCATCGAGGTCACTTCTACCTCGCTCGATTCTTCGATGTCGGAGAACGCGAGGAAATGACCCATCGCTTGGTAGGTGTTGCTGCCCCAGGTGATCGCGCGATCGGCGTCGGTGAGGTAGGTGGTTTCGCTGTCGAACACCAACTCGAGCAAATGCACTGGCCGATTGGCGCTGGCCTCGGCTTGATCGATCCATGCCGCGGTAGCACTGCGGTCGGCCATTACGGCACCTCGATCAGTGCAACTTGGAACGCGTAGACCGCCGGTGCGCCGGTCTGGTATTCGTTGACATCGGCGCCCAGCGCGCAAGTGAACGCGACATCGGTGTAGCTGACCGCTTCACCGCTGGCGACTGCGCTCAACAGCGGCGGCTCGATACTCAGGCTGGTCGTTGCGTCAGCGGTGAGCATGTACACCTTGGCGTGGCCAGCAAACTTCACAAAATCGCCCGCCTTGAGCGTGCCGGTCAGGCCGGTGATCGCAACCGTCGAGGCGCCCACTGCGGCACCGCCATCGGCGGTGACGCTGCCGGAAACTGTGCCGCGGCTGCTGCTGACCGTGTGCGGTACAAAACTGAACGTGCCGAATTGCCCTTGCTGCGCGACGCAGTGCGCGAAAATCGGCGCAAACTCGGCGCGGGTCATTGGCGGGAATTGCAACTCAAAGCTCCAGCGCTGCACGCCGCGCGTGCGCACTTGGCGTTTCAGCGAATGCGCGGTCGAGACCAGCGTGGGCTGATGGCTGCCGACCTTGATTGAGCTGGGTGCGGGTGAAGCGGGAAACGTGCCGGCCATGACTTACCCCAGCGGGCCGCGCGCACCGCGGCGGTTGAAGGCCTCTTGCACCATGCCGACGATGTTGGCGCGGTTGGCCAGCAAGAACCCGACCCCGGTTTGGGTGTCGACCGCGGTGAGGTTGAAGTTCACCGTCACCGCGCCGGCGCTGGCGCCGTTCGGAACAATGGTGCCGGCCTGATCCGGCACAAACAGCTCGGGTCCGTTTTCGCCCACGATCGAGGTCCGGCCCAACGGCGGGCGGCCGCCGGTGGCAAAACCAAACATCGAACCAATCGAAGAAAAGTCGAGGCTGCCGATTGCACTCGACAAGCCACTGGCAATCGGGCGTGCGATGTTCATGCGGATCATTTCAGTCGCGACCGCGCGCAACACACCCATCGCCATGTCGCCGAAACTGCGCATCTGCCCTTCGGCGCCGATCAGCGCGTCAGTGATGCTCGACTCCAAACGCAGTGCGCTGTCTTGCGCCGCTTTCTTGATCGCTTCAAAGGTGCTTTGACTGGTGTCTTTCAGCTCCTTGGTTTTGTCCTTGGTTTCACTCAGCGCCAGCACGTTTTCGTGATGCGCCTTGTTCAACTCGCGGATCATCGCCAGGGCGTTTTCGTCGGTGATCAAGCCGGCTTGGCGCGCCTCGTGCACCGAGCGCAGCGCGGCCTCATAGTCGCGTTGCAGCTTGAGCGCCGGGCGCACGCTTTCTTCGGTCTTACGGAAGGCCGCGGCGATCTTCGCCTCATCCTTGCGCGGGTCGCCGATGATCGGCAGCGTTGGCATCATCACCTGCGGCGTGCTGCCGGTCGGCGTGCTCCACAAGCGCGCTTGCAATTCTTCAAAGCGTTTTTCCAGCGGGATCAGTTGCGCTTCGACATCCTTGCGGAAACGGTCGCCCTCATCCTTGCCGGCAATCGAGGCGCGCATGCTGGCGATCTGTTCGCCCAAGCGATTCGACTCGACCACCAGCTGATCGGTGGTGAGGCTTTGCACTTCCTTGTAGCGACTCAAAAACAGGTTCAAATCTTTTGCGGCGTTGGCAATACCTTGCGACAGCGTGGTCCACAGCGGCGCGGTTTCCACCAGTGCGGTGTTGAGGTTGGTGCCGATCACCCGCGCCATGATGTCAAACTGGTCGTTGATCTTTTCCGCGTTCTTGAGCGTGTCCTCGGACATCACGATGCCGAGGCGGCGCGCTTCTTCGCGCATCGCCTCCATCGCGGCCTTGCCGTCGCCGAGCATTTGCAGCATCGCCACGCCTTCGGCGTCGAACAGCTTGAACGCAAGACGCACCCGGTCGGCCGGGCTCTCGATCTTCTTGAAGGCTTCGGCAACATCACCGAGGAGCTGCTCGGCCGGGCGCAGTTGGCCTTGGCTGTCTGTGAGCTGGATGCCCAGCGCGCGCAATGCGTCCTTGGCTTCGCCGGTGCCGATCGCGGCTTCGGCGCTGCGGCGGGTGAAACGCTGCATTGCCATGTTGAAGGTTTCGGTGCGGATGCCGGCTTGAGTCGCGGCAAACTGCAATTCCTGCAAGGCTTGGGCATTGATGCCGATGCGCTTGGAAAACTTGGCGATCTCATCGCCCGCTTGCGCAGCCGACTTCACCAGGTAGGTGAACCCCGACACGGCGATCGCGCCGCGCAGCGAGGTCATGGTGCGCTTGAGCCCATCCAGATTTTTGCGGACCGAGCGAAACGCCTGTTGCGTTTTGTCCTCGGCGCGGATGGGGAAAACGACTTCACGCGCCACGGCGCAATCCTCTTGCGGCGCGCTCGGCGTGCTCGCGCTCGTGCTTAAGCTCGAAGTACGCGACCCACTCGTTGAAGTGCGCCACGCTCATCGCTTCAATTTCGGCAATGCTTTTGTGCAGGTGTTCGGCGAGTTGCAGCATGATCAGGCGCTCGGGGTTTTCTTCGAGGGCTTTTTTTGCGCGCTCACCTCGGGCGCGATCATGATGTCGGCGGCGACCCGCGCGACCACATTGACGTCCGCATGACGCATCAGCTTGAGCTTGTCCTCGAGCGTGAACAGCGGATTGCCTTGCGCGTCCATGGCCTTTTCGATCAGGACGTAGGCCATCAGCGCCAGGTCATCGTCCTGTGCCTTTTTGTAGACCTTTTGTTTTTCCGACAGCGTGAACGGCCAAACATAGATCTCGAGTTCCCACTCAGGCACTTCAATGCACCGGATTTCCAGTGCATCAAAGTGTTGAGTAACGCGATCAATCGCGGACATTAGGCCACCGTGCTGGTGGTCAATGCGCCGTCGCCTTCAAACGTGAAGGAGACCTCGACCACGCCATCGTGGGTCGCGCTGCGATCAATGTTGGTGACAATCGCGGTGCCGGTGAAGATGGTGTCGCCGCTGGTGTTGCCTTCCGGCGCAAAGGTCAAGGAGACCGAGGCACCCGAAAGTAGTGCGACCTGTGCGCTGTCAGCTTCATCCCAGTGCGCGTCGGCACTGCCCGACCATGATTTCAAACCCGCGAGACGCGTCACCGAATCATCACCCATGGTGGTGGTGTCGATGGTGGCACTGCTGTGTTGGAGGGAAAAGGATTTCAATTCACCAATCGAATCCGAACCCACCTTCACCGTGCCTTCACTGCCCTTGTGAACGGCCATAATTCCTACTCCTATGTGTTGAGCACCAAGCGCGAAACGCCGGTGCCATCGGGGTCAACATTGACAATCGTGTACGTGGTGCCATTGAGCACGACGGAGTCGCCATGCGGATCAGCGTCGAGGTCCATGGTGCGAACGGTCAGCACCGGCCACCGATGAAAGTCACCCATCACCTCAACATCGTCATAGTCGACAATGGCGCGGATCGTGGTGCCGTTCAGGGTCACCTGCACTGCAAAGTCGTCGAGGTCAAACAGACTGAGCAAATCGGCTGCGCTTTCTGCGGCCATGGCCCTTGTCCTCGTCGTTTGTTTCAACCGCAGTCGGCTCAGTGCGGACTTCTTCGGTGGTCTCAACCGCGCGGCCGGCTTGGATTAGCGCATGCGCCAATTCATCCCGGACCATAACGATTTCGCCCACTGATAAAGTTGCACCGTGATCACCGCGGGCCCCTCGTGTCA
>Ga0196901_1001903_pt1 | contig 10274 bp, 3 predicted proteins | sample CB_VirMetaG_FD_169099 | JGI IMG/M metagenome (GOLD analysis project Ga0196901, IMG submission 169099) | Freshwater to marine saline gradient viral communities from Chesapeake Bay - CB_1504_1 Viral MetaG (v3) (version 3) | ecosystem: Environmental > Aquatic > Marine > Coastal | place: USA... | reverse complement strand
ACTAATATTCGATTGCGAGATCGCTAGACTATTGTCTACTCGGATAAACGGGCGAAGAGTTGCATCAGTACCATACTGTGTGACAGTGTAGGAGCCAGCATTAGACGAAGAGAACCAGCTTGAGTTGGCGATATTGTCTACAAAAAGAGTATCATTTATTCTCAAAGAATCGCCTTCAAAAAATCGAATATGATCTACATCAAGAAGCTCGTGACCAGCACCCACATCATTTAGCTGATCAAACGATACGCCTTCCGATATAGAGGTTGTGCCTTTGTAATTGAATCCTAAAAGCAACTTAACTGCTAGCTCGCCTTGAGTAGTAGGAGCATTGCCACTATCCGTCATGCCGATAACTTGAACAAACTTGTCTTCTGAGTCTTCTTTTTTCTTGATCCAGTCGCCGATAGATACATTCTTAAAGTCGCCTTCATTGCCAGTAACTTGATCCAAGTTAGAAACCCATACAACTGATGTCGAAAGATTGTTGAATGGGACCAAAAGATTAAGTTGCTCTGTAGCAAGCGAGTTTTCGAATATTACTGACTCATTGTCTACACCTAATACCTTAAATGTGCCAGTATTGTTACTGGAGAATGTCAATCCAGCAATACTCATCAGGTCATCAACAGCAACGCCAAAATCGGTAAATCGAGGCGATTGGCCAGACACATGCTGTAATCGATAAAGATTATTGAAGCCAAGCTTCTCGATTCTGTACTTAGTCGGAACTTGAGCTGTAACAATTGTGCCGCCACCATAAGTTCCATCAGCTGCTGCTGTTGAGTCGATGAAAGTGAAGTTAATCTGATCAATAACAGAAGATACTGTTGCTGTTTGAGCAAGAGCAGAGTCTTCTAGATCAAATACATCGCCTACATTTAAGCCATGCTCACCAGTAGTGCTTACAGATACTATACCGCTAGCCACAACTGCGCTTGTTACAGTTGGTCTTGCATAGTGTCCAACTCGCCACTCGATAATAGGAGTAGGAGTGACCTGAACTGTACCGGCATCGATCAGCTCATCGGTCATAGTTTGACCATATGGATTTGCTACATCAACATAACTAGAGGTTGCTGCAATGATAGGAAAACCGGATACTTTACCGTCGCCAGTTTGAATAACCCTATTGCCGTAGCTCCAACTTGAGTTAAGTGAACCACCTGCCATCAACAGATCGCCTGCCACAGCATCATCGAAGTTAGCTCCCTGCAGCTGAACACCTTGGAAATCATTCAAGAAGTTGACATCGCCTAGTAGAGCATTACTCAACTTAGTGACAATCTCGTTTGGTGTATCTGAGCTTAGGATATTAATCTCGATCTGATAAGTCGATAGTCCGTAAGGAGTAGCTCCGCCTGTTGGAGCAATGTTGGCGCCATCTACATCAAACCATACTGCGTATGTGTCTCCGCTAGGTCCTTCAAAGAAGAAGTAGTCACCCTGATTAGGAGTACCGTTGACTGAGAGAGTTACTATTTGCTCATCTGTTGCAGAGCCTGCCTGAATAACTTCAGTAAGCAAAGTTGCTGTTGTAAAAGTGCCTGCAGAGTTGAAATCATTTGGTGAGTTAGTTGGAACCCAACTAGACAAAGACACAACTCTAAGCTTAGATCCTGCATCATTGAAAGTCCAGCGCCAAACTGTATTTGCAGGTCTACCATAGCTAGCTGATACATCAGTTGTGCTCATCTTAACTGCATTATTGAGGTTGCAGTCTTTCGCGTTAAATAGATAGTGAGCAGTCTGATTAACATTAGCTACTACATCTAATGTATCACCAACCTGCAATCTAGATAGGCGCTGAGCACTATTAGTGTTCTCGATTACTACTAGAGTGCCATCGGTGATAGATACAGGAGAAGATTGTGTGGTGAGCTCAGTGTAGTTCTTGCCATTCTGAGTTACTGAAACACCCTCATCGAATATAGAGTAGCTGACTGAGTTTGCGTTGCCGCCTACTACTTCTACAGCACCACCTGAGCCAATGATCTTCGACTTAACCTGAATGCTTCTCATGTCACTAGCAATATCTACATCAGCAACGATAGGGAGCTGAGATAGAGCTTTTTGAGTGAAGTGATGAAGCATGTTGTTAAGTGTTACTGGTACTAACTTAAAATACTCTCCTAACTCTGTACTGTCTCTATTAGGAGCAGAATCAATAGAGTAAGAGCTTGGTGCAGCACCCTGAAGAACTAGATTGCTCTTTAAAGTAAAGTTAGGTACTAAATTGCTAAAGTCCTTAACCCAAGAAATTGAGTCAAATAGAGATATATAAAATTTATCTACAGAGTTTGGATCATGAGCATAAGATAGAGATGCGCTGTAGTCAGTAGGACCAGCAGGTGTATAGATCTCATCTTTAGTAGCCAGCACGATATCATTAGCATCATCAGCGACAGTAGCTTCTAGAAGAGGGCTAGTACTAACTACGTCACAGATATCAGATACTGATGTTCCATCTAGGCTAAATACGCTTACAGATGAAGGAATTAGAATAGTTTCATAAGTATCATCAACACCGGCAGTTACCTGACTAAATACGAACGGAGTAGTACCTGCAGATGCAGCTGGTCGAACTCCATTGACTGCGTCAGTTACTGTAACTGTAGTTGATAGAGCAGTTGCAGAAAACTGAGCATCATTGTTGACGACTACAGCAGTCTTAGTCGCTACTGTAGCTGCACTGTCTCCTGGTGCAACAGTAGAGATCTCGACTGACCTATCTGCACCATGAAGCGGCTCTGATGTAGAGCCAGAAACGTCATACCAGAAGGCAACGCTTCCGTCCTGATCCTGAAGAATAAAGTATTCTCCAGTCAAGCTATCATCAAAAACACCTAGAGTACCAGAGAACGCAAAACCAGTTGCTGATACACCATCTGAGGCAATCTGATAGCTGCCGTTATCTACATTAGTGATTGAGAGCACATTACCTACCGATGAAGCAATGAATTCTGTGTCACCAGCTACTGCGCCTGCAGTTAGAGCTGCTACTGTAGAGTCAGACTCGCCACCACTAAGCACGATGCTGATAATTCGGTTTACACCCAATGCTCCTGGAGTAGGAAGAGGGAGAACAAACTGATAATAAACAGCAACTAACCCAGCTGCATCCTCGATGATGAAGTAGCTTCCATCAGGAATAAGAGCAGCAGGCTTATTAACTAGAACGCTAGATGCAGTCTGAGATCCTGCAATATCTGCCGCAGTAGTAAACTGAGTAACTTCCTGTGATCCTACAATAGTCTCTACGCCATCTGGGTTATAAACATCAATGTACTTCAATGAATCGTTTACACTGCTGATCCTGAATACACCTCGATTATCTGCGCTGACTCCTGAGTTAGCTCCGATAGAAATGATGTCGTTTGGCTGTACAGCTGCAAGACTGACACTCAAGTTCTGGAACGTGTATCGGAAAAATCCGCCGGTTAAGTCTGTTACAGTAAATTGATTGCCAGAAACGATGGCAGTAGTCTTTGCTTGAAGAGACCCAAACTGATAAGTTACATGAGCATACTCAGGTGAGTTCTCATGGAAAACTTGAGGAGCAAGAAGCGGCGCATCAGGATACTCAATGCTGAACCTGATCTTCTCACCATGTGGTCCATACTCTTTCGATCTGATGATCATAGAGCCACCACCTGAGCCTGCTCCACCTGATGTATACCAGTTTCTAGCTCTAAACCATACTGCGTAATCTTGGAACTCAGTGTTGGCTGAGTTTTTGCCCCACACTTGTAGGTTGCTGAAGGTAATGCCAGGCTCATTATCTGCGTCATCAGCAGAGAAAGATAAGTCTGTAGCAGTAAATAGATTGTTGATCTTACCTGTCCTAGACATCTTTAGATCAATAGTCTTAGCTACTGAGTCCTTATCTAGGATAAACACGATACTGTCATCAGGATAGAACGTGAGAGGTCTTACTAGACTTACTGTTTCACCAGTCGTATAGTCTAAGACAGTTCTAGGCAACTCATGCTGAGTTCCAACGATATCACCAGCTACGAGATCTCTGACTGACCTGTAGTGACCTTTATTAGAGCCACCAGTAATGTTGATTACGTCATCATATTCTACATTTGATGTAGTAAGTACGCCAGTTGCTTCTAGCTCTTCGCTATATGTATCAACTCCTACTTCACCAGGTTCTGCATTATCAGTTAGTTGGCCCCTAATGTCAGTGTAGGTGTATCGCCCTAACCAAACATCTGAGTTAGAAGGTTCTGTTCTCTTGAAGTAAGCAGCTACACCTTTAGAGTTAACTCGATTAGCAATCTGACTCTGATTACCTTCTTCGACATCTTGACGAGTGCTGAAAAGAAGAGAAGCATTACCTACAGAAGCAGGCAAAGCAATATTGCCATCTGACTCAGTAGATGAAGTGAGCTTAATCGAGTTTGTCTTGAATACTGATGCAATAACATTGATCAGGTTGTTGTCAAAAGATGCAACAATATCATTCAAGCTGGCAGAAGCTGGGTTACTTAAGAAAGAGCTCTTCCAAACTTGGGGATAAGAATTAGATTTGAATACATGGATATCATCTGCAGAATCGACTGTGTGAGAGCCAGGTGTAATATTAGCGCTCTTTACTTCTACGTATGAATCAACACCTGCTGAAGTGTGGTTGCCTTTTGCTACGATCTTAAATAATCCAGTGTTGGTTGGGTTTACCCAACTTGATAGAGTGCCACGATTAGCTATGAAGATAAAGTCGCCAGGCATAACTTCTAGAAATGAGTTAATGCTGCTCGACATCACTCGCATGATGTTGTTAGGTTGAGAAGATATTGTGACTGTACCATTAAGCGGTGCAACTGCAGATGATCTGATAGCAAAGTTGCTTGAGTCTGCTACTACCACCATCTCAGCTCTTCTAGAACTAGAGTCAGTAGCTAAGCTGTAGTTACCTGTCGTAGTAGTCGAGGATACCAACGAGCCTTTTGTGTCGTTAGATCCCGCACTGATGAAGTCTCCAGGATCGATAGTTGTTAGAATTCTGATATTACCGTTTTGACGATTAAGCTCAAAGTCTGAGTTTCTACCTTCTGATGAGGTAGCTAACCCAGTAAACCAAGTATCATATAATGAGCCTCCGATGACACTGATAAGCGATCCGCTACCTTCCTTGTTAGACGTGATCTGCATTCTACCACTAGAAGTAGCTACTGCTGTTAGACCAGCAAACTTCTTATTGAAGATGCTAACCCAGTCATCAATAGTAAGGGACTCAAAAGCTTGACCAGCAAAATCAGTAGTCGTGAAGCTTCTATCTTGTGCCGGAGTACCATCAACCTCGATGACGATATTACCCGAAGAGGTAATGTTCCAGCTACTAAACTCAGTAGTAAGCAGAGTGGCTGCGCGAACTCGCTCGTTAAGCAGCACGCTGTTCTTATATAAGCGAATATAGGAGAATTCGTCAGTAGGGAACTTAAATACTGAGTTTGAGTATAGAGCTGAGTTCTCATTATCTCTAAGAGCAGCTACTTGAATGGTCTCTGCATCTGGGCTAGTTGGGAAAAGGAGGAGTCTAGTAGAGGCTTCTGTAAAGGTTGCCTTGAACAAAGATGACTGATCATTGATAGCAATGATTACCTCTGCGAGAGTAGCAGATGCACTGTTGAAGAACTGATCTTCACTAAAAACAATCTCTTCTTCTACACCATCTACTAGAACTCTTAAAGTCATGCCTTCAGAGATCTCATATGGACCATCTGCTGCGTTAACTACTTGAGGTCTAGGAAGCGGGAAGTTAGCAAGTTGAAGAAACTCCTCGTTGCCAGTCGCTTCTGTCAACAGCTGGTCAACTGCTTGACCTGCAAACGAAGGTTGAAAGCCAGTGCCGTCATCGATGTAGATGATAGATGGATCACCAACTCGTGGTGGCTCTGTGATTGTTGCTGAAGTTACCTGCTTACCATCTTCTTGATCAGATAGACCGATAATCTCAGACAAGATGGATGAGCTAGTGCCTCTCGCTAGAGAGTTTGCGTATGCCCTCAATCTTTCCCTAAAATCTTCATCTGACTCTACGTCTCTACCATCAGTAAGAGCAGTAGTATTGGTAACTCTAGCACCAGAGAAAGGAGGTGAAGAGAACTGAGTGATAGTGTTGATACCAGCGTTTGATCGAGCACCCGCGTTGATAGAAACAATGGGTACACTAGTTACTGTGTCTTCGCCAGATGGAATAACTGCATCTCTAAGAATCCTGAATTCTACCTGTGGATTCTGACTGTTTGCTGGGATAATGACTCGAGTATTCTGTTGAATTCGTCGATCAATTGTCCCTTGAGCATCAACTACTGACTCTGACGACAAATGGTCTTTTTGTAGAGCAGAGCTGAGAGCAATAGTAAAGAAGCTGCCGTTATTTGTGATGCTAGTATAGGTGATAGGACCTTCGAAGTTAGCAGTACCTCGACCAATGAACAACTGGCCTCCTGTAGTCTCCCACTCAGAAGCATCGTTCACGAACAGCGTAGTTGACCCGGCAATAGGAGCAGGCTTAACTTGATAAAGAGTAGTACTTCTTTTTGTGATATTAGAGTCAAAGATAGTAATAAAACCAGTTGATCTCTGGGCTGCAATTCTCGATAAGCCATAGTCTGCTGCTCTAGTGTCTAGATCGCTATTCCTGATTGCGTTAATATTTAGAAGCTCTAACACACTTAGGATAGAGGCATTGTTCTCGAAGTCAGACTGTGCAGCTGCTTCTAGCAAGGTAAGTAGAGCTGAACCCTCACGAATATCGTTGAGTGGTGTGTCAGCTACTATTTTTCTTACCATCTGGCCGAGTATGTTATTGAAACTTCTAATATTTACAGCCATTTTATCCAGCCTTAACTGAGAAAGAAATAGGTACTAGTGAGTTACTGCCTGACATTCTTACTACTAATTGTACAAGAAAACTACCTGTTTCCGTAGTGTTGTCTAACTCAATACCTAGACTTTCTATACGCTCAAACCTATCGTCGTTCTCTACTAGTTGAACTATGCTATTTGCTAGTAGTTGCTGTGCAGTTTCTCTTTCTGTACTTTTGGTACCTTGTAGAGCTGGAAGACCAAAAGATGGATGTCTAAATAGTTGACCTTGTTCAGATATCATCTTTAAAGTGATAGCCTGAGTTGAGTTGTTGAGACCATAGCTTAATTTAATATCATTACTAGAAGTAAAGCTAAGATCTAGATCGTTGTTAAGAAAAAGATCTACTCCAGCCTTCTTCTCATCCTCTTTCTTAGACTGTAAAAAGAAAGGCTCTCTAGAGTTAGGAGGATTACCAGGATCACCGACAGTTGGTATCAGTACTAGGAAGTTGCTATTTAGTGTATTCTGCTTATATACTCTAGCACCAGCATTATCGGCTAACTGGTATCGATGCAGATCTGGCTCACCAGAAAGCTCTATGACTAGCTCGTTGCTGATAGGCACTTCAGTAATGTTGATGATCTCTCTCTGCTCAGGAAAACGATACACATCTGATGACAGAAAAATAGGCTGTCCAATAAAGAACTTCTCGGAATTGAGAAAGCCATTACTATCAAAAGCAGCTATGTTAATTAGAGTGTTGCTGCCACTAGACAACATTGGGACAAACTCGCCGATCTCATCAATGTACGGTGCCTTTAGTCCATTAGCAATAGCTATCTCCATCCAGCGATCAGGATCACCGAGATATTTTGCTGCCAAAGACTGCAGACTTTCTCCAAACTCCATCTTAACGAAAGTGCCTGACGAATAAGTGCTGATGTTGATCCCAGGATTATTGGCATTGGCTCGTGCTAAAGCAAAGGGATCGACAGTAGATGAAGAAAGAGAGAATGCGTTTGCTAGCACAGTATCACACTCAAATATCAGGGCCTGAAAGATTTGAATAGATTCTATATCCTTTAGCTTAGCATCTTTTAGTTCTGCACCTGCTCTTCTACTGAAAGAGGCGTTGTAGTCTGCATCAGATAGGCCGATTGTGTCTGCGATTGAGTCTCTAGCTAACTGAAAGTGTTTTCTGATGTTTACGAAATCGCTCCTAGTATATCGCCCTATCTCGTTGAGTTTATTCTGAATAATCTTAGTCTCTTGTTTATTAAGAGGCAAAACGTCAATCGGTGTAGCCGCCCATAGAGCATAGTATTTAGAGAAGGCACTTGATCTTGCTAGCGGATTTATGCTTCTATTAGTATTACTTCTCTGCACCTCTATAAGACGAGAGAAAGCTTCTATATCGTGTTTTAATCTATCTGGGTAGTCCGCATCAGGTATCTGTTGTAGTACCTGATCTTTCAAGTACTCCCAATTATCTCTAAAAAAAGTCCATCGCAGTGAGATGAGTTCAGGAAAATCAGCCATATCAAGTGCATCACCGTTGTTGATCTTGACCCACAACTTAAATCTTGATAGTGCTTCGAATCCCTCATTTACTGCTGTAGTCATTATAGGATTCCACTCAGTAGTTTAGAAGCATTACCGACAACTTTACTCATGCCAGCAAAAGGCATCGTGCCGTCAACACCCGTATATCCCTTAATAAGATTGAGAGTTTCAAGTTTTTTTTCATCTTCTTTTTTTGTAGTAATAGATCTTAAGTTATAGGCTCTTATAGTGATACTGTAGTTATATAAAAACGGATTATCAGACGATCGATTCAGAGTAAAAGATCTGATCGCGCAATCATACTCTTGCATATCTTTGTAATTATAAAAAACAAATGATGCTTTCTTATCATCACCACCACCTGAAATAGCAGAAGTAATCGCTCCTACTGGATTACTTAATGCACCAGTTACTGCACCAGCAATACCGGATTTGCTAGATCCGCCTGCGCTTGTGCCTGCCATCTGTTTCTTGTATTCTAACAAGAAGCGATAGAAGTTATGAAAAGCAACGTAGCCGTTATTATCATTATAGACACCAGTCTGATTAGAGCTCTTGTTAGTTATAGCATTACCAATTGATTTCACAGTGTTGGCAAAAGAGTTAATCTTATTCTCTACATTAGGTAGAAATCCACCTAAAACACTGGGAGAGTTAGAGAAGCCTTGCCGACCAGAGCTTGTAGTACTACCTATCTCATCAGTGATAGGTTCTAAAAACTGAGGAGCGAAACCGGTGGTACCTTGAATCTGAATATCGTAATACTTATTCTCAGAATGTTGCTCCACTACACCATAAAGAGTATTGACTAAGTTGGTAGCAAACTGAGTTGTGATATTTATATTTTTAGGCAAAATAGGGAGATTAAAACTAGTAGAGGAGCCACTAGCATCAGTGAAGCGAAATCCATAAGGTCGCGCAACATACCAATTACGATATTTTGAACCACTTTCAATAGAGTAGTGTTTTTTAAGTTGCTCGCTACCAATAGCCATAAATGAATTTCCCCCACATACTTACTTATATATTATAAGCTGTGGGGGATAAGGAAAGTCTTATTATGGATCAACTGATAATTCTACCTTCTGACCGGCTTCTTTCTCTAGCTGTTTCTTGGTGAAGAGGACCCAATCTGTGCCTAGTCTTAGGTCGTATTTTGACCACTGACTGATGGAAGTAATAGCGCCATCCTCGTGGTAGATATCCATACGGTCTAGTTCTGGATGGAGCTTGTGTCCTATAGACTTAACACACTTCCACAACCCACGTTTTCTGTACTTGAATTTGTATGTGTTGCTCATTAAAAAGCCCTGATGATGAAATAGGTTGTAAGGTACTGAGGCAATATGTCTAAGGTGGAGTTAGCGGACATTCCTCCCGATGTTACGGCATTGTTTGTCACACTATGCGTGACCGCTGTCCCTGAACCTGTATTACCGGAGTTACCCGTGTGGTTGTTAACCGTGATTGTGTGGCTGTGGTTTCCGGCCGCAGCTGTATTTATACCCTGTGTAAATGCAGTTGAGCTTCCGTCTCCCACGTAGTCAATTCTTACACCAGAACCTGGTACTCCTACGGAAACATTCTGAGCATGGACGTGACTTCCAGTCGAAGCAGAAGACGCTGTATGTCCGTGGTTTATAGAGTGACTGTGTACCGGAAGGTTTGCTACTGTAAGCGTATGGTCTCCCACCACTACGTTTGAGGTAACACTGTGTGTGTGGGAGATATTTCTGGTGGCATTGCTTCCCGCAGCAGTCCCAGCCGAAGTGCTCCCCATCAAAAATCTACTGTCATCTAAGTTTGGCAGGAATCTATTTGCCGCATTCCAGATTGGAGAGTTGGCGTTGTTGAGAGCAGCCCCGTCACAGACGTACCACCCCTTAGC
>Ga0196901_1001902_pt1 | contig 10281 bp, 9 predicted proteins | sample CB_VirMetaG_FD_169099 | JGI IMG/M metagenome (GOLD analysis project Ga0196901, IMG submission 169099) | Freshwater to marine saline gradient viral communities from Chesapeake Bay - CB_1504_1 Viral MetaG (v3) (version 3) | ecosystem: Environmental > Aquatic > Marine > Coastal | place: USA... | reverse complement strand
GCAGATGATGAACTTCGGATTGACAGCCTTGATTGTGTTTTCCAGGTGAGTGCGGCAGATCTTCATGTCATTTGTTGACATGTCATCCGCAGCAACGTATGGACACTTGATGCAAGCAGAGTGAGTAATATGTGGATACTCAGACTCTGGGATTCCGGCTTCCTCGTATGCCTGGAGGAGAAGTGAAAGCTCCTTGCCCTCTACAGGAGTGATTCCATTATTCCACCTGAATGAATCATTGAGAACTAGAATGCCGCCAGCATTCTGCATGTCGTCATCAAGGACATAATCCTGATACCCATGAATTGGCTTCTTTTTTCTGAGTTGGGAACAGCCATTGCAAATTTCAGGTGTGGACATAACTATAGGTCTATAATAGGATTATGTCGTATTTAAATAATGAAAGATTCGAGAAAGTAATCGCTGGGTATAAGGCTCATCCGTCGATATGGGAAGAGGAACTCATCGAGAATTTCGATCTTCTCATTAAGAATATATTCGACGGATTCAAATTTAATGGTGTTGAATTTGATGATGTTCGACAGGACTGCTTTCTATTAGTTTTTGTGAAGATTAAAAACTTCAGTCCCAACAAAGGAACAGCATTCAATTTCTTTACAACAGTAATACTTAATAATATTAGACTGATGTATAGCAAAGAGAAGAGACAAAAAGAGAAGGTCCAAGCCTATTGGCTCAAACTAGCGGAGCAACAAATAGACTTGGACCTTTCCAAAGATCCCTCCCACTCAGACCCTTAATTCCGAGTAGATACTCGGAAGGTAATCCTTGGTAACAAAGAACTTCAGATGAGACACAATCAGAGTCGGTGCGACCTTAACATTAAAGGTTCCGAATAGTTCTGGGTTCTCAAATGAGTCTATGATATATAGAGGGTAAGTATCTTCAGACATCTGATATCTTTGCTGAATTTTACTCATCAGATGCTGACTGGCTTTGTCTCTCAGATTCAGAAACAGAAGACCGTATTTGGTCTCGTCTTTCTTGTGTTGAGAGAGTGCGTGAGTAATCGTGTAATTACTCAAATCATTATTCTTTACGCACTCAAGCAACTCTGAGTAGGTCACCCAGTTATCACTAGTGACCCAAGTTAAATTATTCATCATTGTCATTGTCTTCGATCTCTTCGGCAGTAGAGGCAGTTTCGAAGATTGCGTCAACATCGACACCTTCAGAACGGAGCTTCTCTTCGTTCTCTTCGACATACTGCTTCATCATTGCCATGGTGTTTTTATGAAATTGCTCCAAACCCATGAAGAAAATACTCTTGAGGAATTTATCATCATCAACGCCCTCGGGAAGCAGAGACTGCTTCATATTCTTAAAAGCGAGAGCTTCATCTTTGTTTAACTTAATAGTAACCTTCATTCTATCTTTACTCCTATGATCAACCTTAAACTTGATGTTATTAAATGTTTTGGATAATGGTGAGTCAATCATGGCCTATTATAGCAGGGGAGATCTCAAATGCCAAAGAAACCATCAAAAAAAGAGCCGACCGCAGTTGACTACCTAGAGGATCTATCTGGCGGGAAAAAGCGGTCAGTGAATTCACGTCGCAAGGGTGTCAATTTCGAGAACAAAGTATGTAAGATGCTGAACGCTAGATTTGACACTACCGACTTCATGAGAAGTCCAGGCAGTGGTGCATTCGCGACATCGCATAAACTTCCTGAACATTTGATGATCTACGGTGACCTCATCACCCCACAGAACTTTGCCTTCTGCATAGAGTGCAAGAAAGGTTATAACAAGGTCTTTATAGACGATCTGTTCAAGGATTCTTCAGAGGTCTGGAAATTTTGGAGGCAGGCAGAAAGAGACGCAAAAAAATCAGGGAAGCTGCCTTTAATAGTTTGGCAACAGGATAACAAATCTATACTTGCTATTACTGAAGATGTATTCAAGATTACAGAAATAGAACTACAAGCTATAAGATATAAAAATATATTAATACACAAGCTTGATGATCTGCTACAGAATACAACAGATCCTTACTGGTTTACTACCTAGACATAAACTCCATAAGTATGTTTTTCTGGGCTATCAGTAATTGAAGCAATTTAGAACCAAAGTTCTCTGATTCTCCTAGAGATTCTGGTGTTTCTATTGCATTGTCTCTGATTGCTCCTTTATTAATCATACTGCTCATAGCGCCGTTTGGTTTATTTATAAATTCTACTTGACATAAGTTGCCGTCCTCATCATTAGTTCTAACTCTGGTATAGAAATCTTTTGATTCATCTTCTGCGAATTCAATTCCAACAGAGTTATCTCCTTGTAAAGCTCTTCTGAAGTAATCTCCTAGAGCTTTGTTATGAGGAACAATGTAATCGACAGGACTTCCTCTGGATCGTTTACCTACACCGATAACAGACGTAGACATGTCTTTATTGGTAGACCCAGACATTAATAAGAACATTGCAGCAGCTTTAGATCTTGTAGGATCTTTAAACTTTCCGTTAGGATGTCTGTCTAAAGATTCTGTAAGGAACTTCTTAGTCTGTTCATGCTGCATTGCTTTAATGACTGATTTCTTCTGAGCGTCTACAGCAGCTTGATCAAGAGGTTTAGCTTGCATAAGCTCTTTCAGTTCATTAAGATTTTGGTAAACAGGATCTGAGATAGGGTCTAATCCTTTAAGTTGTTTTTTCCTATCCTCCATCTGGCTGTTGATGTAACCTAAACCGCTCTCCTTGGTCGCCTTACCGTTCTTGCCTATTACTTTATTATCTAAGTGCAGATCAGTAATTAGTCTCTCAGTTTCTTCAAGTTCTGCTCCGAACTCCCGCATAGGACCTCTGATTGCAGCAACGTCTTTTTCAGATAATCCTAAAGCCTCAGAGGTTTTTCTTATCCAGTTTCTCTGATCTTCATTGAGCTCTGATTCATCAGCACTTAGAAGTGTGACGTTCTTTGCGCGACCACCGTTGCCAAAGCAAGCTCTATTGTTTGCTGACATCTTTAGTCCATCAGGAACAACCCAAACCTCTTTATCATCTGTCTCTGGGTTGAATCCAATGGCGTCAGCATAATCTTGGTTATTTCTCATTATCTCTGAAAGTGTTTTCAGTTCGGGTTCTAGACCAAGCATTGCAGCTTTCTCGCGAGCTTTTGCTTCATCATCATACAGGTAAACAACGTCTTCTCTGGTTCCGTCACCTACAGTAGATCCGACCTGTAAAACCTTATCAGCATCCATCAGTCGATACCTAGCTTGTGCTCTACCTAATGACGCATTGAAAGTCTTAGCTAAATTTAGACATCCTTCAGCTTCAGTAACTTGGTCTCTAATGTGGTTGAATTCTACTAGATCACTCTCATTTATAGAGAACTCATTGTCTTCATAGCCATCCACCAAGCTCTCCATAGCTGTTAAGAATGTGCAAAGTCTATCAATACTGCCAAGATAATCTGCGTAAGCTTTCTTAATCTTTTCCTTTTCCTTCTTACCCTTAGCTTTTTGTAGATCATCCATGAAGCTCAGGATAGAAAACATATGCTCAAAGGTCTTTCCTCGAACGTTAATCAAATCACCACTTACAGGTTTCTGCTCTAAATCATAGACAATAGGATTAGGGATACCTTTATCTCTCATGCCTTTCGAAAAGGCATCAAACATAAGTCTATCACCATCAGATACTACAATACCTTTGTCTGGGGCTATCCTGATGATCATGTCTCCTTGTCTTGTAAAGATCAGAGTCTCCCTGATCTCTGCTAGCCTATCAGGCGATAGCTCTTTGTCAGAAGACAAGTCCTTCATTACCTTCTCAAACTTCTTTCTAGCCTTCTCTCCATCTTTATTATCTGCTTTTAGAGACTCTGTGTTTAATTTAACACATTCTTGTCTTTTAATATTTCTAGGGCAATCTATATTAAATAACGCTGTTGTTATTTGATCTGCACTAAGAGCGATTAATTTTGATATAGCGTTAACGCTTAATTTTTGCCCAGTATTTGTCGAAGCTTCTATAAAACGTTTTTTATCTAACATTAATCGTTTAGCCCATTTAGTATCTAGGAATATCTTTAGAGCTTCACAATGTTTACCTTTTTGAAATTGTTTATAAGCTTCGTCTCCTCTTTTTATGTCTGCTGGTGAGGTGTCTCCTTTTCTTCTTCTGTCTCCTCTTAGGTTTCTCTGAGACATCGCGATAGCTTTACCAATCTTTAACTTACACAGAACATTTTTGTTGGGATTGTTTTCTGCACTGTTCCAAACTTTATCTAGAAGAGGTTGTAGATACTTTAGTATCATACTCTTAGCTTCTGCTTCCTTTTGTTGAGCTTCTAGCTGCTCTGGGGTTAGTTGGGGCTGTTCTTGTTGGGTTGCTTGTTGATCTTGAGCCGCTTCTCCGTCTTCTTGTTTTCCGAAATAGATAGTATGAAATCTTTTTAATGATTTCTCAGTAACATTGAGACCTTTCGTAGTAAATAAACCTCTATTAGTAATTTGAGCTGTGTCTCTTGGCTCAGGAGAGAACTTAATTTTATATACCCCTTGTTTATTAGTTCCCACAGTTCCACCCTCAAGAGTTGCTCCTTGTGGATTCTGATCAATTGCTGCTTTTATAGCTGGGAATGCTGACGTAAAGTCTTGATTAAGCTCATCGTAACTTTTTTCTTTAGGTGCAGCTTTAGGCTTGGCCTTTTCATCAATACGGGTAATGCAGCAGCCACGACCTTTGTAAGAGTTAATAAGTTCTAGAAAGTATTTCATAATACGAAAAAACCCGCCTATAGTATTTATAGGCGGGTTTCCAAGAAAGTTTTACTTTATCAGCCATTAATGCTAGGAGTATTGTAGAAGTCCATGAAATCATATTTAAACTCTACTTCAAATGTATGGAACTCATTTGTTGAGTAGTTTAACTCACTTGGCTTAAAGGTTATTGGGAAAACCCCATAATATTCTAAAACTGCGTGAGGCGTTTTTGTGTTATCTAGTAATACAATCTCTAGCTTGTTTGCCTTGAAGTGAGGTGTATTTCCACCACCTGGGCTAGTATTTTGGATTAAATCACCGGTCATCGGGTTGTAAACGCTCTTGAACCACTCCCATAAAGTAGGAGCAACATTTCTTACGTAGAGGTGGTCAAAAGTGATTGTAAGAGACTGCTGGGTAACCTTACCAGGGTAGTAAACCTTATCGTTTAATCTATCTACAGTAATAGCCTCAATCGTTAATCCACCAGGAGAAACTTGCTTTGCTGCTAGAGTTAGGTTAATTTCGTCTTCAGAGTTTTGAGTTCCTTGAGTATTTCCTACTCCTTGGAAGTGGACTTCGAACTGATAGACTCTTACTGAGTCTAGTTCTTTTGAAATAACAGGAAGACCTTGGCCTCCTCTAAAAGTTCTAACAAATCTAGCTTGTTGATAATATGATTCTGCCATTTTTATTCTCCGTTATTACCCTGAAATTTTAGCTGACTGTGAGGTCACGTTAACCTCAAATACTACGGCTTCAGCAGCCTTGGTCGGCTTAAGAAGAATCTTACACCAAACCTCGTTTCGATCTACTCTTAGAGGAGTATTTACTGTTTCATCACAAATTACTGCAAACTCTGTAATCCCTCTACGACGCTTGATATCATCGAGGAGAGGATTAACAGTTGCTTCAATCTTATCCCATAGAATTGAATCATTTGGTTCAAATGCAAATCTTTGGGTTGATAGCAGCAGAACTTTTCTGATATAGATCATTAACATTCTAACATTAACTCTATCAAGAGCTGTAGGATCTCTTTGTGATGTTCTTTGCCCAAAAATTGTAATTCCTTGTTGCGGGAAGTTAACGATTGGGTTAATTGCATTACCGCCACTGTAGAGCGAATCTCTGTCGCCTTGGTTAAGAGCTACTTGAGTCTGGCTTGGTTTGGTTAGACGACCACGGACAAAGCCTGCTGGAGCAAACCAAAGTTCTGAGACAGCAGCAGTGTATGCTATTTGTCTTGCGCCATAGATTGCGGGATCGAGCCATCTATCTTCTTCCAGGCTTGGAATGAAGGTTTTGACCCAAGGCCAGTAGATAGCTGCATAAGAAGAGTTTATAGCAGCAGTTCTTTCGTCTGAGAATCCATTTGACCAATCAATTGCTTCTTGAACGCTGTCTTGAGCTTGGTAAGGAGGAGATACACAAGCAATGAAGTTTTGGCTCGTTTCAGCTAAAGTAATTAAAGCATTTTGAATTGCTTGGTCATTTAGACCGGGGATGACAGCAACTGTCAAGTTTAACAGGTCATCATCAAGAGCATAAAGTCCGGTCTTCTTTGCAGGATCTCCAATGATCTCAGGAATATAAGCAGGGCTCGTAGGTGCTCCACTATCACCACCTGCCAAGGCGTAAGTTCCTTGAACAAGCTTAATAAATCTTGGATTTGCATCAGCCTGCGTAGAAGTTCCAGACACCATATCTACAGTGGCTGCGGTCAGAATTTCAGACGCTTGACCAGCAAAACTTCCTATTGAATCAATGTTAACTTTGCTACCACCTTCGGTCATATTACCTTGGATGTAGTCAGAAACTTTGTTATCCTCTGATATATTGATTGTATCAGTTAAGAAGTTCTTCTGTGTTAAGAAGCTTACCTTAAAGCTCTCCTTTGTAGAGCCCTTATCATTAAGAGTTACAACAAAGCTTGGACCACCCTTTGGATCAACTTCAATGCTATTTCCGCTGACTGCTCCGTCAGGGGTAGTTCCTAAGTTATAGCCTTTTCCTGGATATAAGGTTTCGACTAGGTAATTAGTGTCGCTAACAGCGATTGTAGCGCCACTTACCGTAATTTCCTTCACCAAGCTTGCGGTCGAGCCGTCAGTGGCCCCAGACTTATCTAAAGGTAAGAAAATAGCGTCGCTAGCAGATACGTAAAGGGCTGCGCCTGATCCTGCGGCAGATCCTACAATGTAACCATTAATCTTATTATTATCAGTAGCCGTTGGGGTTTTTACGCCATTAGGATCTGTAGTAAATGGGAATGCAGCAGCTACTTTTAATCCATCTAAATCAGTCCCAAAAATACCTGCAAGAGCGTTAAACTGACTATCATATCCGGTTGCAGGGATTGAATATGTTTTTTCATAATCATAACCTGATACACCAAGATGATCTCTAACCTTCAGTTTAATTGTAACTGCTTTTCCTTTACCAAGATTGCAGGCACTAACAGCTACTGCTGGGCAAACTCCGAGTGGGATGGTTGCTGAAGCTTGTTTTGCACTATCAGAGGCAACTCTTACATAGTAAAGTCTGTTTGTTGCTTCGAGTATTTCAAGGGACCCAACAATTCCTTGGCCTGGGACAGCCTCGCTTGGATCACCAAAGATATCAACAAGCCTTTCTTGGCTAGTGATTAGAGTTGCTTCATTCGTTGGACCTTTATCAGCAAACCCAACGACCCCCACAGTTGTGGAATCAATTGTTGCAGGATAGTTAGAGATATCCTTTTCAATTACATAGACGCCTGGGCTCACTATATTTACCATTTTATACTCTCTCTAATCTTAAGATTTTTTTCTTTATCATTTTTCTGATTTGTCCTGAGACACTTGATTCAGGAACTAAAACAGATTCTTTTGGGGTAAGCCAAAAAGACTTTGAACCAGATTCAGTAAGGAGAAACACATTAAATCCTTGTCTTGATAAGTTGACAATTTTTACTAACATTACTTCTCCTTAATCACTAAGCCACCAGCATTGATCTTGATACTATCACCGGCTATGATGCTTCGGCCTTTATTAGTGCCATCAAACAATTCATAGGCAAGGTAAGCCGAACCAGCAATGGAATTCGCATCGCTACACAAGGCATACCCAGAAACGTTAAAGTTTGCAGGAGCATCAGGCCAATCAATTGATCCACCATCACTTATAATTTGCATTGAGCTAGTGTTAGGGTCTTCGCTAATTGAGACTAGTTTATTTTGGCCTAAAGCCACTCTGTAGTCTCCTGCTGAAACTTCACATGCTGCTATCTCAACGCCACTGTATGGAGCATTTCCTGCACCTTTGTCTGCTGGTATTGCGCTAAGTAAGGCTATGTGGAGTTGGGTAATCTGTGGAAGGTCTTGACCTGAAGCCATATACTTTAGTATATTAATGCTGAAGTCTATCGTTTTTGCTGCTGAAGCCATAATGTATCTCCTTATAAGTATTTATCAATCATCACTAAATTTTATAGTGTATTTTTCTTAATTAATTCAATAGCTCTAACTCTTGTAGACTCAGTATTCAATATTGTCAACTTATCATCAACTCCTATTGATACAGGTTGAGTGAAAGGAACTGTAAATAGTGGAGTAATTCTATTAATATCCCTTGAAACTAGGTAGAAAACTAAACCTAATACGTTTCCCCAAGCTAGAGAGGCTACAGGAAAAGCTATCTGTCCTTGATACTCTGTCGCCATACCACTAACTCCCAAAGGAGTATCTACTAAGGAAGGATTAGAAAATAAGTTTCTATTTGCCTGAACAGGGTAATAAGCCCCAGTTATAATCTGAGGAGGCTTTACTCCAAGAAGATAGCTTGTCGCAGTCGTTGGAGAGTAGAGTTCTCTGGCCCCTTCCCAGCCGTCCTTGCCAGTTATAGGTAATGCAGAAAGTAAACCTACGAAAATACTTCCATCAAACATGTCTAGGAATACAGGGTTAGTTACCCCCGTATTCGTGTTTAAGAGATTTAATTCTGCTTTTGCTAAGTAAATTGTTTTCATTTTACTTTCCTACATAATTCTCTACGTTGAACTCTTCAATCTTCCCTGTATTAGTTATAAGGAATTTTGGATTTGGAATATAAGATTGAACATCTATAGTGAACACTTTTCTTATTACTCTATCTTGACCATCAGGAATATCTGTTTCTGTATTTTCAGATTCTTCTAAAAGAAATGATTTTGTCTTGATATTATGTTCAGTTATAATTTGTAAGTCAGGATTGAATACTCTATGAACCTGTTCAGTGATATGATCCATATCTTCTTGATACTTAGTCCAGATATTTAGTCTATATGATATATTCACTGGAGTTGGAGCTAAGCTAGCTACTCTAACTGCTCTCTGCTTCTCCTTATCCCAGTAAGTTTCATAAGCTATTAAAGAAGAGCTTCTCCGTCTTTTTTCATCATTTTTATTAGCTATTCTATAGACTGAAGCCACTGGTAAAATTGTAGTTGATTCTTGCTTCATCTTAGCTACGACTCTTTCGGCGGAGCCGTGCCAGCAAGGCACTTTTACCATTTTATTTTCATCGTTTTTGTAAACAAAAGTAGAGAATATACCTATTAAACTTTGCAGAGTTTGTTTGTATATTTCACTGACCTTCTTTTCATCATTTGATCTTATAGCTAGTTCATCAAATAAAGCTGATTCAAAATTAACTCTTTGTGAGCGATAATTTCTTCTCTGTAAAACAGAACTAAGCTCATAGTCAGCATTAACTGAATCAGTATTTTCTTTAACGACATTTACAAAGCTATCGTAATTAGACTCTCCACCTATGTAGTTTGCTACGCGCTCAAGTTCAGAGTCTAGTATTGTCTGTCCTAAAATCTCACCTTCAAATGTAAGTGCTTCTATCTCAGAGTCTAAAATAATTTCACCAAGAATTCCATTTGGTTGAATCAGGCTAGATATAACTATCGCTGCTGATGTAGACAACCCACTCAATGCCATAGAGCCAGTAAATAATTCAGTTAGATACAGAGCATTAGCACTAACTATTGTTGATCCTCCAATCACGGAATCTGATAGCTTAATATAACCCTCTATATTATCAGAACTAACAGACATTGATCCAGATGTTATAAGACCATTAAAGTGATTACTCTTTAATATTGAGTCTACTTCGTAAGTAGAACTCATAAATAAATTACACTCTAAAATACCTGGTAACATAATCTCAGCATTTAGATTAGAGTTACCCAAAATAATTCCTGAAGTATAAGTTGTCTTGATTAAGCCTTCAGCGGAAACGCTAGTGCTACCTGCAAAATAGGCGGGGATGTAGTGAACGGTTGAGCCTCCACCGCCTCCTGGCACGTTAGTTACGTTAGGAGTGATTGTGGGGTAATAAGACTCATTGCCTTCATCACGCGGTATTCTTGTAAAGGTCCTTATTCTTCTAATTGGTGCCGATAGATTAGAAGACCCTTGGAATTCTCCGTTAGCTAGAATCTTTAACGTATTATTTCTAGTAACTTGAATCTCGCTAGAAAGTGTTGTTGACCCTTCAATCTTACCTGTAATAGTTTTCAGAGT
>Ga0196901_1001900_pt1 | contig 10293 bp, 12 predicted proteins | sample CB_VirMetaG_FD_169099 | JGI IMG/M metagenome (GOLD analysis project Ga0196901, IMG submission 169099) | Freshwater to marine saline gradient viral communities from Chesapeake Bay - CB_1504_1 Viral MetaG (v3) (version 3) | ecosystem: Environmental > Aquatic > Marine > Coastal | place: USA... | reverse complement strand
ATTAAAAGTTTTGCCTCATTTTTTGGAGGAGGAGATGAACAAAATGAATACAGCGAAGAGTACCAATTCGGTAAAAAGTGGGGATGGTATCAGTGCTTATATACACTCTCTAAAGGAGACGTTACCAGATTTGATGTCGTTAGTAGAGAAGAACTTTTTAAGTCATTAACGTTACTTACATTTGAGAACGATAAAACAAAGATTGAAATAAACCAAGCTAAAAAACGAAATAGATGATAAGTTACTACGACATAACAACGAAATTAAAAACAGCACTATTAGCAGAGCCTTTTTGTAATACAGTTACTAAAGGCACTATTGATAGGATAATGAATGCTAAGCAAGATATGTACCCACTTAGTCACGTTATGATTAACTCATGCACACCTAATGGTAATACGTTAACTTATAATGTATCTATTTTATCAATGGATATCGTAGACATTTCTAAGATTGAAACAACTGATTTATTCGTAGGTAATGATAATGAAGATGACGTATTAAACAATATGCAATCTTTACTTATTAGAATAGTTTCAAGACTTCAAAGAGGTGACTTGTTTAGTGACTTATACCAACTACAAAATGCAAGTTTAGAGCCTTTCATGGATAGGTTTGAAGATGCTGTGGCTGGATGGACTTTAACAGTTGATATAGTAGTACCAAATGGTATGACAATATGTTAGACAGGGAAGAAACACAAAAGGCGTTAGATAGATTTAAAACTCACGTAGTAAGTGTTAGTAAACGTAATTTAACAAAGGGTGGTGAGTATGGAAGTTACAACAACACTAAGAGCCTTTACAATAGCATTAAGGGTGTTAGTAAAGTTAATCCAAATTCAATTAGTTTGTACTTTGAGATGCTTGACTACGGGTTATTCAAAGACCAAGGAGTAAGAGGTAAAACAAGTTCATCTAAAGCACCTAACAGCCCTTATAAGTTCGGTAGTGGAAAAGGTAAAAAAGGAGGGTTAACCAATGGAATACAAAAGTGGGTTAAACAAAAACGATTTCAATTTAGAGATAAGAATGGTAAATTTATGTCTTACGATTCAACAGCTTTTTTAATCACTCGCTCAATTTATCACAAAGGTACTAAGCCTAGTTTGTTTTTTACTAAGCCCTTTGACAAGGCATACAAAAACTTACCAAATGAGTTAATAGATGCATACGGTTTAGACATTACTAAAAACTTCATTGATATAATAGACACAAAGAAATGACAAATATTTACACTAGAAGCCCTTTTATAGTTGAGATTGATGAAGCTAGTCAGATAGCTAGTAAAGTAGAGCTTTATATTTCAACTGGTTATAACACAGCACCAACAAGTCCTACTTATACACTAAGTAAACTTATACCATCTTCAAACATTACAGCTACACAATATAATATTAGCCCTTACATTCGTGAGTATATGACGTTTGACAGTATTACAAGTGCTTACTCGGATGATAAGTTAAATATAAATCAATTCGCAGTTGTTACAATTAAACGTTACAAAGATATTGGAAGTGGTTATGTATTAATCGATGAAGTAGGATACTATGCTTTCGATGGTTTTGGTTACTATGAAGATGGTAGTAACTTTGATAATGGTCGTGTTTTAATGACACCTAACACATATTATTACAATTATGATAGCACAATAACACTTACTACTGATTTTGATTTAGTACCTGCTTCTATTGGTGTTGCTTTAGATGGTGACGCAAGTGAAGAGTACAAGGCGACTTACACCAACTTAGTTACTGGTGCAACTACTGATGTTATTAAAAATAAATTTGTTTTAGGTGGTGGTGTTATATATTTATTTCCTAGACAATTTGTAAGTGTTCTTAATGCTTACTATGCTGATGGTAATAAGGTAGAAATATTTGACAATGTTACAAGTGATTTGTTAGCAACGTATTATTTTAAACCTAAATTTGATTGTAAGTATACACCGATTAAATGTGACTTTGTAAATAAGTTCGGGCAGTACCAACGCATTTGGTTTTACGCTGCATCAAACGAAAATTTAAACGTTACTTCAAATGAATATAACACTTTACAAACTAGCTTAACTAACTACAACACTAAGCAAGGACAAAAGCATGAATTTAATTTGAATGGTAGTAAATCAATTAAGGTAAACACTGACTGGGTAGATGAATCATTTAATTTAACACTAAAGGAATTAATGCTAAGTGAAAAGATTTTAATCGATAACTATCCAGCTAAACTTAAAACTAAATCGACTGAGTTGTTTAAAAACATAAATACAAAAATGATTAACTACGCTTTAGAATTTGATTTTAACTACAATGTAATTAACGATGTAATATGAGAAGTGTACAGATATACATTGAAGGCGAAAGAGATAGTAATAACTATTCAGAAATTGAGTTATTTAAGGATGAAACAATCGGTATTAATCTTAGTGTTCAAAACATACAAGACATATCAAAAGTGTTCACTGATTTCTCGCAGAGTTTTACAGTTCCAGCGAGTTCAGTTAATAATGCAGTATTTAAACATTATTATGAAAATGCAGTAGATTTAGACCCTACATTAATAGACCAACGTTTAAGACGTAACGCATACATTGAAATTGATAGAACACCATTTAGAAGTGGTAAGATACAATTAGAGAAAGCAAATTTAAAAGAAGGTCACGCAGAAAGCTATACCATTACTTTTTATGGTGATTTAATTACGCTTAAAGATTTGTTTGGTGAAGATAAATTAAGTGATTTAATATTTGAAGATTACGACCACGTTTATACAGGTGCTGAGGTTTATAATAGAATAACTGATAATGCTTCGAATTATGATGTACGTTACCCATTAATCAGTTCAGATAGATTATGGACTTATGGAGATGCTACAAGCACAGATATAAGCACTTCTTCAGGTAGAATTGATTATACTGAGTTGTTTCCTGCAGTAAAAGTTGCTAGAATATTCGATGTAATTCAAAGCACTTATGATATTATTTTTAATGGTTTATTTTTAACGGATAAAAGATTTACAGATTTATTTTTATTAGCTAAAAATTCTATTGAGAATAAAGTTTATTCAAGTGTTAAAACAATAGATATAACAGGAGGTAATAGTAAGTATTTTAAATATGCTTCAGACGAAGTAAATATGTTTAGTGGAGCAATAGCTGGAGGAGTAGAACAAGCAGATGTTACTTTAACTGTTTATAACGTTTCAAATACTTCTGTTAATTGGTATGTCGAAGTATATATTAATGATGTATTTCAAAGATTAATAACAAATAGTGGGAATAAAACAGTTACTTTATCTTCAAAAAATAATGGTAGATTAAAATGTAATATTTATTCTGATGGTGTTTTAACTTTTAATAGTAGATATACCTATATAAAAAAAGAAACTACTTTTGTTCCGTCACCTCCTAAATTAACCGTCACAAGTTTTAATAGTGTAAATGCTTCAAATTCTTTAACTATTACAAGTGATTTAAAAAATAAAATGCCTGAAATTAAAGTAGCTGATTTCTTTAGTGGTGTTTTAAAAATGTTTAATCTTACTTGTTATGCTCAAAATGTAAATACATTCGAGATAGAGCCATTAGACTATTGGTATCAAAAAGGAGCTATAATAGACGTTACTAAGCATATTGATATAGATAGTATAGAGGTTGCAAAAGTGCCTTTATATAAAAGATTGGATTTTTCATACGAAGAAAGTAAATCTTTTAATAATATTTTATATAAACAATCTTTATCTAGGGAGTATGGGAATTTAAGCAATGGTTTTGAATATGATGGTGGAGAATTTAATGTTAAATTACCTTTTGAAAATTTACGTTTCGAAAAGTTTACAAGTACTAATTTAACAGTAGCTTATACTTTAGAAGAACAACCAGATTATAAATCATATAATCCTAAACCTATATTGTTGTATATGTACGATATTCAATCAACTGATGCAACTGGATTTAAATTTTATAATGGTTCTACTGAACAAACTATAAATAATTATATGCCTTTTGGTCAAGACTTATTAAGTAATGGTTATAATTATTCGTTAAACTTTGGAGAAGAAACAAGTACATTGTTAGAATCAAGTGTACCTTACTCACTTTATAATGTTTATTATCGTGATTACATAGATAATATATTTAACTATAAAAATAGATTAACTAAAGTAAAGGCAATATTTCCTACTTCATTAATTACTTCGCTAAAATTAAATGATAGGTTAATTATTCGTGATAAACGTTATATTATCAATTCAATAGGTAGCACGTTGACTAATGGCGAAGTGCAATTAGAGTTGATAAATGACTTTAGAGAAATACTTAATTATAATATTTTCACAGTTCCTAATACAAGTGGAATAATTAATGTACCTATTTTAGTACCTAATGGTATAAATGATATAAATGTTACTACAAGTTCAACTGGTGTAACTTTAGGCTCAACTACTAACTTCACAAGTGATGGAATATTAGAAGTTAACTATTCTTCAAATCCTGATACATTATTTACTATGATAAATGAAAATGGTGATACTGAAATAACTGAATATTACGAAGAATTAAGAAGCGAAGAAGGAACTGAATTTTTAATTGAATTGAATTTAGAATTCACAAAAATAAATGGTGATGTGACAAATGAACCTTTAATAATAATACAAGAAGCACAATGATAAAGAATATTTTAACACTACTTAGGCAATTTGATTACATGGTAGGCAATGAGATTATAGACATAGCAAAGGGTAAAAATGAATTAACGTTTAGCTTTGGCGAGGTGTACAAACAAAAGAAAAGAGAGTTAATAAGTAAGAAAATTAATAAGTAATGGCTGAAACTAAAGTAATAAATTTAGAAGTAAAAGATAATTCTGAGGAAGCTGCGAAAGCATTTGAGAAGTTAAGTAAAGCTATTGATAAAACCGAAAAGAGTGCAAACGATTTAGATGCTACTTTTGAGGAGGTTTATGGTGACTTAAAACCTTTGACAGCTAGAATGGGTGAAGCTGAAGATAGGCTTTACGAAATGTCTTTAGCAGGTCAACAAGCTACACAAGAATACAAAGACTTATTAGGTGCTGTAGGTAATTACAAAAAGGTTCAAATGCAAACCGATTTAGTAATAGATGCAGCAGCCCAAACATTAGACCAAAAGTTGGGAGGTGCTTTACAAGGTGCTACAAGTGCATTCGCTGGTGTTCAAGGTGTAATGGGGTTAATGGGTTCAGAATCTGAGGAGCTTGAAAAGGCATTACTTAAAGTTCAAAGTGCTATGGCTTTAGCTGAGGGTGTTCGTGGTGTACGTGAAGCATTACCAGCATTTAGTGGTTTAGCGACAATGATTAAAGGCCCACTAATTAAAGCGTTCACAACTTTAAAAGGTGCTATTATAACAACTGGAATAGGTGCTTTAGTAGTTGCTTTAGCATTGGTTGCTGATTCAATGGGTTTATTTTCAGATGGAACAGAAGATGCAGCAGAAGCACAAGCGAAATTAGATGCTGATTTAAAAAGAACAAATGATAGTTTAGATAGACAAAAAGAAAGTTTAAATAAATTATTAAGTATTCAAAGCGATTACACTAGACAAACTTTAATAGATGCTAAGAAACGAGGTGCATCACAAGATGAATTAACACAAATTGAATTACAAGGTTCTAAGGATAGATTAAAAACACTACAAGAAGAGTTAGGTAATAAGAGGGGTTTAATGCTTTGGTTCTCTAAGAATGGAAGTAATGACCAATATGAAGCAGCTACAAAGGCTTACCAAGACGCAACACAAGCGTATAAAGAACAAAAGTTTTTAGTTCAAGAAAAAGAACAAGAATTATTAGATGCTAAAAAAGACAAATTAAATGAGGAAAAACATTTAAGAGTTGATAAACGAAAAGAAATAAAAGATGCTGAAAGTGCTATTGAAAAAGAAAGAATACAAAACTTACTTAATTTAGAAAATGAATTTTTAGCACAACTTGAACAAGCTGAAACAGAATACTACAATTCAAAATTAACTGATGAACAATTAGAAATTCAAAATACACAAGATAAATATTTTAACTTAATTGAACAAGCTAGACAATATAATTTAGATACCTCTATTTTAGAACAAGCACAAAAAGATGAATTAGCTAGAATAAATAATGAGTATAGACAACAAGAAAAAGAAGCACAAGACGCAAAAGATAAAGCTAAAAAAGACTCAGACGCAAAAGATTTAGCAGACGATAAGGCTATATTAGACACTAAATATAAAATGACTTACGATACTATTAATGCTTTAATGGGGTTAAATGATTTATTTAGTGCTAAGAATGAAAAAGATGCACGTAAACAATTTAAAATTAACAAGGCTTTAAGTTTAGCTCAAGCAAGTATACAAACATTCCAAGCTGTTACAGGTGCTTTAACTGCTGGGGGTAACCCTTTAAAACTAGCAACTGGTGCACAATTCATTGAAGCTGGTATCGCTGCTGCGATTGGTGCTGCTAACATTGCTAAGATTGCAGGAACTCAATTCGATGATGGTGGTTCTGCTGGTGGTGGTGGAAGTTCTGCACCTAACATAAACACTAATACACCTCAGTCAATACAACCTAACTTTAACATTGTTGGAGATAGTGGTGTAAATCAATTAGAAGCATTAAAATCGCAACCTAGTAAAGCGTATGTAGTAAGTGGCGAGGTTAGTTCTGCTCAAGCATTAGATAGGAACAGACAAAGAAATGCAACATTATAAAAATAATTTAGTTAATAGATATGAAACTACAAGAAATAGAGCTTACAATAAAAAACGAAAACGAAGATGGTGTCTTTGCGATTAGTTTGGTAGATAGTCCAGCGATTGAAGAAAACTTTATCATGCTTTCATCTCAAGAAGTTGAATTGAAAATATTAGATGAAGAAAAAAGAATTGTTGTTGGATTTGCTTTAGTGCCTGAGAAACGTATTTATCGTAAAGTAAAAGACAAAGAGTTTAATATCTTCTTTACAAAAGAAACGGTAGCTAAGTCTAGTGAACTTTTTATGAAGAAACTAAACCTAAACAAATTTACAACTGAACACGAAAAGGAAGTACAAGGTATAAACGTGATTGAAAGTTGGATTGTAGAAGATTCGAAAAACGATAAGTCAAACTTATACAAGCTAGGTGCTAAAGGTGGAGAGTGGGTTGTAATGTCTAAGATATACAATGATGAAGTTTGGAATGATATTAAACAAGGCAAATTTAAGGGGTATTCCATCGAAGGTTTATATGACGGATTCGATAAGCTAGAAGCATCACAAGAAGAAAGCGAAGAGATAAAAGAAATTAAAGAATTTTTAAAGACTATATAATGGCTAGAATTTCAGATTTAACAGCATTAACAACTGCTACCGATTCAATGGTGTTAGTAATTAACGATGGCACACCAACAACGAAGAGTATAACGGTTGCTAACTTAAAAGCTAGTTTAGGGTTGCCTAGTCGTGTTTTATATGCAACGATTACGCAAACATCTACAAATGCACCAGTAATGACTGTTATTAAAAACACTTTAGGTTATACACCTACATTTCTTTATGATAACGTAGGTAGTTATTCAATGCTATTTGATGAAAGTTTAAATAATACAGAATGGATAATTACAAATGGTGGAAATAAATACCCTTATACAAATTCAGTTAGATTGTCAGGAGGTGGTGTTAAGATTGAAACTTATAACGGAGTAACAAAAGCAGATGGTGCTTTACTAGATATGTCTATTAAAATAGAAGTTTATGCCTAATCAAATACCATCATTTGTAAGATACAAAGAAGTAACTACTTTAGATGGTACTGAGTCTATTTATTTAGATGCTAGTGATAGCAATGTACCTAAAAGAATAGATTATTTAAACTTTGTAAATGCAATAGGTGGCGATATTACGATAGCTAATGGGGATATAGTTTTCGTAAATACTCCTAGTGATTTGCCTACACCAGTATCAAATGTTATTACTCTAGCTGATAATGTAACCTATTACTTTACTACAACAGTAGATTTGTTAGGTGATAGATTAGTAGGTGGAGAAAACACAGTTATACTAGGCTCTTCATCTGAGAATAGTAGAATAACATCAACAGGTTTAGGTGTTGGGGTTGCTTTATTTACAACAGAATGGACCACACCAATAAGACACGTTACATTTCAAGATGTTGATACTGCATTAGATATTGACGGAAGTATTAATGTACCTTTAGCATTAGATTGGACAGGGGTTAACTTCTTAAATGTTCCAAATATTGGTTTGATTGATACTGCTGATAACTTTATATTCTCAAAGGGTGCAATATTAAATAGTCAAAACTTACAATTTGATGGTAGTCACGGGACAATAGGTATTGATAATAGTATTTTTACAGGAACAGGAAGTGCTGGAAATATAATTGATATACTAGCTACTTGCACAATAACAAGAAGATTTAGGTTAATTTATAGTTCAGTAGTTGCCTTTAGTTCTAGTGTAGGTATAAATGTAAATATTAGTGCAACTATACCAACTGAGGGGTATATTTTAGACACGATTAACTTTAGTGGTGGTGGTACTTATTTAAGTGGTGTTGATTATACGGATAATAAAACACGTTTTGTTAATTCTAAAGGCATAGAAAACACAGCAGAGATAGGTAATTATTACATGACTAATAATGCAACAGCTACTACTATAAGTGCAACTAACACACCTACTAAAGCATTAGGTACAACAACAGCAAACGCAATAAATCAAAAGTTTACTCACACCGATAATAGACTTACTTATGTAGGTGCTTTAATTCGTGATTTTCAAGTAACAGCGACCGTATCATTATCTAGTGGTAACAATAACTTAGTAGGTGTTTATGTCGCTAAGAATGGAGTAGTTATTCCAAGTAGTGAAATGTATTCAACTACTTCTAGTGGTGGTAAAGCTGAAAGTATAACGTGTCAAACTATTTTAGAATTAAACCAAAATGACTACGTTGAAATTTGGGTAGAAAATAATACAGCTACTACCAACATAACAACTGAATATCTAAATGTAATATGTAAATCTTTAAATTAAGTATAATGGCAAAAAAGAAAACAGAAAGTTTGATAAGTCCTAAGGGGGGAAAACGTGGTTGTCTATGTGATGACGGTAAGTACAGAGCAGAATGCTGTGACGGTACATTACAAAATCAAGGCTTAGGAAACACAACAGAACAAAGTGAAAGTGTAAAGGTAGATAATAGAGTAGCACGTTCTAATAGCTATGCTAGAGGTTAAAAATGTAACAATTAAAATTTAAATAGTTAATAAGTATGAAAAACATTTTAAAACAAGTTTATGGTGTCGAATTAGCTTCTCAAAGAGTTGATTTGGGTTTAGCTGAAGATGTAGCTAAAATGTCAGCTAATGGTAAGCAATTAGTTGATGAAATGAATGCTAAATTATCTGCAATGAAGAAAGCAGATGATAATATAAAAGCAGCTCAAGTAATGGCTAAAAAGTCACAAGATGAAGCATCAAAGGTAGCAAGTAATGCTATTAAAGTACAAGCAAACATAGGTACTATTATTGATAAGTTAGATAAGACAGCTAAAGATTTAGGTATAAGTGCAAGTTCTATTCCTAACTATAAAGAAGCCTTATCTATGTATGATGCTATTGATAAAGCATATTCATCAATAAATAGTTTCACATTTCAAAATTAATAAGTAAGTATGAAAAAAGAAGTAAAAGATGCTTTGAACACACTTAAAACCTTTTTAGGTATGGAGGTAAAGCTAGAACAAATGATGTTAGTAGATGGTGTTACAACTATCGAGTTTGATGCTTTAGAAGTAGGTCAAAACGTAAGCATCGTAAATGAAGAGGATAGAATTCCACTTCCAATTGGTGAGTATGAGTTACAAGATGGTCAACTTTTAAAAGTTTTAGAAGATGGTATCATCGGAGAAATTGGTGCTAAACAAGAAGAAGAAGAAGCACCTGAAGCTGAACAACCTGAGATGGAAGAAGAGGTTGAAATGGAAGTTGAAAAACCAATCAAGAAAACGGTTGAATCAACAGTAAAAGAAACTTACTTCTCTAAAGAGGAAAAAGAAAACCTTGAAAAAGAAATCGAAGAATTAAAAGCTAAGATTACAGAACTTTCAAAAGTTGAAGAAGTTGAAGAAGTAAAAGTTGAATTGAGCGAGGAAGAAGTTAAGCCTATCACTTTTAACCCTGAAAACAAACAACAAATTGAGGTAGTAAAATTAGGTAAAGGGAATTCAAAAATTAGTAACATTTTAGAACAAGTTTATAAATTTAAATAA
>Ga0196901_1001896_pt1 | contig 10302 bp, 16 predicted proteins | sample CB_VirMetaG_FD_169099 | JGI IMG/M metagenome (GOLD analysis project Ga0196901, IMG submission 169099) | Freshwater to marine saline gradient viral communities from Chesapeake Bay - CB_1504_1 Viral MetaG (v3) (version 3) | ecosystem: Environmental > Aquatic > Marine > Coastal | place: USA... | reverse complement strand
GATCTTGGTGAAGACATTGCACTACAAAACGCAAGACTTGCAAAGATCCTTACCACCGATGATTATGACTGGCGAGCTAAACAACCAATCCTCTTTTCCCCCTCCTCCAATTATACAGTTGACAGTGGAGCAGGACTTCAAGATAAGAAGACTTGAAGACTTACTACCTAAAGCTGATAAAACAGATATAATTACATTGTTCATGGCGTTACAACGTCAGAACTTTGTACTTGCTAACACCGTATCCAACCTAGTCAAACAATGGCCCAATCACCTGAACACTACGGAAACAACTGGGAAGTAGGAGACTTTATCGTCAATCAAAACCTTAGTTTCTTCCAAGCTAATGCTGTTAAATACATTTGTCGTTGTGAATACAAAGGAGACAAAAGAAAAGACCTAGCCAAAGCAATCCACTACCTACAACATGAACTCGATAAAACACAATCAGACTGGGACGACACTCTTGAGTCAGGCAAAACAATTCCGGGACGCTTATTCGATACCCAATTCCCCGAATGGGAATCTGACTCAGAAATCTTTGATCGATGAAGAATGGTCAGAGTTTCATGAAGCCTTTCATTTAAAAGATGAACACGAACAACTAAAAGAGCTTTGTGATCTTGTCTATGTTTGTTATCAGTTTGCTGCTAATAAAGGCTGGGATCTAGATGAAGCAATGGATCGTGTCCATAAATCAAACATGTCCAAACTAGATAATAATGGACAACCTATCTACCGTGAAGACGGTAAGGTCTTAAAAGGACCAAACTACAAACCTCCAAACCTAACTGATCTACTCAATGACTAATTATATCTCCCGCACAGGTCGGGTTCAATCATGGATTGATGATCCTTCACACCGTCTACCAGTCAGCTGCACAGTATTTGTAGTTGAAAATGAAATGGAAGGACCTAATGGTATCGAAGCCAGCTGGAGATTTGCTTCACATGCTCTTAGGTATGGTGCAGGTTGTGCTATTCATCTCTCTAAACTTGACCATAAAGGAAAGACACGAGAGTCTGGTGTAGTTGCATCTGGTCCTGTAAGTTTTGGTAAAATTTATTCATCATTAAATGAAATACTTAGACGTGGTGGTATCTATAAAAACGGTGCCATTGTTCTTCACCTTGACTTATCCCATCCTGATGCTAGGGAGTTTATCACTACTCCTAGATCCGAATTACCTTGGGTCAAACGTTGCATCAACATCACTGAAGAGTGGTGGAAGGATTGTACGTTCAAGGAACAACTTCTATTTGGAATCAAATCAGGTGACATCTGGCTAAACAAAGTAAAATATGACAATGAAGGAAACCGCATCAGAGGTAACGTCTGTCTCGAAGTATACCTGCCATCACGAGGTACCTGTCTACTACAGCATATCAATCTTGGAGCCTGTGAGTTCGACGACATCCCACGAGCATTTGTTGAAGGTATGTCCGAATTGTGCAGCCTACATAGTAGGACAGCTGTCGGAGATTCTGGAGAATACCTCCCGCCTGAAATTGATAGACAGGTGGGACTCGGCTTGCTTGGCCTCGCAAATCTCCTACGGAGGTACGGAGTAACTTACGATCAATTTGGTCGTGCATTACAACAATACAACAACAACGAAATTATCCGCTCGGCTGCTTATGAACTTGTCTCTCAAATTGCTTCAGGAGTTAACCAAGCAGCCGCAATCGCTCGCGAGCATAATATGGTTCGAGCCTTTGCTATCGCTCCAACCGCCAGTTGCAGTTATCGAAGCGTGGATCTGGATGGCTATACTAGCACACCAGAAATCGCTCCACCTATCTCGCAGACAGTTGATCGCGACTCAGGTACTTTCGGAGTACAAACTTACAACTATGGTGACGTAGAGATCGCCTCTAAGGTGGGCTGGGAGGCTTACAAACGTGTTGCTGATGGCATCATGACTCTACTAGATAGCACAGGGCTTCTTCACGGTTATAGCTTCAATTCATGGAGTGATACAGTAACCTACGACAATGCGTTCGTGGAAGAGTGGCTTCGGTCCCCGCAAACATCTCTTTATTACTCACTACAAGTAATGGGAGATACTCAAGATAAATCAGACGCATATGCTGCACTAGATGCAGAAGATGTAGAGAATTATTTAGAGGACATTTTAAATGAAGAAATTACCTGTGATTGTCAAGAGTAATGAACCCTTACGAGAAACTACTAAACAGAAAAAGAAAATGGACACCAGTCCAGACAACTGCCGGATCATGCAAGGCAGGGGCGGAAGAGACGGTTTACCGTGCTCTTGCGTTGCGACATATGGAACTACCTGTGGGAGATTTTATCCGTGATGGATTGGCTACCGACGTACCAAAACTATCGAGGAAGTTATTGGAATCAAATGTCACCGACGAGGAAAATCACGACCTGGCACTTGGTTACATTGCCAATGCTTACGGTGTTGACAAAAAAGCTGAATCGGAAGCTCTCAGGCTCAGGGAAGCTTGGACTTCGCATCCAGATCATACAATCCTCAAAGCAATGGTTGCCGAACGTGCAATTTTCTTCGTTCTTCTACCATTCTTTCGCTTTAATGGTGATGCTGGAATGCGAACAGTTAGTGCGGATATAAGTAGAGATGAACAAATTCACGTTGCTGCCAATAGCCTTGTTTGTCGGGAGCTGGGGCTTACTGTCAGCCCTAGTCTTGATAAACTCCGCAAGGCAACTATCAATTGGGTAATGCAACCTTTGGGTAGCAATACCGATAAATATTTGGACAAAAAATTTTGGCTGGATTCTAGTGATCGTTTAATGTATGAAGGTAAAGCACCTGAGCTTTCTGATACTAAAGCTGCTAGAATGCCTGCATTCTTTGAACATAGTAATGTAAACCTTCCACAATATGCCTGACTTAAATTTACTTGATGTTCGTGGCATGACAGCTAATGCTATGTTGTCTAAGTTAAATGAATCCTTCCCACCAGTAAACCCTAACCCTGAAGATACAATGGAAAAAATTATGTATAGGTCTGGTCAACGTAGTGTCGTTGAGTGGGTCATTCAATATATGGATGAAAATTAATGGGAGTAAGTACTGAATATTATAATCCCGCACTTGCTACAAGTGAAGAAAAAGGTCTTAGTCAATTTGGCGATGCAGATCTTGCTGCTAATAGATCGGCTGGTTTTTCAGATCAAGAGATTCTAGAATTTTTGGATGCTAATCCAGAAACCTTGAATCCTCAGCAACAACCTGGTGTACCTGGTGGTATTTATGAACAAGTATCTTTAGGTGCACAACAAGAAAGCAGAAGGGAAGCTGAAGAAGCTCAAAGGCAACAAGAATTAGACCGAATAGCTGCTGATGCTCAAGCTGAACAAGAACGATTAGCTAGAGAACAAGAGGAACGTTTGAAAGAATTAGAAATTGCTAGTAGGACTGCACAACAAAATCAACTTGCTGGTAGTAGAACTGCTCAACTTGAACTACAAAGTATTTCTAATTTACCTGGTTCACAAGGTGGTACAAGTGCATTTAAACGTAGACCTTTACAAATTAAACCACAAGTTTCAACAGGATTGTCTCCGAGTTTACCTGCTTCTTCTAGTTTAGGTATTAATGTATGATGACTGCTCAATCACGTTATGAGAGATTGTCTTCAGACCGATCCCAGTTTCTAAATACTGCTAGACAAGCAGCAGATCTAACTCTTCCTTATCTAATCCGTGGAGAAGAAACATATTATAAAGGTGCACGTAATCTCATTACACCGTGGCAAAGTGTAGGAGCTAAAGGTGTAGTGACGCTTGCAAGTAAACTAATGCTTGCACTGCTACCACCACAAACCAGCTTCTTTAAGCTACAGGTTAATGATATTAATATTCCTGGAGAATTAGGACCAGATATTAGATCAGAACTTGACTTGTCGTTTGCTAAAGTTGAACGCACGATTATGGAATCTATTGCAGCTTCTACTGATCGTGTTATAATTCATCAAGCACTAAAACATTTAGTCGTTGCTGGTAATGCTCTTATCTATATGGGAAAGGATGGGCTTAAATTATACCCTTTGAACCGTTATGTTGTAGATAGAGATGGCAGTGGCAATGTTATTGAAATTGTAACAAAGGAAACAATCTCTAAAAAATTACTTAGAAAATTTTACCCTGATTATAAAAAAGAAAATTTACCAAATCAAGATGATGATTATGATTCATCAACAGATGAATGTGATATTTATACTCACGTAACGTTAGACAACAAAACATGGGTTTGGCACCAGGAGGTTTATAATGATGTACTTCCTAAGTCAAAGGGTAAAGCTCCTGTTAATGCTAACCCTTGGCTGCCACTTAGGTTTAACCATGTTGATGGGGAAGCATATGGACGTGGACGTGTCGAAGAATTCATTGGTGATCTAAAGTCACTTGAAGCTCTGTCACAAGCCCTTGTAGAAGGCAGTGCAGCAGCTGCTAAGGTAGTGTTTACCGTTTCACCCTCCAGTACAACCAAGCCTCAAACACTTGCACAAGCAGGTAACGGAGCTATCATTCAGGGTAGACCTGATGATATTGGTGTTGTACAGGTAGGTAAAACGGCTGACTTCCAAACTGCTTATCAAATGATAGGAAGTTTATCACAACGTCTTAGTGATGCATTTCTTATTCTTAACGTAAGGAATAGTGAACGTACTACTGCTGAAGAAGTACGTATGACACAACTTGAACTTGAACAACAACTTGGGGGACTGTTCTCCCTACTAACTGTTGAGTTCCTTGTACCTTATTTGGATCGAAAACTTTCTGTTGCTCAAAGGACAGGTGAGATTCCACGTCTTCCTAAAGGTGACATTGTTAAGCCTACTATTGTAGCTGGTATTAATGCACTTGGCCGAGGTCAAGATCGTGAAAGCCTTGCACAGTTTCTTACTGTTATTGCACAAACAATGGGACCACAAGCTATCCAAGAATATATTAATCCTGAAGAAGTTGTCAAACGTTTGGCTGCTTCGTCTGGTATTGATACATTGAATCTTGTTAAGAGTATGCAAGAGATTCAGAAAGAACAACAAGCTGCTGCTCAACAGCAACAACAAATGCTGATGACTCAACAAGCTGGGCAACTAGCTTCAGTAAATCAGAAACGTGAGCAAGCATCAGCTGAAATGATACAACAACAACAACCACCACAATAATATGGCAGAAACTTTAACAATGAATGAAGCCCCTGCTGATCAGCCTGAATTTAATGCTGATGAGCAGAACTCTTTTGAAGTAGCAGAATCTATTTCAGGAGAATCACAACTACTTGCAGGTAAGTTTTCAGATCCACAAGCTCTGGAACAGGCTTACCTTGAACTACAAAGTAAACTAGGACAACCAAAAAATGAACCCGAAACCAGTGAAGAATGGGAGCAAGAAGAAGCCCCCCAAGAAGTACTAGAGAACCAAGAAGAGCAAAAAGAATCTACTAAAGAAGTTCTTTCTGAAAAACAAGCTGATCAGTTGTTTGAAATGGTTGGTGGTAAACAAGCTTATAAATCAATGATTGGTTGGGCTAGTGAATCTATATCTAAAGAAGAAATAAAGATGTATGATTCTGTTATGGCAGAAGGTAATCCTAACTCAATTTTCTTTGCAGTACAATCATTGTATAGTAAATATACTGATGCTGTAGGTAAAGAAGGACAAATGTTGACAGGTAAAGGTTCTAATCAAAAGAATGCTTCATTTCGTAGTCAGGCTGAACTTGTTGAAGCTATGTCAGATCCACGTTATGATAAAGATCCTGCTTACAGATCAGACATTATACGTAAACTAGAAAACTCTGAGATTTCATTCTAATGACTGTTACCACCAACGAACACGGACAACAAAACCTCTTTGCAAAAGAACCCACCATGTACACTGACGAAAATTACACTGTGAATCATAACGAAAAAGCAGAAAAACTAAACGGTCGCCTGGCTATGCTAGGTGTGATGGCTGCGCTTGGAGCGTATACACTAACTGGTCAAATTATCCCTGGTATTTGGTAATGGATAAAAAAGGTCTCTACGATAACATCAACGCAAAACGAATGCGTATCAAACAAGGCTCAGGTGAGAAGATGCGTAAGCCAGGAAGCAAAGGTGCTCCTACTGCTGCTAACTTTAAACAAGCTGCTAAAAAAGCTGCTCCTACTGCTAAAAAAGCTACTAAAAAAGTTACTCCTACTGCTAAACGAGTCGCTAAAAAAGTTACTCCTATTGCTAAACGAGTTGCTAAAACTGCTAAGAAAAAATGATTGAATGCCCACAATGTACTGCTCCTCAGCAGTACGTTCTAGAACAACTACAGACTTCTGCTGGTGTGACAGACCGTACAGCACTGGCAGTCATTATGGGTAACATCCAACAAGAGTCTAACTTTAAACCTAACATCTGCGAAGGTGGTGCTATCGTTCCTTATGATAGATGTCTTCGTGGTGGTTATGGTTTAATTCAATGGACATCTAAACATCGTTACATTGGTCTTAGCAACCATTGTACTAAACGTAACGAAGATCCTAGTGGTCTTAAATGTCAAACTAATTACATGATTAATGAGATGAGGTTTAGAAAAGATCTTTATGCTTTTCAAACTAATCATCAAACAGTACGTTACTACATGAATGCTGCTTACTACTGGTTAGGCTGGGGTATTCATGGCAATCGTACAAAATACACTTATTCTTTTTTAAACAAACTAAAATGAAATTCCTTGCTATCCTCCCCGCTGCTGTTATTCTTTCCACTCCTGCAGTTGCTGGTCCTTACGTAAACATTGAATCAGAAACGAAATTTGATGGTCTTGATTCTGAAGGTACTATTATTCGTAACGATGTAGGTTATGAAGGTACACTTGGTGAAAATTCTACATGGTATATCCAAGGTGGTCCAGCACTGGTCCTACCTGATGGAGGTACTGTAACAACTGAAGCATCTGCTAAAGTTGGTGTCAAAGCAAGTCTTACTGAAAAACTTTCTGCCTATGGTGAAGTAAAAGGTATTACACAAGATCAAATCAATATCGGTAAACCAATCCAAGCATCAGCTAAACTTGGGGCTAAATATAGCTTCTAAAATTTAAACTTTTATTTATTTAACACAATGTCATACGGACAAATTGTACAAGATATTGGTGGTCTTTCTATACCTCCTCATGATTATGTAAGTATTAGTCCATCAGCAACACCAACTGATGGAACTACACCTCAAGTGTATACTTTTAAAACTGGTGGAGCAAGTGGTAATACTGTTTGCACACTATCAATTGTTTATGATACTGCTAAAAATGTAATTTCAGTTACTAAAGTCTAATGTCAATGCATCTCAATCTAGCCACAGGTCAATTACTTAACAGTTCAAATTTAATTAAAATCGCAGACAGCTTAATACTTGATCGAAAAAGTGGCAAGATTGTGCTGTCAAACCTGCTTGTTCCTAGAGCAGGTGCATTACCAACATTATTTGATGATGCAACCCTCGACCTTAACTTTGCTGAAACTAAATCCATTGGTGATCTCGTCACCTTCAGCCGTGCCAGTAGTGGGACGTATGTTGACAGTGATGGGTTGATTAAGTCGGCAACAACAGATGCTCCACGCTTTGACCATGACCCCGTGACTGGTGAAAGCTTGGGGTTGTTGATTGAGGAGGAACGGACGAACTATGCAACACAATCCGCCAATCCGTCGGCCTGGACTCCTACTAATGGATCTACTAAGGAGACATTTGCTGCAGTAACTGCACCTGATGGTTCAACAATTACGCAAGGATTTAGACTACCAGATGGCGGAAGTAGAGTATATCCCACACTTTCCTCCCCTGGAACTGTGGAACCTGTTGGGTCTGTTTATGCAAGAGCCGTAAGTGGGACCGCTACTTTAAGTCTTTTCATTCAAGGCGTCGCCGTGCAGACTAACGTAACTGTCCCATCAGATAGTTGGGTACGGCTTAATGGAACAAAAGCATCAGGAGGTACCACGGCCTTCAGTGTAAGAGGTAACGCTATCCAGTCAGAGGACGTTTACTTATGGGGCGCTCAACTAGAAATAGCATCCTTCCCCACCAGCTACATCCCCACGACCGGCAGCACCGTAACCCGTGCCGCTGATCTTGCAAGTATTGAAGGGACTAACTTCAGCTCTTGGTATAACCAAAGTGAAGGGACGGTGTTTGTTGAAGCTAAGAATTATCCACATCCAGTAACTGGAAAAGCTCTCGTGCCGTTTGCTTTTAGTGACAATACCTATAATAATCTAATTACTCTTGCTGGCTCTACTGGAAGCAATCAATTTAATTTTGATGTAATAAGTGCTGGTTCTCTCCAAAGAGCAATTCTTGGGAATTTTGTAAGCAGTGGGCTTAAGGCTAGTGGTGGTTATAAATCCACGGGATCTGCTGGTTCTCTTGATGGAGCTGCTGCAGTTACATCAAACACTCCAAATATCCCATCAGTCATCGGTCAGCTGGACATTGGCCGAGCTCATGATGGAATCAATATCTTAAACGGCCACATCGCCCGCCTTGCATACTTCCCGACTCGTAAGACTGATCAAGAACTAATCAAGATCACTGACGGTACTCTTGACCCTGCAATCATTACCTATGGCATCACAAGTGCTGGCGGTACGTTTAACCTAAGGTCTACTGGTACTGTTGATTATGCAGTTGACTGGGATTCAACAGGTGGTTATGAGACAAGCACGTCTAATACGTTAGCTCATACTTATACTGCTGGTAACTATGATTTAGTTGTTTATAGTGATAGTGTTTATAGGCCATACTTTAATAACGTAACCGCTGATGCAAGTCAGATCACGTCTGTTGTTATTGGTCCAGGGGCTAACTTAGGGACAGACCTAACAAACGCTTGGTATAGTGCGTCTAACATGACTTCATTTGTTTGTCCGTTTGATGTGACAAGTGGAGTTACAAATCTTGAAAATACATGGAACAACTGCCTACGTCTAGCAAGTTTCCCACAAATCAATACATCATCAGTAATAAACTTTTCCAGAGCGTGGCGCGTCTGCCAAAGTCTAACAAGTTTCCCACAAATCGATACATCATCAGGAATAAACTTTAGCGAAGCGTGGCGCCTCTGCCAAAGTCTAACAAGTTTCCCACAAATCGATACATCATCAGGAATAAACTTTTCCCTTGCATGGTACAACTGCAACCAAATCACAAGTTTCCCCCTGCTTGATATGTCATCAGCAACAACCTTTAATGCTGCATGGGTCTACTGCGCCAAACTCGCAACCTTCCCCGCTCACATGTTCGATACTACGGGAGCACTGGTTCCTACTGCGTTTAATGACGCTTTTTCCTTTTGCGCCCTCACCGCACAATCAATCGAGAACATTCTTGTCTCACTAGATACTAATGGTGCTACTGGTATCACACTTAGCATCGATGGTGGCACTAACGCCGCCAAGACCACTTGGTCCGCTGCTGCCGTCACTGCTTACGACAACCTAATCGTAAAAGGTTGGACTATTTCCTTTAACGCTTAATTAACTATGGGACCATTTACTGAAACAAAATGGGTCGTTTGTCACGGACCTGAAGTTGTTCACTTTAGTGAGCTTACCGTTGGATCCTCAATGATGACTGGACAGCCTAACTGTGAACCCTTTGATACCGAGGAGGAAGGACTGGCTCGTGCTATAGAGTTGGGTTATGTACCTCCGATTGAAGACGAACTAACTACTTAAACTATGTATTGCTACCGATTCCCAGATAAGGATACCTTTGTAGCAGCCTGTGGAACCCTTGGATGGCTCTCTGAGCCCTCTGAGGAAGCCCCTGAGGCTGTTGTTATCCCTTACACGCATGATAGAGCCATCGATGAAGTTGGCCCAATAGAGACGCTTCCAGGCACCTATGACGAAGAGGGGGTTGAATTAACAGCTCCTGAATATGACACCAGACATCACGTTAACTTCCAAGGAGAAGCTCCCCTTGAGTGGGATCAATACTTAGTTGATGTTAATACACCATCTCGTATGTTTGCAGGTTCTGGTACTCCTACAACACTAGGACAATTAAATGAATTAAGAAATCCTTCTACTGGTCTTATTTAGTCGCTTAATAAAGTGAAGCATTTAAACAATGCTAATCGCTTCATAAACATGCACTACTATTTAAATGGCTACGTCTACAGTCGGCTGAGCACACGTCCGTTCATCCTTCGGGACGCATGACACCATAAGCATGGAACGGGGCTTATGGAGGCTTCTATAGAGGTTACTATGCAAGGCAAAACTTATTGCTATCGTGGTGTAAAATACACCAAGTGAG
>Ga0196901_1001894_pt1 | contig 10317 bp, 17 predicted proteins | sample CB_VirMetaG_FD_169099 | JGI IMG/M metagenome (GOLD analysis project Ga0196901, IMG submission 169099) | Freshwater to marine saline gradient viral communities from Chesapeake Bay - CB_1504_1 Viral MetaG (v3) (version 3) | ecosystem: Environmental > Aquatic > Marine > Coastal | place: USA... | reverse complement strand
ACACTATATATAGCAACCCCCACACTGTAACTTAATCACGTAATTGCAATAAACTGTAACATTTCGTGATACATGTAACATTATAACATAAGTAGTAGCTGTATTTCTGTGCCGTAAAGCCGTACAATAGGCTAAATGCTGAGGTAACTGCTGTTTTAGGCTTAGCGATAAAGCTGTAACTAGCAGAATAATTGCTAAGTAGCATAGCTACGCCCTATAAAGTAGCTAAAACATGGATGTCAAGTACTTTCTTCACTATATCTGATCACTTTTTGTTACAATATACTACAAAACTGTAACATTAGGTAACGCTAATTATTCAATGAAATCAATGTCAACACTTATTCTTGATCACTTTTTGTTACAGTATGCATTTAGTTGTTTACATGTTATGCTAAATCGGTTATAACTATACGCGAGGAGAGAAATTCTTCTGGTTCTAAGAGAGGATCAGGAGAGATGAGATGAAGTGTTGAGCTTTTAGCGAAACACTATAGCTATAGCATACAGTTTTAACATAAAGTAATACTAATATGAAGTACTGTAATAAATGTGAGACTATGCTTAGTTTAGAAGACTTTGGCTATAGTGTTAAGACTAAGGATAACAAAAGAACACAGTGTAGAGAGTGTTGTAGGAAGCAATCTGCTAAGTGGAAAGTGGATAATAAGGATAAGCATAATGAGAGTAATAGATTATATTATGCTAGAAACTCTGTATCAGCTAAGGCTAAACACAAAGAGTGGAAGGATACTAATAAAGCTATAGTTAACTCACATAGAGCTAGTTATAGGGCATCTAAACTAAGTGCTACACCATCCTGGCTTACAGATGAACATAAAGCTTCTATAGATTCTGTGTACTGGTTAGCTAAAGACCTCAAAGCTGTTAGCGGAGAAGATTATCACGTAGATCATATAGTACCTCTTAAAGGTAATGATGTGTGTGGTCTACACGTACCATGGAACTTGCAGGTTATATCAGCTACTGATAACTTAAAGAAAAGTAATAGACTAATATGACTAAACTTAAACGAAGTAGCGGAGCTACGCCCCTACGTAGAGAGACATATACAAGCGATAGAGTGCTAGAGCATTTCTATGAAGACTTGATTAAGGCAGCTAACTCTCGTAATCCTGATGCTTTACTACAAAGGATTCATTTACCTCATAGTGATGTGTTCTACACTAGGAATGCATTACGTGATAAATTTAATGAGAACTTTACTTTACAGTACGTAGAGTGGGCTATGCTAAAAGAGGGTCTACTTAGTGTAGATGATTGCTTTGAGGGTCACATCCGTATTAAGTGGGAGAAGTATCCACTAGAGAAAACAGCAGTACTAAGGAGTGAAAACATTGAAGATCAGTCAAAAGGGTATTAACCACATCAAGTCGTATGAGAAGCTTGTACTTGAAGCTTACATGCCTACTAAGCATGATGTACCTACTGTAGGCTACGGCCACACTCATGGTGTTAAGATGAGTGATAAGATTGATGATCTACAAGCTGAGCTATTCCTTCGTGAAGACTTAGCTTGGGTAGAGTCGTGTGTCAATAAGTATGTTAAAGTACCTATGACTCAATCTCAATATGATGGTCTTTGTGGCTTCGTGTTTAACCTAGGTGAGGCTAACTTTAAGTCTTCCACTATGTTGAAGTACATCAATGCAGGAAACTGGGAAGCTGCAGCTAAGTCTATGCTACAGTGGAATAAGCAGCGTACTCCTTCTGGATTAGTTGTACTCAATGGCTTAACTAAACGTAGAGCTAAAGAATCTGCTATGCTACTTAAATAATAGCTTGACATTTGTATTAGCATAGGTATAACTAGGTAAAGATATGGCAGCACCTACACGTAATAAGTCGTGGTCTAGGGAAGTAGCAAGTGGGATGCTCCTACTGCTACTTATTCTAATTTGTGCATACTTGTATACTGGCTCTGAGCCATACTACAGGGTTGTGGAATACATCACCCCATTTATCTTTATCTTTGCTGGTGGTGCATTTGGTGTTAAAGCTATCCTAACACAGTCCGTAGAAGGTCAGGGCAAATGAATAAGATTACACAATACATCCTAGCAGCGCTGGGCTTTCTTGTAGCTATGGTAGCTTACGGTAAGTCAAAGCAGATGCAGGGTGCAAAGATCGCAGAAGATGAATATCACTTTGATGATATGAAGAATGCACTAAAGATTCGTGAGGATGCTCAGAATGATCTCGCAAAGATTAAAGCCAGTGTTGATGCTCTGTCTGCTAAGTCTGTTGATGATGGGCTGCGTGACAAAGGGAAGCTACGGGACTGAAACAGTACAGGCTAAGTGTGACGTATTACGTAATGCATTGCCCAGCTATTCTGTAAGAGATACGGATCAGACTAAGCAGGAAGGTTTAATCTTTCTAATGCTATTTGATACACATTGCCCACCTACTGTTAAGTAGCGGAGCTACACACCTTGAGGAATCCGTAATATGGTTACTAAGCCTAAAACAGAAGCATGGACCCGCAAAGAGGGTAAAGCCAAAGCTGGTGGACTCAATGCTAAGGGCCGTGCTAGCTACAATAAAGCTAACCCAGACAAGCCTGGACTTAAGGCACCGCAGCCTGAGGGCGGCTCACGTAGAGACAGCTTCTGTGCCAGAATGAAGGGCATGAAGAAGAAGCTTACATCAGCTAAAACAGCTAATGATCCAAACTCTCGTATTAACAAATCTCTTCGTGCATGGAAGTGTTAAGATATGGCTGAACGTAATTACCGTAAAGAACATGATAACTACCAAGGTAAGCCTGAACAGCTTAAGCGTAATGCTGCTCGTAAGGCTGCAAGACGTAAGCTAGAGAAGCTGGGTAAAGTTAAACCTTTTGATGGTAAGGATGTAGCTCATGCTAATGGCTCTCCTACTGACAATAAAACAAGCAACCTCCGTGTTCAAACTAAGACACAGAATCGCTCCTACCCACGCACTAAGACTGCGCGTAAAGTGAATCCCAAGGATTAATGCTATGGCAAAGAAGCCTACTAAGCAACAAGTTAAAATTGGTAAGGTTATGCATGAGTGGAAAACGGGAAAGCTTCACGCTGGCGTTGACCCTGATGGTAAAGGCCCAAAGAAAGCTCCTGTAGTTAAGTCTCAGAAGCAGGCTATCTCTATTGCACTCAGCCAAGCTGGTGCACCACCTAAAGGAAAGAAGAAATAAAATGGCTACTACAAAGAAACCGATGCGTAAAGCGGATTCGATGGGTAACGATAGCGCCACTAAGAGAAAAGCTCTTCTGGGTGCTGCCAATAAACTCATGGACTACCAAAAAAATCCTGGGTCTAAGGAGGCTCGGCCTAAAGGCACAGCACCCGCTGCTCCATGGGCTGTCTCTGCAGGTGCTGGTATGAGCATCTCAAAGATGGGAGAAAAGCTTACTGCCCTTAACAAAAAAGAAATGTCTAATAAAAAAGCAGGCGCTCGTATGGGCCGCGCACAAGAGTTGCAGCAGACTAAGAAGGGTAAAAAATAACATGGCACGTATTAAAGATATCAATGGTGACGGTAAGCGTAACTTTAAAGACACCTGGCTTGGTGAAAAGCTACTAGGTGGCGGTAAGACTAAGGGTCCAAACCTGAAAGAGTCTTTGGCTGGTGCTCGTCGTGAGTCCTCGGCTGCACCTATGAAATCTGCTGCACCTAAAGCTAAACCTACTGCCAAAGCTGCTGCACCTAAGCCAATTACCTCAAAGGTAAGTGATCGCCGTAGTGGGGCTGTCGAGCCTAAGCCTGTAACTAGAGACGGTATGGCAGGTTATCGTAAGGGTGATATTACTACCAGCACACTGCCAAAGGCTAAACCAGCTAAGCCAATGCCTAGCCGTAACATGTCACCTACACCAGATAAAGGTCCAGGCGTAACAAACTCCCCTCGTACAAGAGCGCGTATGGGTAGCGTAACTAAAGCAGAGTATGACGCTATGTCACCAGCACAGCGCAAAGCTAAAGGTCTACCACTCACGTGGACAGATCGTATCTTTAGCCCAAGCTCAAACTTTAAGCCTTCTAAGAATCCTTTCACACGTTCCGATGCCTACGACACTACTCCTACTGGCATGGCTAAGGGTGGCATGGTAAGAAAAAAGGGTAAGTGCTAGAAATGGCACTACCTACACAGGCTAAAGCTACTAGAGCAAAGTCTTTCTGGGGTGATGTAAAAACTACAGATAACACTACAGTATATACGTGCCCACAGAACTGCACTGCTGAGATTAGCTTTTTACACATCGTAAATGCTGGCGGTAACAATACTGCTAGTATTTACTGGTATGTAGCTGCAGACTCATATCAGTCTAACTTCTTGGGCAGTAAAAATATGTCTACTGGTGAGTACATATCATTTGCTCCTATTACACTGTATCTTGCTGCTGGTGATCAGATTAGAGTTATGACTACTTCTGCTGGGCATGTTGACATTATCGGTAGCGTCACCGAAACATTTAAACCGATTGGATAATACTTATGGCACGTAATCTAACAGAACAACAACAACTATTCATTGAGGTGCTGTTTGATGGTGCTGGTGGTGACGTAGTTTTGGCGAAGAAGCTAGCAGGCTATAGCGATGGCACTGCTACTTCCGCTATTGTTAATGCCCTCAAGGATGAGATTGCAGAGGCTACACGTAGTTATCTCGCTCGTATTGCACCTCGTGCTGCTACTGCTATGTCTGGCGCTCTCCTTGACCCTACAGAGCTTGGTCTTCGTGATAAGATGATTGCTGCTCGTGACATCCTTGATCGTACTGGCTTCTCCAAGACTGAGAAGATTGACGTTGGTGGTTCATCTATCTTTATCCTGCCACCCAAGAATGCGGTAGAAGATGAAGAGGACTGAACGTCTACATAGAGAAGATATAGGCTTTTGGCAGCTTCCGTTGCCAGAAGACCCTACTGCTAAGTATAGAGCAGAGTGGGAGCGTATTCCTAACTTATCCTTTAATAAACTAGTTCCATTTGGTTATGAAGTAGATAGTGAAGATAGTGAGTGGCTAAATCCTATTCCTAAACAATTAGAGCTATTAGAGCTTGCAAAAGAGCACTTAAAGCGTTATAGTTATCGTGACGTTGCTGCATGGTTGACCGCACAGAGTGGTCGCAGTATATCACATGTAGGACTAACGCGAAGGATAGACATTGAGCGAAAAAGAAAAACAACTGCTACCCTTAAACGCTATTACGCCAAAAAGCTTCAAAGGATCATCGAACAAATCGAAACCCTTGAACACAAGCGTACAGGGGCGAAAAAGGGGCAGGCCAACGAAGGCTGAGGTTGAAGCGCGTGAGAAAGCCGCTGAAAAAGAGGCTAAACTACGCTTTAATGTAACTGTACCTGCTGAACCTAAGGCTGCAGCATATGATGAATTTGAGGCACAAAACGTAGTATTTAAGCCAAACGAAGGCCCACAGACAGAGTTCCTGAGTGCTGTAGAGCGTCAGGTTCTATTTGGTGGTGCAGCGGGTGGTGGTAAGAGCTATGCTATGCTTGCTGACCCCCTTCGTGATATGAATAACCCCAACTTCTCTGGGCTACTTGTACGTCATACTACAGAGGAACTTAGAGAGCTTATTACTAAGTCGCAAGACCTTTATCCAAAAGCTATTCCTGGCATTGTGTGGAGTGAGCGTAAGCAACAGTGGACTACACCTCGTGGTGCTAGACTCTGGATGTCGTTCCTTGACCGAGAGCTTGACGTTATGCGCTACCAAGGTCAGGCATTTAACTGGATTGGCTTCGACGAACTTACACAATGGTCAACTCCATACGCATTCAACTATATGGGTTCCCGTCTTCGTACCTCTGACCCATCACTGCGCCTATATATGCGCTGTACATCTAACCCAGGTGGCCCCGGTCATGGCTGGGTAAAGAAAGGCTTCATTGATCCTTCTCCCTATAATACCTCCTTTGCTGCGACTGACTTTGAGACTGGTGAAGAACTTAGGTTCCCTACTGGGCATACACGGGAAGGCAAGGCTCTATACAAGCGGCGCTTTATACCTGCAACTCTATTTGATAACCCGTATCTAGCAAGTGATGGCGAATATGAATCTATGCTTCTGTCTCTGCCAGAGGCCCAGCGCAGACAGCTTCTTTACGGTGATTGGGATATCAGCGATGGCGCTGCTTTCACTGAGTTTAATCGTAAAGTACATGTAATCGAACCGTTTGCTATTCCTCGTGATTGGGTTCGCTTTCGTGCTGCCGACTATGGCTATGGAAGTAAGACTGCAGTGCTGTGGTTTGCTATAGCTCCAGATAATCAGCTTATTGTATACCGTGAGCTGTACACTTCTAAAGTTACTGCTGTTGATCTGGCGGATATGATTAATGAGATTGAACAGAATGAGCCAATTAGGTATGGTGTACTAGACTCATCTCTTTGGCATAAGCGTGGTGATACTGGACCTTCTCTTGCGGAACAGATGATTATGAAGGGTTGCCGCTGGCGTCCGTCAGATCGTAGTAAAGGCTCCCGTGTTGCTGGTAAGAACGAAATACATAGAAGGCTGCAGGTAGACGAGTTTACGCAAGAGCCTCGCATTGTATTCTTCAATACCTGTGTTAATATTATCTCCGAACTTCCTATTCTACCACTATCAAGAAATAACCCAGAGGACGTTGATACAACCTCCAATGACCACGGTTACGATGCTCTTCGCTATGGCTGTATGAGTCGTCCTAGAAGCGGTCTATGGGATCACGATCCTACTACTAGTCGCAGTGGCTTTCAGGCCAGCGATAATACATTTGGTTACTAAGGAATCACTATGCAAGACCAAACACTATCATTTGAGACTGATGCGGTTTCTGCATTGGATGATGTAAAGAAAGACGATAATACTGATCCGAAGAGCGGGAACATTGTTGCTTATGTATTGGAGCAGTTCAACACAAGTGAAACTGCACGACACAATGATGAAATGCGTTGGCTAGAGTCGTACCGCAACTATCGTGGTATCTATGGTCCAGATGTAGCATTCACAGATACGGAAAAGTCGCGTGTATTCATTAAAGTTACCAAGAGCAAAGTTCAAGCAGCATACGGTCAGATTTGTGACGTATTGTTTGGATCAGCCTCGTTTCCTCTATCTGTTAACCCTACTGTATTGCCTGATGGTGTTGTTGAAGATGTCAGCTTCGACACTGCTCCACAAGCTGAGCAAGCTTCCAAAGAGCTTAAGGCAGCGTTTAGCAAGGAAGACATGAAGCTTAAGAAGGGTGAGACAATCCAGCAACTGCAGGATCGCCTCGGCTCTTTGAAGAATAGGCTTGCTCCTGTCGCTGATCGTCTTATTGAGGGTCCAGGTACTAGTCCTACTGCTGTTACGTTCTCCCCTGCTATGGTTGCTGCTAAGAAGATGGAAAAGAAGATCAAGGATCAACTTGAAGAGTCTGGTGCATCTAAGCAACTACGTATGTTCGCATTCGAGCAGGTAGAGTTTGGCACTGGTATTCTTAAGGGTCCGCTTGCTATCAATAAAGAGTATCCTAACTGGAATGCTGATGGTGAGTATGAGCCTCTGATTAAGACTGTTCCGACAACAGCACATGTATCTATCTGGAACTTCTATCCAGACCCAGACGCAGCTAATATGGAAGAGTGTGAATACGTAATTGAACGTCATAAACTGTCTCGCTCCCAGATGCGTAAGCTTAAGCACCGCCCCTTCTTCCGTAGTAACTCTATTGATATCGCCATCAAGAAGGGTGAGAACTACAATAAGAAGTACTGGGAAAGCATTATGGAAGATGATGCTGTGCGTGACAAAGCTGTTCGCTATGAAGTCCTTGAGTACTGGGGCTATGTAGATACTGAACTGCTTAAGACATACGGCCTCGACATTCCAAAAGAGTTGCGTGACCAAGATCAACTTAATGTTAATATCTGGGTTTGCAACGGTCAGGTTTTGCGTCTTGTGATGAACCCCTTTAAGCCAGCTATTCTCCCTTACTTTGCTGCACCGTATGAAATTAACCCCTATAGCTTCTTTGGTATTGGCTTGGCAGAGAACATGTCTGATACTCAGATGCTTATGAACGGCTTCATGCGTATGGCTGTTGATAATGCTGTACTTAGCGGCAACCTTGTCTTTGAAGTAGACGAAACTAACCTTGTCCCAGGCCAAGACATGAAAGTGTTCCCTGGTAAAGTATTCCGCCGTCAGGGTGGTGCACCAGGTCAGGCTATCTTCGGCACTAAGTTCCCTAACGTAGCTAATGAAAACCTGCAGCTATTTGATAAGGCTCGTGTCCTTGCTGATGAATCGACTGGCTTCCCTTCATTCGCTCATGGTCAAACAGGTGTGAGTGGCGTAGGTCGTACTGCTTCTGGTATTTCGATGCTGATGTCTGCAGCTAATGGTTCAATTCGTACTGTTGTTAAGAATATTGACGACTATCTGTTGATGCCACTTGGTAAGGCTTTCTTTAGCTTCAACATGCAGTTTGACTATGATCCAGAGATTAAAGGTGATCTTGACATTAAGGCTGAAGGTACAGAATCGCTTATGGCTAATGAGATTCGCTCTCAGCGCCTCATGCAGTTCCTTCAAACGTCGCAGAACCCAGCACTTATGCCATTTATTAAGGCGGACTATATCCTTCGTGAGATTGCTAAGTCTCTCGATCTTGATCCAGATAAAGTCACCAATAGCCTTTCTGATGCGGCTATTCAGGCTGAAATCTTCAAGAAGTTTGCACCACCTACACCTCCTGCAGGTGCAGCACCACAGCCAGGACAAGGCGTTCCAAACGTAACTGATCCTACAGGTGCAGGTAACGGTAATATTGGTGTAGGCCAAGCTCCACAACCTGGTGAACCAGGGTTTAGTGGTAACACAGGTGGGGGGATGCCGCAATGAGTAGCGGCACCCTCAAACAATACGTAAATGATGTTACATTCTGGAAGGCCTTTAATGAAGAGCTTGATGGATTAATTACAGCACAGCACCGTAACCTTGAGCAGGCAACTAACGTACAAGACGTATATCGCTGTCAGGGTGAGATTCACGCCCTTAAGCGCCTAAAGATGATGAGAGATAAGTATAATGGCTGATAAAAAGCTTGCACCTATTGTTAGTCGTAAACCCAGAGCTATGCCAGATAGGGATAAGCCGAAACTAATTGGTTCTACTATTACTGGTGAAGACGGTCAGCCAATTGACTTGCAGCCATATACAAACCCAATCACACGCCTAGGTCAAACACAAGGAAGTGAATTTAGGTACGTAGATGCTACTACTAATGCTAACGGTGCATATCTACCACCTCAGGAGGTTGGTGGTGTAGACTATCTTGGTGGACCTGCTTTGGATAGTGATGTTAATGACGTTTATAGTAAACATAGACCTGACAAAACTCCAGTTAACTATAATGATGTTACTATCCTTGGAACAGGTGGAACTAACCCACAGACAGGTGCTCACGAGTTTATGCATCGTGGTCTAAACATCATTAGAGGTGACTATACAGAAGATGAGTTAGCTAAACTAACAGACAAAACTACAGCTAGTCTAATACTTGATCCTAGATATGAGCACTTTATTGTTCAGGCAGTTCTTGAAAAAGCTGGTGGTGATTCCAGAAACGACTATATGGAAGGCTTTGACCAAGAGAGTAGGGATAAGATTAATGCAGCAGCAGACTCCTTATATAAGCTTTCAGAGGAATCTACTAAGAGACGCGGGTACTACGTAGAAAAGCCTCACGGTAAACCTAAAGACGTATATAAAGAAGAGGGTGGGCTTTTTAGTAGCCTAATGAAAGCTGTTGGTTTCGCTGATGGCGGTGTTGTAAAACAGATGGATAATCAGATGAATACACTAATGGCAGAAGGCGGTCTCAAGACTGATGGAGCTACAGTTGATCCAGTAAGCGGCAACGAAGTTCCTGCTGGATCGAATCCTATTGAAGTGCGTGACACTATCGACGCTAAACTATCTGATGGTGAATACGTTATACCTGCAGATGTTGTAAAGTTCTTCGGTGTACAATTCTTCGAGAAGCTCCGTGAGAAGGCTAAAAGTGGCCTTGAAGATATGAATAAGGACGGGCGTATTGGTGGTGAACCTGTAGCTGATGATGAAGAGTCTCTGCCATTTAGTGTAGAGGAGCTTCAAGCTATGGATGATGCTGAGGGCATGGATGCTCAGATGCAACAATCCGGCTTTGCTGTAGGTGGTGTAGCAACTGCTGATGAGATTGCAGCACAGCGTTCTACTTTTAATCCTGCATCTATGCCTATTGGCTTTAGTGCATTCGGTACACAAGCACCA
>Ga0196901_1001893_pt1 | contig 10318 bp, 16 predicted proteins | sample CB_VirMetaG_FD_169099 | JGI IMG/M metagenome (GOLD analysis project Ga0196901, IMG submission 169099) | Freshwater to marine saline gradient viral communities from Chesapeake Bay - CB_1504_1 Viral MetaG (v3) (version 3) | ecosystem: Environmental > Aquatic > Marine > Coastal | place: USA... | reverse complement strand
GTCCAACTTGCTTCTGGCACTGGTGCAGACGCAACTACTAACAACCTTGGCGGCAACGGTATCGGTGCTCTGGGTGTGTTCGTTGGTTGTGAATACATCAACGCTGAAGGTCAGTTGATTTTTGCTCAGTACTACCCTACAGGCACTGCTAACGCTACTGCTTATGTAGTAACTGATCCGGGCGTAACTTTCCAAGTACAAGCTGATGGCGCGATTGCTCAGACTGCTCTTGGCCATAATGCCCCTCTGACTGGTGCGCAGAATGCTCTGACTTCTGTAAACACCACCACTGGTAAGTCTAACATTGCAATCGATGCTACTACTGCGACTGCAACTAAGGCGTTTAAAGTAATCGGTTTTGTAACTAAAGCTGGTTCTGCCATTGGCGACGCTAAGACTGATGTCTTGGTTAAATTTAACCTACCGTACCACCAGTTTGGTACAGGCATCGTAGGAGAATAACTAGATGGCTATTTCAAGAAGTCAATTACTTAAAGAGCTACTCCCCGGACTAAACGCACTATTCGGTCTGGAGTACGCGAAATATGGCGAAGAGCACAAAGAGATTTTCGAGACTGAAACCTCTGACCGTTCTTTTGAAGAAGAAACTAAACTGTCTGGTTTTGGCTCTGCCCCAACTAAGTCAGAAGGTTCTGCAATTGAGTATGATAATGCTCAGGAAGCATGGACTGCACGTTACACGCACGAAACTGTTGCAATGGGTTTCTCAATCACTGAAGAAGCGATTGAAGATAACTTGTATGACTCTCTGTCATCTCGTTATACCAAAGCACTGGCTCGCGCTATGGCGTACACCAAGCAGGTTAAAGCAGCGGACATCCTGAACAACGCTTTTACTGGCACTACCTACGGTGATGGGCAGGTTCTATGCTCTACTTCTCACCCTCTGGTTAACGGTGGAGTTAACTCTAACCGCCCTGCTGTTGCGGCTGACCTCAACGAAACTTCTTTGGAAGCAGCTATCATTCAGATTGCTGGCTATACCGATGAGCGTGGTCTTCTGATCGCGGCCAAGCCTAAGAAGCTAATTCTCCCACCTTCCCTACAGTTTGTTGCAACTCGTTTGCTTGAGACTGAAGGTCGCGTAGGAACTGCTGACAACGACATCAACGCCATTATGAACAACGGCGCTGTACCACAAGGTTACGCAGTAAACCATTACCTGACCGATACTGATGGCTGGTTCCTGATGACTGACGTACCTAACGGTTTGAAGCACTTCGTTCGTAGCCCAATGGCTACTTCTATGGACGCTGACTTTGATACCGGCAACAGCCGTTACAAGGCTCGTGAACGCTATTCATTCGGCGTATCCGATCCACTGGGTATCTACGGATCACCCGGCGCTTAATAGCTTAGTAACATGCTGTACTAAGGGGGCTTCGGCCCCCTTTTTTATGTTTGACTTAAACATACACACTGTGATATGTTCTCCTATATCGGGAAACAATCCGGTGAATCTGACAGACCCGACTGACGACATGTAGACAGATTTGCCTTAACTCACATGTGAGAACTTTATAATGGCTAAAACCACTTTTTCAGGCCCAGTCCGTTCGGATAATGGCTTTCAAATCCCTGTTGTAGCTACTGCTGACCTCCCAGCTTTTGGTGATGTTGCTGTAGGTACTACTTATATGGTCAGCGATAACGGCGTAGGTAACAACGAATACTGCATCGTAATCAACACTGGCGCTGCTTGGGTAACTGCTATTGGCGCGGCACTCAGCTAATAGGAGGCATTTATGTCTAGTAACTCTGATGTTTCCGCAAAGCGGATTACTGATGTAGGTTCGGTAGCTGTAGGGCCAGCGCGAGTAAGGCAAGTACAAGTACTGACTAATAACACTGGTGCGGGACGGCTCACTATAACCGATGGCGATGGTGGAGCTACTCTCCTAGATATTGATTTTGAAGCTAATGACTCTCATTCCATTAACATACCCGACTATGGGGTGCGTTTTCAGGATGATGTTTTCATTACTGAGTTTACCAATATCGACGCTATTACAGTGTTTTATAGTTAACGTGCGTAATTACTACGCTAAAGGGGGTAAAGTTGACAAGAAGAGTATGTCTTGCAACTCCCCCAAACGCACGCCTTCTCACCCCAAGAAATCTCACGTAGTTAAAGCGTGTGAGAATGGTAAGGAGAAGGTCATACGTTTTGGTGAACAAGGCGCTAGCACTGCGGGCAAACCTAAGAAAGGCGAGTCTGCAAAAGCAAAAGCGAAGCGCAAATCTTTTAAATCTAGGCATGGTAAGAACATTGCTAAGGGTAAATCCTCCGCAGCTTACTGGGCCGACAAAGTTAAATGGTGAGTGAAATGGACAGAAGTTCTATGTCAAAACAAATGATGAGTAAAGGCGGAAAGTTAAACATGGTCAAGGGGAAAGACGGTAAGATGGTTCCCGACTATGCGGCTGACGGCAAGGGCAAGATGAAAGCTGGCGGAATGGCCAAGGCGTACGAAGTAGGTGGGGAAGTTATGAAAGACGTCGCGATGGATATGCCTGCGAAGCCCCCACGCCGTGCTATCGAAGCCCCTATGTCTGACGAACGGGCTAAAGAGGCTATAGCCGCATTAAAAATGGATAAGAAGTCAAAGGCTGATAAAAAGTCAAAGAATAAACCCGCTAAGAAAATGATGGCTGGTGGTATGACTAAGAAGCCAAAGGCTAAAGTTCGGGGCTACGGTATGGCTCGTGGCGGCAAAGTTTGTAAGATGCGCTAATGCGTAATTATTACCGCAAAGAGACTAGCGCGTGTGGGTACAAGGAAGGCGGTACTGTAAAAGACGCGTGCTATAAGAAGGTAAAGAAGCAGTATAAAGTGTTCCCGTCCGCATACGCCTCGGGAGCCATTGCTAAATGCCGGAAGAAAAAGGCTGGTAAGTAATGCGTAAGAAGATACGCAAGACAGAGAAAGGTGCTTCGTTAAAGCGGTGGTTCAAAGAGGACTGGAAAGACGTTAGCACTGGTAAGGCTTGTGGTCGAAAGAAAGGGGACGGGCGTGGCACTCCATACTGCCGTCCTAGCAAACGGGTATCTGAGAAGACTCCTAAGACCTCTGGCGAGATGTCTAGCGCCGAGAAGAAAAAGAAGGTAGCTGAGAAGAAGAGCCTCGGCCAACCAGCGGGTAAACCTAGGCGTGTATCCGCTACTAAGAGGAGAAAAAAGTAATGGGTATGGGTGTTAAGCACTACTTAAAAGACGGTAAAGAGTATAAGGGCGGGCTACACAAACACCCCGATGGAACTCTTATGACTGGAAAAAGTATGTCTAAAACATCTAAAAAATTGTTCCACTATGGCAAGCTCTCTAGCAAAGCCAAAGTCAAAGCTAAATCAGGGTGGGGTAAATAATGGCTACATCAGGCACTACAGCATTTAACATGGACTTCACCGAGATCGCTGAAGAGGCGTTTGAACGTGCGGGACGTGAGATGCGTTCTGGCTATGATCTTCGCACTGCGAGACGATCTATGAACCTGCTTACTATTGAGTGGCAGAACCGTGGCATTAACATGTGGACTATAGACAGCGGCACTATAAACCTAGTCAAAGGGCAGACGCAATATGATCTCCCCGCAGATACTATAGACCTATTAGAACAACAGATACGCACGGGTAGTGGCAACGCGGCAACTCAATCTGATCTCACCCTAAGTCGTATTAGTGTGAGTACTTACGCGTCTATCCCTAACAAGTTAACACAAGGTAGACCTATACAAATGTATATTGAGCGTTTACGCGACGCTCCTAAAGTTAACTTATGGCCTATACCTGACAATAACGATTATGTTTTATACTACTGGCGTATGCGTAGAATCGAAGATGCGGGTAGTGGTATACAGACTTCAGATATGAACTTTAGGTTTTTTCCTTGTCTGGTGGCGGGATTAGCTTATTATATAGCTATGAAACTGCCTGAAATGATTGATCGAGTGCCTTTGTTAAAAGCTGTGTACGACGAGCAGTTTGAGATGGCCGCAGGAGAAGATAGGGAGAAGACCTCGGCTAGGTTTGTACCTCGTATAGGGTATGTATAACTATGGGCACTCAGTTTGCTTCCAGTAACAAAGCCATTGCTCTATGTGATGTGTGTGGATTCCAGTACAAACTAAGAGAGTTGAAGAGCCTCATAGTTAAGAATAGAGACACTAACATAAAAGCGTGTCCTGAGTGTTGGAATGAAGACCAACCACAGAACAGATTAGGGGAATTTCCAGTACACGATCCCCAAGCATTACGTGATCCGCGTCCTGATACTAGTTTAGGTGAGTCAGGAGATCACAGCAGTAGAGATACCCAGTGGGGTTGGAACCCAGTAGGCGGAGGGTTTGATCCCTATAATTTAACTCCCAACGCGCTAACAATAGCTGGTAATATAGGGCAAGTTACAGTAATAACTTAATAGGAACGAGATAATGAAAGAAGTAAAAGTAATTAAAGCCAAAGGCGTGCAGTCCTACTCTAGCGGCTGTAAGCCCTGTATGAAGGACGTTAAGACTTCTGGCATTAAAGTGCGCGGCACTGGCGCGGCGATTAAAGGTACTATGGCTCGCGGCCCAATGGCGTAAACTATGAATTACACAGAACTGAAAGCTAATATCCAAGACATTTGTGAGAACACATTCACAGATGACCAGCTTGCTATGTTTACGCAACAGGCAGAGCAAAAGATATATAACTCAGTTCAGATACCCGCGCTACGTAAGAATGTTACGGGTACGCTATCTAACGGTAATCAGTATCTAGGTATGCCTTCCGACTTTTTGTGGTCATATTCTTTGGCGGTTATAGACGGCAGCGGCAACTATACGTTCCTTCTGAACAAAGACGTTAATTTTATACGCGAAGCCTATCCTAATAACTCAGGCACTGGGTTACCAAAACATTACGCGTACTTTGATGACGACTCGTTCATGCTTGGGCCTACCCCTGATGCGGCGTATAGTATGGAACTTCACTACGGGTATTACCCTCAGACTATAGTTACCGCAGGGACTACGTGGCTGGGAGATGAATTTGACTCCGCACTGTTAAACGGTGCGCTAGTAGAAGCAATACGATTTATGAAAGGCGAACCAGATATTGTATCTAATTACGAGAAAATGTTTGGGTTGTCTATAGGGTTATTAAAGAATCTTGGTGACGGTAAGCTACGTGAAGATACATATCGTTCTGGACAATTCAGAACACCAGTTAGTTGAGGAACTAAAAAATGGCTATAACACAAGCAATGTGTACTTCTTTTAAAATCGCTCTGTTAGACGGAGAGATGGATTTTAGTAGTGACACATCACAGACTTTTAAAATCGCGTTGTACACGTCTAGCGTAACTCTAAGTGCCGCTACTACTGCGTACGCTACCACTAACGAAGTGTCAGGTACAAACTATATTGCGGGAGGAAATACACTTACTATTTCCGCTAACCCTGCCTCGTCTGGTACCACTGCATTCTTAGACTTTGCAGACACTACATGGACTGATGCTACCATCACTGCTCGCGGCGCTCTTATTTACAAAGTGGGTGGTACAAACCCTGCGGTTGCAGTATTAGACTTCGGAGGGGATAAAACCTCTACCGCTGGCGACTTTACTGTGCAGTTCCCCGCAGCAGATGCTACAAACGCTATTATACGTATCGCTACTCCATAAGGTAGTTATATGCCGTCTTCTGTTGAATACGTAGGCTGGGGTGCCGGTGCTTGGGGCCAAACGGCTTGGGGTACCGACCTAACTATAGTATCGGTTGACGGCGTTGCCGCAGAAGGATCGGTAAACTCTGTAACGGTCGATGCGGCAGCAAACCTATCCGTAACGGGCGTAGAAGCTGTTGGGGGTATCGGTACAGCTACGATTGACGCTGAATCAGATGTTATGGTTACCAGCGTTGCCGGAGCTGCTGCTTTAGGTACCGTTACAGTAGATGCAGAAGCAGATGTAGCAGTAACTGGCGTAGTAGCTGACGGGGCTGTAGGTACACTAACTGCAACGGGCATAGCAAACCTAGCAGTAACAGGCGTAGAAGTTGATGGGGTTGTAGGGACAGCTACAGTAGACGCAGAATCAAACACTACCGTAACAGGGGTAGTAGCTGAAGGAGCTGTAGGTACACTAACCGTAGACGCTGAAGCGGATGTATCTGTAACAGGCGTAGCCGCAGAAGCAGTGTTAGGTACTGTTGCCATCGGAGTAGGTGTAACCATACCTGTTACTGGGTTAAAGGCAGAGGCCGAACTAGGTACGGTAGTAACTACCGCTGACGCAGACATTTCCGTAATTGGACTATATGCGGTAGTATATGTAGGACAAGTATTAGTATGGGGTAAAGTTGATGACAACCAAGACCCCAACTGGCAGAACATAGACGATAGTCAGACTCCAACATGGGGTGGGGTATCGAACACACAAGACCCCAACTGGCAGAACATAGACGATAGTCAGACTCTAACGTGGGGTGGGGTATCGAACACACAAGACCCGAATTGGGAAAATATAGCCGCATGAGGTTGAACAGATGACAACGCAATATACTCCGATCCTAAAACTCGCACTCCCCGTGCAGGGCGAACTTAGTGGTACATGGGGAGATGTAGTAAACGATAACATAACCTCCATGATCGAGCAGGCTATTGCCGGACGCTCAGTCGTAAACACTTGGGCTGCTAACTCCCACGTTCTGACTACCGCCAATGGTACTGCCGCTGAATCTCGTGCAGCCATGTTGTCTTTGACCGACACAGGTACGGCATTAACCGGAGCAGGTAGCGTAGTCTGTCCGGCTCTAAGCAAAACGTACATCGTTAAAAACGGCACGGCTCAAGTAATTACCGTCAAGACAGCCTCTGGCTCTGGTATTGCAGTCCCCGTAGGCAAAACAATGCTTGTGTACTGCGACGGTACCAACGTACTAGAAGGCGTAGATCATGTAGTCACGCTCTCTGCGGGCACTCTTACTATCACCGGCCTTACTACTTTTGCCTCCCTAAAAGGTGCTGACGCAACAACAGTTACAGGCATTCTTGACGAAGATAACATGGCGTCGGACAGTGCTACTAAACTTGTTACTCAACAGTCTGTAAAGGCGTACGTTGACAGTCAAGTAGGCGCTAATAACGAACTATCAGAAGTCCTCGCCAACGGCAACACCACCGGATCAAACGATATTGATGTAGACGCCGCTCAAAAAGTTCAATTCCGTGACGCTTCTATATACATTAACTCTAGTGCTGACGGGCAACTTGATATTGTTGCGGATACAGAAATTCAAATCGCCACTGCAACTGTAGACCTTAACGGTAACCTAGATGTTTCTGGTACAGCACTTGTTACTGGAACCTTAGACGTTGATGGCGCTACTCAACTCGACTCCACTCTTACTGTAGGCGTTAACGATACAGGGCATGATGTTAAGTTCTTTGGCGCTTCCTCTGGGTCTTACATGCTCTGGGACGAGTCAGAAGATGACTTGATCTTGGGGGGCGCAGCAGGTCTTAATGTTGTAGGTACGGCTACCTTCACTACTGAAATCACAGCCAATGGCGGCATTGCCTTACCAGACAACGGCAAAGCTACGTTTGGTGCTGGTGATGACCTACAGATTTATCATGATGGTAGTAATAGTTATGTTAAAGACGTAGGTACTGGCAACTTAGTCTTGCAAGGGGCTAATATTGAAATCTTAGACAGTGGTGGTGATAGACACGCTTTTTTTGCAGAAAACAACGCAAGTACTTTTTACTACAACGGCTCTGCAAAACTAGCCACTACCTCCACAGGCATAGACGTTACTGGCAACATCACTGGCTTGGGAAAAATAATTTCTGACTCTTTTCAGATTGAGAGGACAAACGGTGAAGTTTATGTGCAACCCGTTGCTAATGCAGGTGTAAAACTATTCTGGAATGGAGCAGAGCGTTTAGACACTACATCCACAGGCATAGACGTAACTGGCACAGCCACGGTGGATGGTCTTAGTTCTTCAGGCGCACTTGTTTTAGGTGTAGCAGGAAGCACAAACGGGTTTATAAATACTGGCGAGTCTTTGTATATTAACATTGACTCAAATAACGACCAAGCTGACTCTCGCTTATTTCAAGTTGCTAAAAACAGCACTGACACAACTGGTGGAAAAATATTACTTGCATTAGAAAACGGAGACATCAGCTTCTACGAAGACACAGGCACAACTCCTAAGTTCTTCTGGGATGCTTCTGCGGAGTCTTTGGGTATTGGTACTAGTTCGCCTAATCAAAAACTTTCAATAGAAAACAATGGTACGACTTTTTATTCTGATGCTGGCTTTACTAACGCTAACTCCACATCTGATTTGTATATAGGCGTTGGTGGGTCAGCAGTTTCTAATACTAACTTGCGTAATAACGCTTATGTGCTTGCAGGAAACGCCGGTTCTAATTTAATTTTAGGGACTGACGCAGCAGAACGCATGCGCATAGACTCCAGCGGCAACGTGGGTATTGGCGGTAACGGCACAGGTAATAGTCTTGGTGTTTATCTAAATAAAGGAGCTGTAGCTAACTTTTACGAAGCTAGTGATGGCACAAAGACAATGATTACTGGCACTGATGCAGGTAATGATTATGTAAAGATTGGTTCTCTATCCGCACACCCTGTAGGTTTTGTTGTTGGGAATGGCGAGAAGATGCGCATAGATTCCAGCGGTAACGTGCTTGTGGGGTCGCCGTCTACTCCTAGCGGCTCTACTGATGGTACTGTAATCTTTGCGTCGGGAACAATAGCGGCATACAGAACAGCCGCGGCTCCTGCTGTTTTCTCTCGAAATGCCGCTACCGGAGGTGACGTAGTTGTAATACAGCAACAAGGCACAACCGTAGGTAGTATTGGGTACAACATAGGCGCATTAACACTTGACGGTGGTGTTTCGCGCTCAGGTTTGTACTTTGGTGATGGTGCTATTCTCCCAAGGTACAACGGCAGCTTGGTAAACGGAGTTAATGCCGATTTAGGCGCGACAGGTCAACAGTTTCAAGACCTTTACCTATCAGGCTCAGTTGTAGCAGGCACTGGAGCAACTAACGCTGCCACTCTTAACGCTTACTCTAAGACTGTATCTGCTAACCTGCCTTCAGCATTGCGAATCATTGAAAACACTGGTGCTTCGTCTTACTGGGATATAGGCTCAACTGACGGCGCAACCAACAACTTAAATTTTTATGCCAATGCTAACACTACGCCTAAGATGACTCTATCGGGCGCTGGTAATGTGGGTATTGGTACTAGCCCAGACTTTCCATTACACGTCAGTAGCACTGGAGTAGTGTTAGGCTTGAACGCAACCAGTGGCGCAGTTTCTCAACGGTTTAACGAAAACGGTACTGCAAGATTTTTCTTATCTACACTTAACGGCTCCAACGGTTTAGCTTTTGTTAATGGTGATGGCACATCAGAACGTATGCGCATAGACGCCAGCGGTCATGCCATTATCCCAGCAGGTGTAACGCTTGGAACTGCTACAGGTGTTTATAATGCAGCTAATACACTAGATGATTATGAGGAGGGTACTTGGACTCCTGCTTTTACAAACATAGGCACTGGAACTTATGGCGTTCAGCTTGGAAGATATACCAAGGTTGGTAATTTAGTAACCGCAACCTTCCACCTTGACATAGGTACTTTAGGTTCTGCAACAGGCGCGTTAATTGTTTCTGGCCTACCTTTTATTTCTGTAAATGTTACTAACAACTATGGTACATGCACAACTACCTACGCATCCGCGTGGGATGCGGGTTATATGAATCTTGGTGGGCTATTAGGCGCAAACCAGACCGCTATGACTGTTAATTACCAAAACGCATCAGGAACTATGACGGCAGCAACCCACGCCAACATGCAAGTTGGTAACCTTATTGCAACAATAATATACGAAGCATTATAACCATACGCCTATCGGACGGTAGGCACAGACAGGAGTAACACAATGGCTTTAGAGAAAGTAGTAACAGAAGACAAGATTGAAATTGTAGGTGAGTTTAAAGCAGTACAAGTACGAACCTGCACCAAAGTCCTAGAGGACGGCGTAGAGCTATCCTCTGGCTATCACAGACATGCTGTAGTCGCAGGACAGGACTACAGCAATGAATCAGCAGAGGTACAAGCTATCTGTGCTGCTGTGCATACTGACGCAGTCATCGCTGCATACAACGCATCACTGGAGGAATAATCATGGCAGTAACTTGGAACATTTCAACATTAGAGCGCAACACTGATAACGGTGTTGTTGTAGCACATTGGCGCGCAACAGACAGCG
>Ga0196901_1001892_pt1 | contig 10320 bp, 12 predicted proteins | sample CB_VirMetaG_FD_169099 | JGI IMG/M metagenome (GOLD analysis project Ga0196901, IMG submission 169099) | Freshwater to marine saline gradient viral communities from Chesapeake Bay - CB_1504_1 Viral MetaG (v3) (version 3) | ecosystem: Environmental > Aquatic > Marine > Coastal | place: USA... | reverse complement strand
GTCTTTAACCGTGTCCTTATTAAACGGAAACTTTAAATAAATGCGCTCGGCGTCGATCCAAAGCAAAGGAGCATAACTTGGGTCAAACTCTACAACAGGATTGTTCCACTGTTTTTCAAGAACAAGTTCTTCTGTAATAGTGCCATTGGATTCAGAAAATATTTGTTTACGATATTTGTGTACAATTTTTTCCCACAAGTCATTTTGTTTAACAGTAAGTGAACGTCCATTATCAATAAAGTGGGCAACATTCTCTACGAAGTTAATGTCATAACGACTAAAGCGTAGATGTTCGCGCATCCACAAATGTGCTGAATCTCTGTCCACAACTTTTCTTATCATAACAATATTATAACACAAAAATAAAAAAAGCGCAAGAGTGTTTCATCTTGCGCTAACAACTAAGAAACGGGAGTTCAACTTGTTGAGTTTCTTAGTTTAATTAACCAGAGAACTTTAGGAGTTCAACATAGCAATTGTGTTCTCCGGTTAAAAACTGCTTTTCATGCATGTTACTGCTGCCATATCCTTCCAACGCTGCGGGCTAACCTTGATTAAGTCTGCTAGTTTAAGTGCCATACGCAAACTCATTTCACGTAGTGAATCTTTGTTCTCTTCCATAAACGTAATTACCTGTTCGCCTTCGGCGCCTTGGAAATAGTATGCTTCAAACAAATCACCTTTGCGATGAATCTGCTTAATACGCAACAATTTATCACGCATAGTGTCTAGAGTCAAATCAATGTAATGGCAACGTGATTGAAGTGCTTCCAAGTGATCTTGTAGCTTCTTGCTACGCACATGATCAAACTTTAGGTTAGTAATAAAAATTACTGCGCCGTGGAAGTCAAAGCGGTCTGGGATACCCTCACGACGCAGTAGCGAGCTATCCGCATTCCAGTGGATAGTACGCTTTTTCCCAGAATCAAGGGCCGCTTTAAGCAAATTCAGTGAAAGGTCGTCCATTAGGACTGAGTCGCAATCGTCAAATACAAGCACATTGCCTTTGTCGGCATGGTTATAAAGCGTAGCATACAACCCAATTGGCGTCATAGCACCCTTAACAACTTCGTACTTGACTTTGCTACCTGCCAGTCGGTCAAACATTGAACTTTTTTCAAGTTCACGTTGAACGCCATAAGACTTGCCCACACCCGGAGGACCCACTACAATCATAGCACGCACGTCGCTGTTGATTGTTGCTCGGGTCATTTCCTCCAGGATTCCAAAGCGTGTTTCGATGCGATCCATTACTTGTTCATCGGACTCTACAGTAGACTTTTGAACTGGAGCACCGATAAACTCAACGTCACGTTCTTCGACGTTTACACGGATTTTGTCGCGACCTACACCAATCGCTTCGTTGGGACGAACTGTGATAAACGAGCCCTTAGCACCAGATTGGATGCCTTTAACCACTTCAAAAGTCTGGTTACGGATTTCTTCTCCGCGGTAGGACCCGCTCAAAATACGCACATTCATAGTAAACTCCTATATTTGCTATGTTGTTGAATAAGTGCTTATTATACTCGGCTTTCTAGTAGTTGTCAACCATTAACTTTTTATATTTTTACTAAAAAAATAAGTAAAGATATATGATTCAATGTGACCCGTTTTTTTCGTCCGTTTATACCACCAGAATCTGAGTTTCTAATTCAATTCGAGATTTTAAAGAAATAAAAAAATAGGGCGTAATACGCCCTATATAAAAAACATTAATTGTATCCTAATTTATTATATAGGAATTAATTAAGTTCCTTGGTTATACATTTCTTTCATTTTTGTTATAGCTTGTTCCAGGGTTACCGTTGAGCAATCGATATCTGGATCGATATAAAACTCGAATGTTAATTTGTCGTTTTCTGGAATAAAATAGCTCCACTCTCCCAACCAGTTGTTTTCTGTTAGAATTTGTTCTGACACATCATCTCTGTTATATGGCGGTAACGTGCCGGATTCCCATATAGCATGTCGTTTACCGTCAGTCTCTAAAGTATTATTATTTAACTCGCCAAAATAATCTTCCGGACTTACCTCGAATACCATTTGACTAGTGTCATTGGTTTCATTATTAAACCCAGTTAGACTATATCCTGTATAATTCCCTTGTAAGTTAATAAAGAAGATATCTCCATGGGTTACTGCAATTTCCATTGGAATCCACCCGGTGACCGAAGCATCTAAGTTAAACTCACACACTTCGTACGGATCGTACGAAGTTTTCTCCAGTGTAGTTTCCGCCAAAACGTTTCCGTTGAAAACTTCATTTCCATTCATTCTTATTTGCATAGTAACAGTACCGTCAGCACCGTATGCTTTTCCTATAAATTTAATTCTTCTTGTTGCCATAAATATTCTCCATTACCTGGCTCTACCAATATTTATCAATTTCTGCATCATTTATATCGTGCATTTTAGGTTTTCCGTGAAATACAGCAATACTTGTTTCTGTAGGTATAACTGTTCCTGTACCTGGCGTTTTGTGTTTGCGTGTTTCGATCTCATACCCACCGTCAACTAACTCCCAACGCCAACTTTTAACACGCTTCTCATCAAAAAAACGTTTTTGTTCTCCAGGAATTTGACGATCGATAAAGTTTTGGTCTCCATGTAATCGATTCATGTATGTTTCTGGACTGAGTTTAAATTCGCTCCAAACATAATTAAACTTGTCTGTATTAAAATACATAACGCTAGAATTTAATTCTCTGCGTCGCGGATTAAACAAATAGCGGAAATCTCGTATACCCCAAAAGTATTTTGCGTCTAGATCTAATATCCAACTTAAATCGCCTGTTATTGCAACATCTAGATCAAAATAAATCAGTTGCCCGTTAAACTGTTTGCGATCAAATAATTGAGTTTTATACCACCATCCCTTGCGACAATTATGTTTCCGCATATCTTGTAAAACATGTTTTACGTATGTTGCAGGAACTGGTCTGTCTTCTTCTGTATAAACGTGTAGTGTAATTGCACGTTTACCAAATCCTCTTTGTAATCCGCGATATAACTTATGGACGTATTCAAAGTCATATGCATCGCCGTGTATTACGCACGCACAATCAATCACAAACCACCTTCCAAACGCTTATACCATAATCCAGCCCGTATTTCATCAACAGTGTATTCAGTATGTGCAATTTCAATAAACCATTGCTCTCTGTTAATCTTATACGGCATTGATAAATCTCTTAATTCCATTGATACAGGATGTGCTAGACTGCTTTCGTTTACAATCACAGAACATCCTGCAAGTGCGCCTTGTATTCCCGGTCCGCTGTTATAATTTATTAGCGCATACCAATCAAAATGCATATCAAAACTATCATATGTATTTGAGAGTTTAATCGGAGATTCAACAGTTACATCAGCAGGAAGTCTATCCATATTAATTGTGCAGCGAGGATGTGGGCGTATTACTACAGGGCGGTCGGTGTATTCTCTAAGGTTGTAAAAAGTTTTTACTACCCAGTTTTCAATATCCAACCCCTTAACTTGTTCGCTGCTCCTATGTTGTGCAGCAATACAAATCTTACCATTATTTTCTGTCTGCGAGGCTAACTTTAATCCTAGTTTAGCAGGTCTGTCTGCATCTAAATTTTCTGTGTGTCCATAATAACCAGAGGCATTAATATTACCAACTGCTATCTTCCATGTAACACCTCGGTTAAGTGCACCAACATCAATTACAATAACTGGTTTGTTGTAATGTTTATAATGTTCATACACTCGATGATTACCGGCTAACCTACCGTCCCAGAGAACGCTCCATATAACAGCACAATCACAGTCCATTCCATTTTCGATAGGTAGCAGTCCTACTTGTTTGCAACTTTTTAAAAAAGCATCTATTATTTCTTTTCCATTAAGTGCAATAGATCTTGGAAAGTATCCTATAGTTTTTTGGGCCATAAATAGTTCAATGACAAGTTATACAGTGGTTACAACGTTTCATCAAGCAGGTTACGATTTATACGGTAAACGTATGATCAAATCGTTTTTAAAAAACTGGCCTGTTAATGTTAAGTTATATGTCTACGCAGAAAACTGCTCAGTTACAGAGTCTGCGCCAAATCTAAGTGTATTTAACTTAGAAGAAGCTTCGCCGGAATTAGTTGCGTTTAAGCGTAAATGGCGTATGGTGCCTAAGGCAAATGGCGATGTATCTGACGATCCTGTACGCTCTTTGCGTAAGGATTCCGGTAAAGGATTTAAGTGGGACGCTATTCGTTTTGCACATAAAGTATACGCAATATTCCATGCAGCAAAACATACAGACACAGATTACTTAATCTGGATGGATGCTGACATGGTTTGTCATAGTCCTATTGCCCAGGAAGATATTGATCGCTTAATCAACGGCAGTAGTGACTTATATTATTTAGGTCGTCGTGGTAAGTTCTCCGAATGCGGCTTATATGCTATTAACTTACGTTCTGGACGCTCGCAAAACTTCTTAAAGTTATTTCAAGAATATTATGACGATGCAGAAAATGGTATCTTCACATTAGAAGAATGGCACGATTCATTTGTATTTGATGCTGTTCGCAAACAATTACCGCTTACGCAAAAAGATTGGAGCGATGGTATTGTCAAAGGCGAAGGACATCCACTCATTAATAGTAAATGGGGTGCATACTTAGATCACTTAAAAGGTGCTCGCAAAACACTAGGGCACTCAAAGCGTTCGGATATACTAGTAAACAGAACAGAATCATACTGGAGTACAATATGAGTTTACCTGAACACTTAGGTGGACACAAGAATAAAACACATTTAGATCGTGCTAACCTAGAGTACATGCAGTCTAAGTACGACATTAAAACAATGCTAGATATTGGGTGCGGTCCTGCTGGTATGGTTAACTTAGCTAGAGAACTAGGCATCGATGCACAAGGCATCGACGGCGACTTTGAAGTTGAGCGTCCAGACGTACCAGTTACTATACACGACTATGAGACGGGTCCGGGTCCGCTAGGCGACTTAACTGTAGACTTTGCGTGGAGTTGCGAGTTTGTAGAGCATGTATACGAAGAGTTCTTACCTAACTTTATGGAAGACTTTCAACGAGCACAATATGTTATTATGACTTATGCGCCCGTTGGTAAAAGCGGTCACCATCATGTTAACTGCAACACAGAAGAATACTGGATTGAGCAGTTTGATTGGTACGGCTTTGACTACGACGCAGAAGAAACACAATACATTAGATCTAACTCTAGTATGTTTACAGAGAAGCGGAACAAACAAACAGGCGAGACTTTTAAAAAGCATACGTTTGTAAGAGATCATGGACTCTTTTTTAAAAGACGCTAACATAACAGTATGGCCTACACTAGGCTATAACTTTTGGGGCATAACCAAGTGTGCTAACACTGCGGTTAAAACACACCTATACGAGCTTGCTACAAAACAACGGTTTACAGATAAAAAACACACTCGCATACACGGTGTAGACTCAATTATCTATGCTTCAAGACAAGAAGCAATGGAAAATGGATTAAGAAACTTTAGTGTAACACGCAATCCATACGATCGCTTTTTAAGTATATACAGCGATCTAATTCTAAGCAGACCCAAGCGTGGCGTAACAGCAGGACTAGATTCCGACATGAAGGTAGACGATGTACTAGACTTTGTGCAGTCTGCTACAGAACTAGATGTACATCTAAGAACACAAAGTAGTTTTATACCTGTGCACCAGTTCTTAACCTTTGACGTGCGACAACTAGCAACTTGGCCATTGGCATTAGATCCTGTAAAACACAAGCGACATCAAAGTAAAATAAAACACATTAGATTAAACACGCTACAGAAAGAGCGTGTGTATCAGTTATACCAAGAAGACTTCGCTAACTTTAATTACTTAAAGTAAGCAGGTTTTAGGTGTGCCCAACACTCGCCTGAACTAACTTCATCTTTGTTCCACATAGTGTAAGCAATTTTATTTTTCCACTCTTGTAAATCTATAGAGTAGTCTAAACTTTCAATTTGACTTAAGTCTTTATGTGCAATAGGCCATACCATACTTCCGTCGTCCATAGCGAATGTTGGGATACCTGCTTCTACTGCTTCTACGCCACTAAGGCTATTATAGGTGATAATGCAATGTGCATTCTGTAAATCTTTTTCTAAACTTTCTCCGCCTTGGTTACCACCGGTAGAAGGGTTATTGCTTATTGTAACATCTTTGATACCCTGACTAAGAATGCATTCGTGTATCCTTCCTACATTCCTTGCTTCGTTTTTAGGATGAGGACGTACAACGATAGGCCGATCAGAATATTGCCTTATAGTAGTTATCATGTGTAATACCCAATCATAAAAACTGTTATATGTATCATACAGTTTTACTAATGAGCTATCGTTTTCCTTTTGTCCCATAATGACGATAGCATCTCCTGGACTATGCCAGTCTTTAAAAGAAATACCGGTAGATTTTTCATATGCATTCCATCTTTCAGGTCCTACATTGTTATTATTACAATTAGCGTCTGTCCACTTATAACTCCACCAACCGAATCTAGTCCATCCGGAGTATTTTCTAAAAGGATTACTTTCGGAAACTATAAAAGGTTTTTGGCTATCTAAAATATATTGATAGTGATTTCCTTGGCTTTCGCTTTTATCTTTAACATGATGTTTTGGTTTTAATAAATTTGTTTGATAATAACAATCTGCATCGTTCAAATCTTTATAATTTACAGGATTCGAAATAGTAACATATTCATCTCCGTGTTTTTCAATTCCTCTCTCCCAATGATAATATAATTTGCTAACTGGCGGATCAAACCCTTTCATTACTACCTTCATATATAATCCCTCATATGTCTCCAACATTCTCCCGAACGCAATTCATCAAAATTCCAATGGAACATACTAATACGCTCCGCCCATCTCTGTCTATCTGGCATAACTGGGTTTTCGATGTTACTTAAATCAGTATTTGCTATTTCACGGCATTGACTGCGATCAGCATCTGTTACAAATATCGGATATCCTTCAATTGCTGCACCTACAACCGGACTTGAATTATGATTTATCACTGCCCAGCAATTTTGTAAATCATCTTGCAACGAAGATGACGGATTACTAAACGTAACGTTGCTAACTCCGCTTAGGCGACAACTAGGATGTTTAGGATCTAGATATTCACGTGTTCTTTTATCACCCGGGTGCCCACGTATAACAATTGGTCTATCTGTAAACATTCTTAACTTTGATATAATGTTAATAGCCCAATCTTGCACATCAACGCCGCCCATACTCCACCCGCCATTGCGCTGCAAACACAACAATATATGATTGCCGTTTTTTCTATAATCTTTTAACGTTAGTCCTAGTCTAGAACTAATTTTTTTCCAGCGCACAGAATTGACATTTTTATCGCAGTAGTTTCCTGTATTTGGAAATATGCCATCAAAACTATAACGTAAGTAATGTTGTGGATTTTCTTTATTTTTATACAGAAATAAATTACTGTCGATTGCTACAACATGTTTATGATGTGCAAGTTGTTGATTAATAATTAAATTTCGTAATGCTAAATGGCCTTGTCTAGTCTCATTAGATATCCAACCTTGTAGTACACCTACATCCGAAACCCGATATGCAGAATCATTAATATCGTTGCATGTATCTCCGGCTGCACGAATGCCAGCAGAGAAATTTTTTAATACTTCAATCTTTTCTAGATTTTTAGCATTAGGTACTGTGCGGTGATATACGTTAACAATCATTTCTTCTTTTTACTTTTAGTTATATTAATAATTTCTGGGAGAAGATGCTGCCACGCTCTGCCGCTTTCCATTTCTTCAATACTCCATTGGCTATACGAAAGTTTTTGTAGCCAATTAACAACTTTGTTATCATTAGCTAATTTTAAATTTTCAATTTCATTTATGTAATGCGACGAAATATCCCAGGCAAAGTTACCCGGATCTGTAGTTAACACAGGAACACCATCTAGAATACTATCAATTGCTGTTCCGCTGCTATAAGTTACTGCACAATATGCACATTCTAAATCCTTTTCCAATGGTCTTTGGTTTCCGTAACTTAAACTTACATTTTTATATCTTGTTAATAGTTCTGTGGCGAACCTATAAAACCCATCAGAATCTTTAGGTTTATGTAATGGGTGTGTTCTAATTTTTATAGGGCGATCTGTATAACTTCTAATAGAGTTTACTGTATACTCTGCCCAACTATAGATATCAACGGCTCTAAGACTAGCATCTCCGGGTAACTGTAAAAACAAAACAATATTCCCGTCAGGATCTCGATTCCATCCATTCCAGGAAATATTCATATCTTTTAATCGTAAATCGTCTGCATTGTCTGCTGCAAAATTTCCAGAGTTATTTAAAAATCCATTGATGCCAATTCTAAAATATTGATTATTTTGAAAATCGACAATTCTGTTTAGTAACGGAGTTTCTATTACAACAAAGCATCCAGATTTTTCAGCAATGCTTCTTCTAACTTCGTGCCATGGACGATCGCGTTCTTTCCAACTTCCTAAAAATACCGCAACATCACACAGTGTGTAATGATCTCCTATATCAATAGATACAATACTATCATTACCTTCTTCTCGCAGAATAGCCATGTACTTAGATATTCCATCATAGAACTTTAATAACATTTCTCGTTCCTGAAATGTCCCAGCTGATTCTAAAAATACTTTAATGTTCAAGTAGTATACTCCATGCTGATCCGTTTTTTAGTTCTCTAATGTGGAATTGTCCGTATGCTAAATGGCATGCCCATCGAAAGCGTTCGTCATCTGTTGGATATGCAGGGGTTTCAATTTCTGTCAAATCTTGTTTGCCCATCGGCCCGGCTGCGTTAGGCGCAAGTGTAAAAACAGGAATTCCAAAAAATACCGATTCTGTCGCTGCTATACTATTAAACGTAACTAACGCAAACACATCTTTTCTAAGTGCTTGTTCTAGAGTATCTTTCATTCTTTCTGATCGTTGTTTGGCACGTTCTCGTATCTCAATGGGTCTGTCGGTGTATTGTTTTAATGTATTAATAGTGTTAATTAACCATTGTTTGGGGGTAGTATCATAAAACTTACATGGCTTCTCATCAGGCATAGCAATTAATATTTTGCGACCATTTGTTTTCCATGAATGTATTTTTTTCTTAAATTGTTGGAACCTATCCGGTGGACGATCTACAATTTCTGTATGCTGCAAATTATTTTTAACTATTCTATGCCAAAATTTCCAGGTGCCTTCGTTACCAAAATAACCAGTATCAATATAATAAAAGTCTCGTTGGTCTTTCCAACATTGTTTCATTATTTTATGTTTCATAATGCCGCGTAAAACTATAGGATTATTGCTACTACTATAGTTAAACGTTTTGGTGTTAACCGGTATAGATCCGCTTCCGTGCGCAAAGTCATTGACATATCTGTCTTCACCATTTTTACTTAAAAATATCATGCTGCTCACAGTATTCAGTTAAAATACGTTCACGGTGCCACTCGCTGCCCATTGGTGTATTTGCAAATTCATGGAAACTGGGCGTACCAAGTGTATAGTGTAACAATTTAGCATCAGGATTTTCTCCGTATTCATCCGGCAACCAGTTCCATTCTGCGGGCAATTCTCCAATGCGTTCGTCCTTGAGCCAACTAAAACGATGTAGATGTGCGCCGGTGGATTTTTGAATATATTCTGGTTTTAGAATTCTATTAGGATGGCTATTGCAATTCCAAAGTATAACACTTGACCAGTTCTTACGCGGGTAATTTTCATTTTTACTACCTAAATACTTTGTGGTCATTTTTGTTTCGTAATCGTGTTTTACTACCATTACATCTTTGTCCATTTCTCTTAGATCCCAAAGTTTAGTAATATCATCGCGCACAATCATATCACCGTCCATAAAAATAGCCCACCCAATATAATCCATTAGGTGTGGAACAAGAAAACGACTGTAGATAAAATGATTGCTGCCATCTGTGTGTGTTTCGCTATAGTCATCGAACAAGTTTAATGCTAATGGAATAATACTAACTGGTTTAGTTGCATGTCTGATAATTGAATTAGCACAAGTGTGGTATGCTATTGCTTCGCGAGGATCGTATCCTATAAAAATTGGAATTGGTTTCATAATCGCTCTATATCTTCTTCGTCACAGCGTTCGCCATATTGTATTTCTACAACTCTACACGGTTTATCAAATGGATTAGTTAGTTGATGCCACTCACCGCAAATAATAGTAAATTCGTCGTGTTTTTCTAGTTGTTTAGGCGGCACAACATATCCCGATTCTAATCTACTATTAACAATACATTTA
>Ga0196901_1001880_pt1 | contig 10353 bp, 18 predicted proteins | sample CB_VirMetaG_FD_169099 | JGI IMG/M metagenome (GOLD analysis project Ga0196901, IMG submission 169099) | Freshwater to marine saline gradient viral communities from Chesapeake Bay - CB_1504_1 Viral MetaG (v3) (version 3) | ecosystem: Environmental > Aquatic > Marine > Coastal | place: USA... | reverse complement strand
AAGGCTCCTGCACCCAACCCTAAAACTAAAAAGGATGCGGCTCGCCGTAAATCTTTTTGTGCAAGAATGTCTGGTATGAAAGGCCCCATGAAAGATTCTAAAGGTCGTCCTACTAGAAAAGCAGCATCATTAAAAAGGTGGAAATGCTAATGAGCACCGAACGCGAACTAGGAGAACATTCAGTAGCTATCGACCATATGCAAAAAGATATGGACGAAATGAAAGAAGATATTCGTCATTTAAAACTTGCTGTGGATAATATCGAAACTATGTTATCTGAAATAAAGGGCGGTAGAAGAATGGCTATGTGGTTTTGTGGTGCTATCGGCAGTGCAATTACAACGGTTATATATTGGTGGGCTGGTAAGTAATGCCAGCTAAAAGCGCCAAGCAACTTAAACTAATGCAGGCGGTGGCTAATAACCCTAAGTTTGCTAAAAAGGTAAACATTCCACAGTCTGTGGGTGAAGAATATTCTAAGGAGAGCAAGATGTATAATAAGAAAATGATGAACGGTGGTAAAGTCAAGAAAATGATGAAGGGTGGCAAAGTTAAGAAAATGATGGGTGGCGGTATGGCTATGGCTGATAGAGCCGGTACTCGTGCTATGGACCCAAGAATGGCTATGGCTATGGACGCGCGGCGTAGACAAGCTGCTATGGGCGGTATGAAAAAAGGCGGAAGCGTAAAAAATGAACTCGAAGAATTAGGTCGAGTAGACGCTGAAAAAGCTTACACTAAAAAAGGCAAACGTAATTTAAAAAGCGAAAAGAAACGTGTTGTTAACGAAATTAAGAAAAAAAGAATGAAGAAAGGTGGTATGGTTTCTTCTGCTTCTAAACGTGCAGACGGCTGTGTAACTAAAGGTAGAACTCGCGGTCAAATGAGATAAGGAAAAATAAAATGGCTACTCAAAAACAAATAGAAATGGCGGCAGAAGAAAAGCGTATAGCGGAAAAAAAGCGTATAGCGGAAGAAAAGCGTATAGCGGAAAAAAAGCGTATAGCGGAAAAAAAACGTATAGCTAAATTAAACAAAAAGTTTGGTAGCTCTAAAGAAGAAGTACGTAAAGCTAAATTAAACAAAAAGTTTGATACGGGTTCTAGAACAAATGTTAGAGAAGCTAAATTAAACCGAAAGTTTGATAATACAGCAAAAGAAAAACGCATAGCTAAACTAAATCGAAAGTTTGACACTTCCGAAAAAGAAAAACGTTTAACTAAATTAAACAAAAAGTTTGATACAGGTTCTAGAACAAATGTTAGAGAGGCTAAATTAAACCGAAAGTTTGATAATACAGCAGAAGAAAAACGTATGGCTAAATTAGCCCGAAAATTTAATACTTCTGAAAAAGATATGCGTAAAGCTAAAAATGCCAGATTAAACGCAAAGTTTGAAACGTCACCTAAAAAATCTGTATTTAGCAAAATTAAAGAAACTTTAGGATTTGGACCAAAAACTTATGATGGCACTGAATCAAAACCTAGAAGGCGCTCTAAGGGTCCCGGAGGACGAAGAAATTTTGCTGGGGGAATTGGTGAGTCAAACCGTCAGAAATCAATGCGCATGAAAGCTGGAGGTTCTGTTACGAAATGTAAACGTGATGGTATAGCTATACGCGGTAGAACTAAAGGTAAAATGGTGTGATATGAGAGCCTCTCGTGGAATGGGGATTATAAACCCTAAGAAGATGAAAGCCGGTGGTAAGGTTTTTAAGTCTCATATGATGTATGATAAGAAGACGGGCAAAGCAGTTAAAGCTCCGACTATGGCTAAACATCTAGAGCTAAAGAAAAAAGGCTATGGGCACACTAAACCTACTAAAATGAAAGCGGGCGGGAGTGTAAAAGATGCTTGTTATAAAAAGGTAAAGGCTAGTTATAAAGTCTTTCCTAGCGCTTATGCTTCTGGGGCTATTGCTAAATGTAGGAAAAAGAAAGCAGGTAAATAATGGCTGTTCGGAAAACCAAAAAAGGTGCAGCATTAAAACGCTGGTTTAAAGAAGATTGGAAAGACGTAAGAACAGGTAAAGCTTGTGGTAGAAAAAAAGGTGAGACTCGTGGTACGCCTTACTGCAGACCTTCTAAACGTGTTTCTGCTAAAACTCCAAAAACATCTGGGGAGATGACACCTGCACAAAAGAGATCGCGTATAGCCCAAAAGAAAAGACTTGGGCAACCAGCGGGTAAACCCCGTAGAGTAGCAGCACTTAAAAGAAAAGGTAAGAAATAATGACAACGACAAATACACATAATTTTAACCTAGATCTTAACTTGCTAGTAGAAGAAGCGTTTGAGCGTTGCGGTGCAGAACTTAGAACGGGCTATGATTTAAGAACAGCTACTCGTAGTTTGAATTTACTTACTATTGAATGGGCTAACCGAGGTATTAATCTTTGGACTGTAGAACAAGCTACTATTCCTCTTGTTCAAGGCACTGCAACATATGATCTACCTACAACTACTATTGATCTTATTAGTCAGGTTATTAGAACAGGGACAGGAACAACTCAATCGGATATAACTATATCTAGAATATCAAACCCTACTTATGCTTCTATACCTAGTAAGAACGATGCAGGCAGACCTATACAAGTTTATATAGATAGACAGGCAGCGGTTCCCAAAATAACTTTATGGCCTATCCCAAATGACGGAAGTTATACTTTTGTTTATTGGTTTTTAAAAAGAATTGACGATGCAGGCACGGGCGTTAATACCCAGCATATACCCTTTAGGTTTTTACCTTGTATGGTTGCTGGACTTGCTTATTATCTATCACTAAAGATTCCAGAAGCAGGACCTAAGATACAATTTTTAAAACAAGAATACGAAGAGCAGTGGCTACTTGCTTCTACGGAAGACAGAGAAAAAGCTACATTATCTTTAGCACCCAGACAATCATACGTTTAAGGAGAATTAAAATGGCATTAGGACCTATTTTGAAAGTTGCAGATTATATTAATAAGGGCAGGAAATTTGTAAAATCACCAGCAGGAAAAAAAACTATTCAAACAATAAAAGATAAATTTAAGGGGAAACCAAAGTCGCTTACAGAAATAGCAAAAAAAGTTGAAAATAAAGCTAGAAAAGATTCTGCAGAAGCATCAAAAAAATTAAGAGACGCCGAAAGAAAAAAATTAAAAGAGTCTTTAAGTGAAAATAAAAGTAGCGAGGCTACGCCGAAAAGATCTTATGAACAGGGTTTTTCTAAGCCGAAAAGATCTTATAAACAGGGTTTTTCTAAAGGTGGCATTGTAGACAGACAATACCTTAAAGGAAGATAATGAGTAATGCTTTTGCTAGTAAAAAGAATGCGATAGCAGACTGTGATGTTTGTGGGTTTCAATTTAAGCTAACAAAATTAAAAAGCTTAGTTATAAGAACTACAAAAACACAAATACTAGCGTGTCCTGAGTGTTGGAACCCAGATCAACCCCAGAACTTACAGGGTATGTATCCGGTTACTGATCCCCAGGCTATACAGGATCCTAGACCTGATAAGAGTTTTGTTATTGCGGGACCTTACAGCTCAAGAGATATACAATGGGGATGGAACCCTGTAGGGCTTTCAAATCCTTTACAACTAGAAGGACTAGAGAATTATTTATTAGCACAAGGACAAATAGGAACCGTAACGGTTACTACAACTTAGGAGAAAGCAATGAAACAGAATGAAGAAAGAAAACCTAAAATGGTAGATAGTTATACACAACCACAAGATGTACCTGTACCTAATACAGCAGGGTATCCAGAAAAAGATATTAAAACTACTGGTGTAGTAACTCGTGGTAATGGTTGTGCTACTAAAGGCACTATGGCCCGTGGACCTATGGCATAAGGATAAGTAATGAACTATACAGAGTTAGTTGCTGCGATTCAGTCATATACTGAAGACGAATACCCCACTGCAGATATTAATTTATTTATACAGCAGGCAGAGGAGCGTATATTTAATTCAGTTCAAATACCTGACTTACGTAAAAATGTAACGGGAACTATGACAGCGGGAAGTAAATATCTTAATGTTCCTTCTGATTGGTTAGCTACTTTTAGTTTAGCTGTGATTGACACAGATAATAGTTACACCTATCTTCTTAACAAAGATGTAAACTTTATTAGGGAATCGTTTCCTGATACAGACAATACTTTTTGGAAAAAACCAGAGTATTACGCGGTGTTTGATGATACAACTTTTATATTAGGAGCTACACCTGATGCTGCTTACGATAGCGAACTTCATTATTACTACTATCCTCAAAGTATCGTTGTTGCTGGTACTAGCTGGCTTGGGGATAATTTTGATAGTACACTACTATATGGATCGCTTTTGGAAGCGGCTACTTACTTAAAGGCTGACGCAGATACCATTACAAACTATAATAACCGTTATAAAGAAGCTATGGACTTAATTCAGAATTTAGGTGAAGGCAAAAACAGACGAGATGCGTATAGAAGTGGACAAGCGCGTATCCCTGTTAAAGGCAGAAGAGGAGCGGTATAATGTCAGATACACTAAATACATCAGTAGGGACAGTAAAAGTTGTAATAACGCCTCCTACTAAACCGACTAAACCCGAAAAACATTTAGACTAGGAAGTTAATTATGGCAATCTCACAAGCAATGTGTACCTCGTTCAAAGTAGAACTATTAACTGGGACACACAATTTTACAAACGGTGCAGACGTATTTAAGCTCGCACTATTTAGAAACACAGCAGCTATTGTTGGTACTTTTGGTGCAGCAACAACCAATTACTCACAGATGGGCGCAGACGAAGTAGTAGGCACAGGATATACTGCTGGAGGGTTTACTTTAACAAATGTAACTCCTACCTCTACTGGTACTACAGCGTTTACTGACTTTAACCCTAATGCTTCATTCACCGATGCTACAATTACTTCTTCAGGTGCTTTAATTTATAACAGTACAGAAGGTAATAAAGCAGTAGCAGTACTAGACTTTGGTGGAGATAAAGTTTCAACGGCAGGTGATTTCACAGTTATATTCCCAGCTGCTGATGCTACAAATGCAATTGTTCGTATAGCTTAACAGGATTTTATTATGGCTCTTACTTTAAATGATAGAGTAAAACAAGTATCTACAACCACAGGAACGGGTACTATAACATTAGGAATTACTCCTAGTGGGTTCCAATCTTTCACTGACGGTTTGAGTGATGGAGACACAACTTATTATAGTATTGTTAATACTGAGTCAGGAGTAACTGAATGGGAAGTGGGTCTAGGTACATATACTGCATCAGGTACTACACTCTCTAGAGATACTGTATTTACTTCGTCTAACTCAGGCTCTCTTGTAAATTTCGGTGCTGGAGACAAAGATGTTTTTGTAACCTATCCTGCATCTAAATCACTTTTTGAAGCTGCCGATAATTCTATTTCTCTTCCTGGAGCAACTACTTTTGGTAGTACAGTTTTACTTAACCAAGCCCCCACACTTAGCTTACAGGCAGCTACTAAAGATTATGTGGATAACGCGGTTGCTGCGGGTTTAGATATACATACTGCGGTTAGACTAGAAACAACAGTAAATTTTTCTGCTACTTATGATAATGGTACAGCGGGTGTTGGTGCTACTCTTACTAACAACGGTACTCAAGCTGCATTAGTTGTAGATGGAGTTGCGGCAGTAGCTTCTGATAGAGTTTTAGTACAACAACAAAGTAATGCTGCTCAAAACGGTGTTTATGTTGTTACTAATATTGGTTCTGCTTCAACAAACTGGATATTAACGCGATCTACCGATACAGATACTTATGGTTTAAATGATCCTACAAAATTAAGTCAAGGTTCTTACTTCTTTATTACTGAAGGTAATACTAGAGCTGGTCAATCTTTTGTTTGTAACACCGTAGGTGTAATTACTTTTGGTACAACAGACATAACTTTTGTTGAGTTTTTTGCAACACCTGTTTATACCGGAACAGCACCAATTAGTGTAACAGGACAAGTTATATCACTGACTGGAGTTGTTGATACTACAAACGGGGGTACAGGACTAAACTCTTATACAACAGGAGATATAATTTATTCTTCTGCGACAGACACTTTAGCTAAACTTACAGGAAACACAACAACTACTAAAAAATATCTGCAAGAACAAGGTACTGGCAGTGCTGCTAATGCTCCTACTTGGGAACAGGTAGCCGCTGCAGATGTATCAGGACTAGCTACAAGCGCAACAACAGATACTACAGACGCAAGTAATATATCTAGTGGCACATTACCTACAGGACGGCTTGGAGGCTCATATACGGGAGTTACAGGTGTTGGTACACTAACGGCAGGGACTTGGAACGCTACGGCTATTGCCCTTGCTAACGGAGGCACAGGAGCTACTACTGCAAGTGATGCAAGAACTAATTTAGGTTTAGGAACAGCAGCGACAACCGCTAGTACAGATTATGCAACAGCAGCTCAAGGTACACTAGCAGACTCTGCACTTCAGTCTTCAGATATTGGTACAAACGTACAAGCTTATAATGCTAATCTTGATCCGCTGGCTACTAATGGTTCAGGGACAGGAGTAAACCAATATGTTGCTAGACCTGCGGGTTCAGCAATTGCTATCGGAAGTACCTTTACTGTTACCGAAACGGGTGGTGTATTGTTTTTCTCTGTTAGCGGAGTTAATAAAGCAAAAATAGACGCGAGTGGAAATCTAACAGTTGCTGGTGATGTAACAGCCTTTGGAACTGTGTAATGTTAGGTACTACTGCATTTGCACAAGCACCTATAGCAGATTTAGGTAGCGCCAGTTTAGGTGTTAACGTAGCCGTAACAGGAGTATCAGCCAGTGCGCTTCTTAATAGTGTAGCTGTAGATGCAGAAGCTAGTGTATCTGTAACAGGAGTTTTAGGAACTACAGGATTAGGGGTTGTATCTATTGACGCGGAGGCTAATGTTACTTTAACTGGCGTTAGTGGTACAGGTGAACTAACTAGCGCACTAGTTTGGGGTAATGTTCCCACTTCACAAGACCCTAACTGGCAAGTCATAGCCGCATAGGTATAATAGAAAATAAAACAAGAGATTAAACAATGACTACATACTCAAATTTAGGTATAGCACTTATAGGAACCGGCGAAGAATCGGGTACGTGGGGAACTGTAACTAATAGTAATCTACAATTTGCTCTTCAAGAACCCATTGCTAATAGCGTAGATGTGGCCGTGACTGGCGGAGGTGTTACAGACACAATGGCATGGAACGCTTCTTCTAATGCTTCTCAACCAGCAAGATTTTTACGCTTAAAGTTAACGGGTTCTGGTGGGGGTTCAGGAAACTTAGTTGTTCCTACACTTAGCGAAGGTAAAAATTATATTGTAGATAATACTTCGAATAGTACTATTACAGTAAAAACAGCTTCAGGTACTGGGGTAGCGATAGATGCAGGCGATTCAAGAACTGTTTATCAAGATGGAACAAATGTTGTTTTAGTTGAAAGATATACGGGCACAGTTACTTTTTCTACTGTTAATGCAGGTGCTTTAGATGTTTCAGGTAGTGTTACAGGTGCTGGGTTTACTGCTAGATTTGCAGCTCCAGGACCTATCGGTAACGTAACGCCAAGTACTGGTTTTTTTAGTTCATTAAGTGCTACAGGTAATATTACTTTAGGAGATGATTCAGGTGATCTAGTTACTTTTAATTCAGGTACAGCTGCAATCCCTAATAACTTAATTCTTGATGGTACAGGTTCGTTAACATTGCCTAAAGGCACAGTGGCTCAAAGACCTACGCCGGTAGCAGGAATGATACGTTACAATACAGATAATAATACACTTGAGGTGTATACGGGTAGTGCTTGGGTAGCAGCTTTAGATGGTGGTGATATAGGGTCAACAGTTCAAGCTTATAGTGCTGAACTTGATGATCTTTCTACTAACGGCTCTGGAACCGGTGCAAGTCAGTTTGTACAACGAGATGCTTCAGCTAAAATCCCTATCGGTTCTACTTGGTCTGTTAGTGAATCAGGAGGAGAACTATTCTTTTCTGTAAGTGGTGTTAATAAAGCTAAACTAGATAGTAACGGTGCATTTGTTACTGTGGATGATGTAACCGCATTTGGTACGGTATAAAGGAGTATATGTAAATGGCTTTACCTAGTTCAGGAGTATTAACACTAAATGATATTCAAACAGAGTTTGGGGGCACTAACCCTATAGATCTTAGTGATTACTATAGGGGCGGAGGTTTAGTACCAGATAGTGGTCTAAATGCAGCTATACCCACCTCTGGGGTTATCTCTGTTAGTGATTTTTATGGGGCAGCTAATGTTATACCAATAAATTATGCTCAAACTTTTGCTGGTACTATAACTAATGGTGCTAGTATTAATATTGGTACAGCACGCAGTACTCGTTGGGTTATGATTCAGGGAATTGGTGGAGGGGTAAGAGCTAGCTCTGGAAGTATAGGTGGTGTTACTGCAGCATTTATAACTGGAATACAAGGCACTAGTGGCACTTGTTGGATGGGTTGGGCTAAAGTACCTACAGGTACAACAGCAACAGTTGTTTTAAATGTTCCTAGTGCTCCCGACTGCCGAGTTTCAACATTTGACTCAGTTAATTCAACCTACTCTGGTATTTTTAACACTACAGTCAACTTTATTGGCGCACAAACTTCAGCATCTACCACCAACAGTTTTACTGTAACAGATCCAGGCATTGTATTTTCAAGTATAGCTGCTGCTTCTCCTACTGGTAGTACTAGTACACTTACCTCCACTAGCCCCGGAAGCGTAACCTACAACTTTCCTTCATCCACCAATAAAGGAGCAATGGGGTATAATATAACTTCTACCACTGACTCTAGAACTTGGACTTATTTTGGTAGTTCCAATTCAGGATTTAAAAGCCAACCTGCGTTAGCGGTTATGTCAGTATTTTTTAGCGCAAATTAATGGAGAAATAAAATGAGCGGTTTTGAAATGAGGGGTGTATGTCTTAAACCCGAAATAAATTTACAAATTACAAGAAGCACACCTACATATGGAGATTGTTTTAACCCAGCAATTCCTACAGATAGGTTATCTACTATTAACTGGGTTGTAGAAGGCACAATAAGTGTCTATGCTGCCAATATGGAGCTTATAAATGATTATGGTGTAGGAGAAAGAATGTTAGTACCCAACCCAGATCATTTGAGATTTGGGAAGTGCCTTTTAGTTTGTACTTCTGCAAACGCAGAATATTACTGTTTAAGTAATGGTGTACCGGGTAAATACTATGATGGAGAAGTTATTCAACTAGGGGCTAACGAAGAAAGAACTTTTACTGAGAATAACGGACACTTAATATTTTGTAGTCTTGGTACAGCCAACTCTCTTGAAAAATATGGTCTTGCAACAATTGACTCTGATAGCTATGTTGTCACTGCTGGAGCTGAAGGCGCTATTATTACTGTGTTTCACGACAGCACGGATGACTAGATGAATAACAACTATAACATCTTTTGGGGTATTATTTTTATATACTTCTTAGGATTATTTCTTTGTTTAATGATACCTAGTGAAGCCAATGCAGTAACAGAAGTAAATACTACAACTAACTCTGAATCAGATGTTAAATCAAAAGGTAGAACAGTAGTTATATCCCCACCACCCTCTGCCATTAGTCCTTCTATTGGTGGTTCTTCGTCTGATATATGTACATCAGGGGTCAGTGGAGCAATACAAACACAAATCTTAGGTGTGTCTACAGGTGAGACAGTACGAGATGAAAACTGTGAACGATTAAAGATTTCTAAGACTTTGTACGATATGGGTATGAAGGTAGCAGCAGTATCAGTTTTATGTCAAGACAGAAGAGTCTATGATGCAATGGGTATGGCAGGAACTCCTTGTCCGTTCTTAGGTGAGATAGGTACAGCAGCAGCTAAGAAGTGGATAGCTAACCCTGAGTTAATACCAAAACCCATAATATTGGAAACAAAACAAGATGTCAGAGAGCGTCAAGGTTGGATTGCTAGCGGTACTGTTACTCTCGCTATGCTCCTATTCTTACTGTGATGAGGTTAAGCTAACTAGCCCTAATCAGACTACTGTATCTGATGATAGTTATGCAGAAGTACCCTTACAGTTTGTGTTTCCTTTTTATGGAGAGGAGTTTGAAACCTCTTATATGTTTACGAATGGTGTAGTTGGTTTTCGTAATCCAACAGATAGTCAAGTAGAAAGCCATTGGTGTTGTGATGGTCTTGACTTGGTTAAAATGTCTGAAGATGGCACAGATATTAGTAGGTACGGATACGCTATAGCTCCATTATGGACAGACTTAATAGACTTAGAACAAGGAAACAGTGGGTTATTTACAGAAGGTGATAC
>Ga0196901_1001877_pt1 | contig 10358 bp, 12 predicted proteins | sample CB_VirMetaG_FD_169099 | JGI IMG/M metagenome (GOLD analysis project Ga0196901, IMG submission 169099) | Freshwater to marine saline gradient viral communities from Chesapeake Bay - CB_1504_1 Viral MetaG (v3) (version 3) | ecosystem: Environmental > Aquatic > Marine > Coastal | place: USA... | reverse complement strand
GGGTTTTATGTCCAGGGGTACGGAAGTGAAGGGGCCGTGCCATGTGCCGGCCAGGGCGGCGCAGTGGAGGAGGGACGGCAAAGCGCGCGCCGCCGACGTGATCGGCCCGCTAGAGCCGGGTTCTAGGGTTGTCGGGCTGACCTATGGGCAGTTCGGCGCGCTGGAGCTCCTCGTGCATGTGCTGTCATGCACAGGCCCGGCCGACGTGGATATTGTGACGTGGCGCATCGGAGATGAGGACGCAGAGCAGGTGGCATGGCTGCGCGACCACGGCGAGCAGACGATCCGTCGCCTGCGGTTGATTCTCGGATCTGGGGTTGTGGCGGGCAAGCGTGAGCGCTGGATCCAGCGCCTCGCCTACTCGTTCGGGCCGGACGAGATCCGGCTGGCCAGAGTCCACGCCAAGTGGTTCACGGTGACCAACGAGGCGTGGGCGGTGTGTGTGCGTTCGTCGATGAACGTCAACCGCAACACTCGGTGGGAGCAGTTCGATCTGGACGTAGATCCAGACATCACCGGCTGGTTTCGGGGCGTGGTCGATGACGTGTTTCGAGGTGCGCCGATCCCCGGCATGGCGGAGTCGGAGGGCAGCCCGGCACGGCTGAAGTGGGACGCGGAGCTGGCGGCGAGGACCGACCGAGCGGTGTTCGGGGAGTTGGCCACCGAACAGCGCTCGGTCGTCAGGGCGCTAAAGGTCCAGAAGCCCAGCGCGCTTCGCGGCAACGTCGGCGGGAGCCTGTTGCGTGGTGCAGTAGCACCACGCCCCGTCGATGATGGCCCAGAACACGAAGTGAGCCCCGCCGCGCCGGAGGGGCTCGGCGCTGATGGGCCTGATCGGCGTGCCGGGCTCGAGGACTCGCAGGGCCGAGGGGGTCTGCGGGCGGTCGCTGAGTTGGCACGCCTCATGGGTGACACGGGCGGGGAGGCGTAGTCGTGGCCTACTCACTGGTCAGTCCTCCCACAAGTGTTCGCCGCTGATCGTGCTGCGGCCGATGGCGAGGTCAAGGGCGTAGTCGGCCAACCTCTGGGCCACATGCCGCGCGGCGTCGAGGGCACAGGCAGCCTGCTGCGGGTCGGGGTTGGCCTGATCCTCGGCGTAGCTGATCAGCCGCTGGAGCGTCCCGAGCGCACCGTTTGCGCGCCGCTCATCAAAGTCGACCATGAGCGGTCGCCTCCTGTCGAGGTCGCCCACGTCCATTGCGCGCAGCGTTGCGGCCATGATCGCGAGGTCAAAGGCGACAGTGGGCCACTCTCCCATCCGGGTCTGTAGGCAACTGAAGTAGCCCCTCTGGTCATCGCTGAGCATCTGCACTCTCCGGTTGATGGCCCTCGTCAGCGGTCAGCCTCTCAAGCTCGCGCAGCCGTGCGGGCAGGTCGGCGACCTCGGCCCCGAGCATCCTGCGCACGGCGTCACGCAGTCGACGGTCACGGATCGGCTCGTCGCCGGCGCAGAGGATCAGCGCGTCGATGTAGCAGCTCCGGTTGCTGATCCCCTCGAGCCGCTCGGCGGCCTCGTGGCTGATGCTGATGCTGAGCCGTGGCGTCCTGTTGGTACTCACAGCAGCCACCCGAGCGCGCAGGCGGCGAAGATGGACCCGAGGGCGATGGCCTCGGCGAGGTGGGTGCGCCAGTCGGTCATGCTGCGTCCTCCGTGTACGCCTTGTCGGCGGGCGGGATGGTGATGTCGTGTGCCATGGTCTCTCTCTGTGGTGTCGGTAGTGCCGCAGAAGCGCAGCGTGCGCCGCCCCAGCGTCTGAGGCGGCGTGTCGCTGGGCTCCTGCTAGTCGCGCATCGCGTGGGCGTCGCTGATCACCTGGGCGCAGGTGGCGCGGGCCTGCCTGTTCCCGTCGAGGGCGAGCGTGCAGATCGCCACCATCGCGAGGTCGCCGGCCGCGCCGGCCTCGTCGGAGAGCTGCTCGATCGTGTCGTCGTCGATCTCCGGCTGGTGCTCCTCCTCCTCCTCCCTGACCTCCTCGCAGGAGGTCGACGCGCACCACTCGGAGTACCCATCGCCGTGGCTGTTGTCGGCCAGCAGGTCGGAGCGCGTGCGCTCCGTCGATGCCTGGTAGGCCTCGTCGGCGTCGAGGATGGCGCCGAGGGCCTCCATGTCCTCGACAGTGACGATCCAGGTGCTCTGCGTCTCGGGGGCGAAGTAGGCGTAGCGCCCATCGGTCTGGAGGTCGGCGTCGAGGGCGTTGATGGCGGTGATCAGGTTGGTCATGTTCTTTCTCCGGTGGTGTCGGGGGTTTCCCCAGGTGGTTACACCCAGAAAGCCCCGCACCTTGTGGGTGCGGGGCTGGTGGAGCGTTAGGATGGCTAGGCTTGGCCAAGCGCCAGCGAGTCCACGGCGGCGGTCCACGTCTCGCCGTAGGCGTTGCGGACGTCGACAACAACGATTCCGGCGGCGTGGCGGTAGACGCGCAGGACCTCAAGCGAGCCGAGGTTGTGCTCGACCATCTCGCGGGCTTCCGTGCGGGCGGCTTGGATTGTGATGTCGGTGGTCGTCATGTCGTCTCTCCGGTGGTGTCGGGGGTTTCCCCCTCGGTGTGATTACATAGTGCCCCCAATCGCACAGCGGGTCAACAGGAAATCGTACTGGCCATGTCGTTTTCTGCGCACGCTACGAAACGTCTGCAATCACGCACACTTGGCAACGTGTTGACACGCTGGCTCGCCGTGCTCCACGCTGATGGCATGGCACGATCAGACGTCGGGACTAACGATGTGGTGGCTCTCCAGCGGGACCTAGCAGCTCGAGCGACGGGCGGCTGGCGGGTCCTGCGTGGCATCTACACAGACGACGTGCGCGCCATCGTGGAGGCGGCCGGCTCGCTATCGCTGGGCGACCTCCAGCGGGTCGAGCTGGCCGAGTATCTCTCGATGGTGGAGTTGCTGCGCAGCGCCGAGGACCCAGGCGATCGTCTGATCGAGCGGCTCGAGTCGCTGAAGCTCCAGAGCCGCAAACAACTCGCGCGCATCACCGAGGCCATGGGCCCCACCGTCGACGCCAACACCCAGCCTGTGACCACACCCGAGTGGCTGGCCGAGCCTCTGATCCGCATCGAGGCGACGATGCGTGTGCTAATGGAGCGCATGGGCGACCAGCTCGACCGGGAGTCGATGGCGCTGGTGCAGTCCGTGCTGGACGCCGCTGCGTCCATGCCGGCCGCCGACGTCGGCGACTCGATGATGGACTAGCGCACGTCTCGTCGCCAGCCCCGGTCGCCGCCGCCGCCATGCTGCCGTGACAGCATCTCGACCCCGGCCCGGTCCATCCCGACGGCCACGCAGTACATGCGCAGGGCGTCTGCGCCGTGGTCGTGGGTGTTGTCCTTCCACGGGTTCAGGGTGATCTGGCCGTCGGCCGACTGCCTGTAGCGGTAGCGCTCCATGCAGTTGACGATCGCGCGCTTGGGCGGGTCGCGTGTCAACGCCTCGGCGATGAATAGACGAGGCTCGGCGTCGTAGGGATCGAGCAGGGCCCGCACGACCTCGATGCCCGTCCCGACGCTCTGCTCCTCGCGGGTGTGCATCACCCGGACGTGCGTGCCGGGGTACTGGTCGCGGGCCCAGGCGTTCTCGGATTTCACCGCGCGGTCGCCGACGATGTACTGCGGGGGCCTGCCGAGCGCCCGGCACGCCCGCACGATCTCGGCGCGCAGGTGGTCGCGCGGGATGTTGTCCTCGCAATACTCGCCGAACACGACGTGCGAGCCGTCGTGGCGCCGCTGGATCCATAGCGCGTGCGGGTACTGGTGGCCCCAGTCGACCGCCACGCTGTACGGCAGCGTGGGCTCATAGCGCCACGGGATGACGTGGGTATCGCGCCTGAACTCGGGATAGACGACCGTCTCCGGCTTGAGAAGCCGCGCCTCGATCTCCTGCTCATACTGGCGTTTTGAGTAGCCCGCTCTCAATGACTCGTGGTAGCCCTCGGGCAGATACTTGTTGGCGGTCGTCTTCGCCCTGCCCGTCCACCACGCTCGCAGGTCCTGCCGCCGCTCGCGGGCAGGTAGCTTGTCTGCGAGATTGCGCCGCTCAAGGAACTTGGCCACGACGCCAAACGCTGCCCCTTTCGGGGTCGTCGTGACGTGGATCTGCCGCTGCGCCGCCTTCGTATCGCGCAGTCGGCCGTGTAGCGTGTCGAAGACATACTCGGGGCGGCGGCCCTGCTCCGACTCGTCGAGGTGGACCCAGCCAAAGTTGAAGCCACGGATCGAGTCCACGCGGTCGAACGAGCGGAAGTAGACCTCGCCGCCGCATACCAGCTCACACATCTTGCGCCCGGTTAGCCAGCGCTTGACGATCGGCCTGCCCTGCCTTGCCATCTCGTCGCAGAGGTCTCGAAACTCGGGCATGACGACGCTCCACACCTGATCGAATGTGGGCGCCACGACAACCCCACGAGCGCCGGGGTTGATCATCGCCATGAGCACGTCTTCGGCGGCGCCCCACATCGTTTTGCCCGCGCCGATGCCGCCCAGAAAGAGTTTCTGGCTCGGCGCTCCGTCCTCGGCGCAGGCGAGGTGAGCGCGCCGCTGGTGCGGCTGCGCTGTGTACCCGCTATACGCCTCTAGGTAGGCCAGCGCCGTCGAGCGGGGCTGCGTGCCTAGCCATCGCCGTGTTTCTAGCCATGTTGACATGCGCCCGCATAGTAGGGTTACAGTGACGCACACTGTCAAGGTGGCGCAACCAATGGCGATCCCCGCACATCTCCAGGGCACAATCGAGACGGACACCGGCCGCGCTGGCGGACTGCGGTGGCTGGAGACCACGCGGCAACTCTACCGCTACTACTGCCGGGACATGACCGACGCTCGCGACCAGCGGCGGCTGTACTACCCCGAGAACCACGAGCACCACATCCAGCGGACGGTGCCGTGGGTGTGGCGCGTCTCGCGCGAGCTCGGGTCGCTGTACCTTCACGCGCCGTCTCGCCGCTGGATCGCTACCGACCCCGCTGGCGGCGACGTTGGCGAGTTCGCGCCGGGCGCTGCGGCGCTGGCCGAGCGCGTCTACCGTGGCGCCGAGGTCGACCTCCACCTACGCCAGATGCACGAGGTCGGGGTTGCCTGCGGCAACTCGGCGCTGCTCGTCTGGCCGATGCCGGGGCTGCGAGGCGCTCGCCTCGTCTTCGTGCCGCCGCACGAGCACTCCGTGGACATGGGCGCCGAGGCGCTGAGCCACGACGAGCGGGACGTGGCAGAGTGGCAGGTGCGCCTGCCCGTGCGTCGTGACCCGACGACCGGCGCGATGGAGTATGGCGTAGTCCGCATCACGCCGACCGAGGCCGTCTGGGTGTCGGGCGCGCTGAGCGGCAAGTCGCCATGGAACGAGAACCCGGACGACATCAGCAACCCGCTCGGCGAGGTTCCCGCCGTCGTGTTCCGGCGCTCGTCGCCTGCTGCTGGCGAGTTCTGGGCGCAGGCTCCCGAGGACTTCCTCGATGCGCAGCGGGCGATCAACCACGACGTGACCGACCAGGGCACGATTGCCAGAATGCAGGGGTTCGCGCAGCCGGTCACGAAGGGCCTCGGCAAGGAGGAGGCGTCGAAACTTCAGGTCGGCTACGAGGCGATCATCAACCTCGCGGACCCTGACTCGTCGTTCACATTCGAGTCGCCGCAGCCCGACCTTGAGGGCTACCGGATGCAGCTTCGTGACTACATCCGCACGGTGACGGCGGCCAACGGGCTGAACCCCGGCACGGTCGACAAGAGCACGGCCGTCACGGCGCTCGGCAAGCAATATGAAATGGCGGACCGCACCATCGAGCAGGCTCGCCACAAGGTCGAGTTTGCGCGGGTCGAGTCAAGGCTCTATCGGCTGATCCGAGCGTGGGTGAACTACTACCGCGCCGGGTCTGAGCCGGGCGACACGGCCGAGGTGAAGATCGCGAACGGCCCGCTGCCCAAGGGCCGCGTCGACGTCGAGTACCGCGAGCCGTGGGTCGCCGTCGACCCGCTGCACGATGCGCAGGCGATGGAGCTCCGCATGAGTCTCGGCGTGTCCTCGCGCGCTGTCGAGGTCGGCAGGCTCAACGGCTGGACGCTCAAGGAGGCCGAGGATTGGTGCGAGGCCAACCCGGCTCCGACGGTGGCGGTGGCAGATGCTCCTGCCTGACATTCAGATCGACTACAAGGTGCATCCGCTGATCGAGAGCGACGCCGCCTTGAGCCGGCTGGCGATGCCGGTGCTGCAGTTGGCTGCGTTCCTCGCCGACACCGCCCGCAGCCGTGTGCGCGACACCGGCCGAGGTCCCGCGGGGCGTATGCCGCAATACAGCACGACGTGGGAGGGCATCAAGCGTTGGCAGGGCAAGCCGTGGGACGGCCAGCGCTTCGACGACTCGGGGCACATGTGGAACAGTCTGCGTGTCAAACTGAACACACCGAACCGCGCGCGCGGCAGCTTCGTCAAGGGGCGCAAGGGTGTGGTGACAGAGCGCCCGCTCGTCATCGACGGCAAGGTGATGCGCGACAAGTCCGGCAACGACATCGTGGTACGCCGCAAGGGCGGCGGCTCGTTCCGCCTGAACTCCAATCTGGCGCAGTTCATCGCCCAGAAGAATCGGATCGAGTTGCTCGCCCCGACGGACGCAGAGCTGCGCGAGTTTGAGCGGCTGGCAGACTCGCTGATGAGCGAGGAGCTGTCGCAGGTGCTCAACCTCGAGCATGTGGCGTTCACCAGTGCCCGCCGAGCGCGTGGGCTCGAGGCGAAGGCCAAGAGGGCGCTGCGCAATCTCGCCCGCGCGAGGGGTGTCGCATGATCTGGTGTCCTCCCGTAGACGAGACAGAGGGCGACCGCATCGTGTGGCGCTGGCGCACTGACCGGCACAACCTCGCGGAGTTCTGCGAGAGGCACGGTGCGGTGCGGTTTCTGAGCGATGACCTCGGGATCCATCTGGAGATCGGGGCGAGTGACTATGTGCGGCTGCGTGCCGCTGTCCATCGAGGTGAGCATGAGCGAGATCGCAGGAGCGCCGATCCCGAAGACGGAGGCGCCACTACCGACGGGGCCGAGTCAGGAGCAGATCGCGCGGGCGGCGCAGGAGGCAGCGGAGAAGGCGCTGCAGATCGCCCGTCAGCGCGAGGTCGACGAGGCAAGGGCCGCAGCGGAGGCGGCGGCGAGGGCTGAGGCCGACGCGCGCAAGACCGAGACCCAGCGCCGCGCCGACGAGCTGCTGGCGCGGCAGGAGGCCGCTGCGCAGCGTGCCGACGAGGCTGCCGCCCGCATGGAGGCGCAGTTGCAGCGTGATCAGGAGGCCCGGCTGTTCCGGCGCGTCCAGTCGCTGGGGCTGCGGCAGGGCATCGACCGGCCGACGTTCCTCCGTCTCGCGGCGGGGCTCGACGTCGATCTGGAGGCTCCCGACGCTGCGGCAAAGCTCGACTCGTGGCGCGAGGCCAACGCGTGGGCGTTCACCTCGCCGGGCGCTCCTGCGGGCCCGTCCGTCGAGGATCTGGTGGCGCAGCAGCAGGCGGCCGGCAAGATGAGGACGGCGAGCGGCAAGGACCTGAGTGGCGACTATGCCCGCATCCTGCGGGCCAACTTGGATGCGGCTGTGAAGCGGGGGGCACTGTAATGGCGAAGGCGGCGGGACTGACGGCTGAGGCGCAGGCGGTAGGCAGCCTGATGCAGGACATCGAGACGACGCGCGTGCTCGGCGAGGCGCTGCGGGACGGCGAGGTGGCCCCGGCACTCGACCTCGACGCGCTCGACGCTCGAGCGAGCGAGATTGCCACGGGGCACTATTCGGTGATGCGCCATCAGCGCAAGGCGGGCGGCTGGTACAGCACGCAGCCGGAGAGCGACGAGTGGCGCAAGTGCCGAGAGAAGCGGGTCACCTTCTACAGGTGCGGGCACAAGGGCGATCCGGTGGCCGAGGGGCGCGCGGCGATGCTGCGCGCGTATGGCTATTTCGATCTGCCAGACCACATCCGGTGCTCCGGCTTCGAGATGACGCACATGCGTGACATCAACCTCGGGGCCATGCCGCAGACGGTGGAGATCGTCGATCGCAAGCGAGCGGCCAAGAAGAGGAAGACGCGCGAGCGCATGGATAAGGAATTCGAGAGCCTCGGCGGCAAGGCACGCAGCGGCGTGGAGACCTCCGTCTTCGGTTCGCAGGGTACCGCATCCGGCATGAGTCCGCAGCAGGTGCTGGCAGAGGCGCAGCGGGAGGCGCGGCGCAAGGCCGGCGTCTAGGGCTGGTGCGCAGTCGAGTTGACCGAGTGTAGTCCCCGCCACATTCTGGCGGGGAACTACTCGCGGAGTCGCCACAAATGGCAATCTCGACCAGCAACCTGATCCATACTACCGTTCAGCGGTTCCTTGAGGGGCAGTCCCTCGTCAAGGACGACTGGCGGAAGGTCTTCATCGAGGACAAGACCGACGACGGCTCGCTTCGGCGCGCTTCCGTCGAGTCTGTCCCGATGCCTGCCACCTGGGACGGCGACGCCGACGTCTCTGCGGTGAGTGGCACTCCCGACAGCACCGGCGCCACGACCCTCTCGTATCAGGCCTACTGCCAGATCGTGGACGTCGGCAAGTACGTGGCGAAGGACGTCCCCGGCATCGTCGGGATGCTCGCTCAGGCGCAGGGCATGGGCGTGGCGAGCCGCTACGCCACCACGGCGTGGGCGCTGTTCGGCAACGCCTTTGCCTCCGAGACCGTGGCTGACACCAAGGCGCTGTGTGCCACGGATCACACCACGACCAGCACCACGCGATCGAACAAGGTCACCACGGCGCTGGACCGTGCGGCCCTCGACACCGTGCGTCAGATGGCGAGGGAGTGGGTCAACTTCAGCGACGAGATCATGGACCTCGCGGACTACGACGCCTGCTTGGTCGTGCCGGCAGAGCTTGAGGCTACCGCGCGGCAGATCCTCGGCAGCTCGGTGACGAGCGGCCAGATGCAGGCCAACCAGTGGGCGGGCTACCCGATCACCCTGGTCGTGTCGCCCTACCTCACCGACGCCAATGACTGGTTCTACGTGCTGGAGCCCAAGTATGGCGCCAGCCTGAACCCGCTGATCTTCTGGGAGCGCAGCGCCCCCAGCTATCAGGTGATCACCGATCAGGACAACCTGAAGACCCGCCTGATCGTCGACTTCGCGTGCGTGGCCGACGCCGGCCCGGAGCCGACCGGCATCTTCGGCGCGGCCGTCAGCTAGGCAGATGTGGCGAGCATCGAACTGGTACAGGACACCGCCACTGCGGTGACATTCTACCCCGAGGCGGGCGCAGTGCGCCCGTCCTCGGCTACGCTCGCTTTCAAATCTGCCGGTGGCACTACGAAGTCTGCCCCGTCCGTCTCGGTAGTCTCTATCGGGTCGGCGGGCACTGCGTCTGTCTCGTCGGTCACCTCGCAGACGGTGGTGGTGGTCGACGACGCGACGAACATCGCAGCCGGCGAGGCTGTGTGGCTGTCGTGCGCTGACGGCTGGCAGGGCGCCGTGATGGTCGACGAGATCAGCGGCACGACCGTGACGCTCGACGCTGCGCCGCCCGGCACGATCACGACTGCGGCCACGCTCCACGGGCTCAAGTGCAGCGCGACTGTGCCTGCGTCGGTTCTCGACACTCGCGGCATGGGCTACCGGCTGGAGTGGACTGTTACCGACAGCGGCTCCGGCGTGACCACGTATCAGCAGATGGCTGCGGTCGTGCGGATGCGGTTCGCCGATCCGGTGACGTCGGCAGACGCTAAGAGGTATGTGGCTGGCCAGTGGCCAGGATGGGCGCAGAGCGCCACGGCCGGTTGGTTCCGGCGTCTGGCGATCGCGGCCAGCGACTACACGCGCCAGCTCCTCGTCGCCGCTGGCGACTATCCCCACCTCGTGGGGCCGCACGATGCGTTCAAACCTGTCGGGCTCGACGCCCTCAAGGTGCTGTTGGTCGACGAGGGCCTGACCCCACCGGGGCACGATCGCTCGCTGTACCTCTCAGAGCAGGAGGAGCGGCTCAACCGCACCCTGCGCCGCGCGCTGGCAAACGCGCAGATCGACCGCGACGACAGCGGCGGGCTGACTGCCGGTGACGTGCAGGGGCTGATGACTATCCGGGCGTTCCGGGCATGAGGGAGACAGCCGTCCACGCCGCGCTCGTCGCTGCCATCGAGGGCGCTACGCTCGACACCGACGTGGGTGGCGAGGAGTTCCGGCACATCGACCAGGGCGGCGCCCATGGCGGCGTGCTGACAGAGCGGTCATTCCTGCTGCGCTGGATGGGCACGGTGGAGCTGCCGACGAACAACCAGCGGACGCCCGAAGCGACCTACGAGCTGGAGATCTTCTATGCGCAGTCGCCTTATGTGGCGCGGCGCATGGCAGCCGACGCAGAGCGCATCGGCGGGG